>Ga0102952_1000493_pt1 | contig 14654 bp, 21 predicted proteins | sample SalPon2A_C_D1_MG_FD_78506 | JGI IMG/M metagenome (GOLD analysis project Ga0102952, IMG submission 78506) | Soil microbial communities from South San Francisco under conditions of wetland restoration - Salt Pond MetaG R2A_C_D1_MG | ecosystem: Environmental > Terrestrial > Soil > Wetlands | place... | reverse complement strand
TAGCAAAAACAACATCATCAGGAGAGACTTTGGATTTGCCAGATGCGCGTGCAAGAATCTTCTCAACAATATTCATAATCAAAAAAGCCCGTTCTACAGATTAAAAGCTTTACAGAATCTGTTTGTGTCAGATATGAGAATCTAAGATCTGGCCTATACATCTAAAAAATACTCAAAAAATTTCAGTTTGACCTTCTTTTTGGAGGATTTTTCTCTTGAGTCAGCCACACATAAAATTAAAAAAGAAAAAGATCAACGGAGAACAAAATAATCAATGAAATTCATTCCCTGCAATTCAATCTTTTGAGGATTGGGGAGTATGAATCAAGTATACTGCTTTTTGGTGGTTTCATTTCTAGATAATGTTAAGTCTCATAATGACCGCAGTTCTTGCATGCTTGTCCTTCTAGATTACTCTGAAGCAATCCCTTGAGAAAATCCCACATTAGATTATGGTCTTAAAAATAGAGGATTTTAGAGTACAACGCCAACAGTAAGATCAAACTCCCAACACTTGAAATGGTTTATCAAAACACTGGACAAAGATATTGCAAGTAACGCCAATGCGTCAACATATGCAAACGTGTTATTTTTGTAGATAAACCATCCAAGCATCTTTCTGATATTCCTATTGCAAAGGGTATGGCATATGCTGTAATTCTGCTAAAATTTACTCCAAAAAGAAATGTTTCAGGGTTTATGATCATTGCAAGTATCCAGAATATATAAAATCTACATTGCAAGACAAAAATTGAAATCAAGAGCATAGTTTTCATTTTAAAAAAATACCCTTCCAGTAGGTTTTGTGATAAATTTTGATATTTTGATATTGTAATCAAGATAACAGCTAGTGCACATTCAGCCATTGTTAAGAGACTTTTTTGCATTGCCGCAGCAGATACAGTGAAACAATTTCTGCTCATCAAAACTAGACTCTTCAAGGGATGCAGACTGGACATCTTTTTTGATTAATTGCAGTTCCTCATCAGACAGATTATCCAATATCAGAGCATTAACATATGCCTGATTCTCTGAAAACATCGGCAAACCACGGGCAATCTTCATCTGGATTTCCTCCAGTCGGTTGAAATCTCCAATATTTTTCTCAATTAACAATTCAATTTTTTTAATAGTAATTTGTCGTAACTTGAAACTATTCATTTTCGTCTCCAGTAAAACAAAAGACCAAGTACAATTCCAATCCCAGATGTAATTCCAACTACAATTATTACAATATCAAATTCCGGATCAATTCCAAGGCCACCAAGGCCTACTTTTTCTGATGCCAATCGCATTGATTCATCGTTCTCATAAGGATCAGACAAGTGATTCCAATCACAATACTTTGCATTAAACTGCCATCCATCAAACTTCATCTGTGAAAAATCACCACATAACTCATTGTAGGGATCCGGCATATATGGAGACGAATAGCATTGCTGGTCAGTTGAATTGTAATAGTTGTACTTGCCACTGCATGTACATACATCAATTCTCGGACAGGTTGGAAGAGGTGCTGGACCTAGTCTTTGCACAGAGAGGTCTTCTTGCCATCGACCGTTCTCAAAAATCCACCCATGTGGAACCTCAACCCACTTGCAGTCAAAGAAGACAAAATTCTCATCAGGTCTTTCATCCGAGTTTTCAACACAATCTTGATGCCTTACCATTCCCCCAATGCGTTCATCTAAAATTTCGGAGGATTCTCCCACGTATTGCCCAAAGACTGCAGAGAATCCTGCCAAAACTAATCCAATTATGGTAACTATCAAAAATCTAGTTTTCACCATGGCAAGAATCATTCAATATAATCATAATTTCAAAGTTTGTTGCAGAACAATAAAAAAGAAAAGAGTATCCTAGATAGTTATGTATCTAACAGTAATACCTCTTTTAACAGATAGAATGGAGTCTAAGTTTGATATTTTTGATGCATTAACAAAAACACTAGATAAAAACAATACACAATTACAAGAAGGAGACATCATAGTAATTTCAACAAAATATATTTCAAATTCACAAGGGCGAATTGTAGAACTAGAAAAAATTAGAACGTCTAAGCAAGGTATTGAAATTTCAAAAAAATATAAGTTAAAACCAGAAATTGCAGAAATTATAGTTAGGGAATCAGATAAAATTTTTGGTGGGATAGGAGGATTTGTAATTACATCTTCGGATAACATAATGGCACCAAATGCAGGAATTGATAAATCAAACGCAAAAAAAGGTAGAGCAATACTATACCCGACAGATCCGTACCTTACTGCAGAACAAATTCGCAGAAAGATCTTCTTGAAATTCTTTATTCATGTTGGAATTATTTTAGTAGATAGTAGATTGATGCCTGCAAGAATCGGCACATCAGGAGTTGCAGTAGCATGTGCAGGAATTGAGCCAGTGTTAGACATGAGAGCAAAAAAAGATCTTGATGGCAACCCACTAAAAGTTACATTCCAAGCAGTAGTGGATAATCTTGCAACAATTGCAAATCACAAGATGGGGGAAGGTGCAGAGTCAAAGCCATTTGCAATAGTAAGGAATTCAGAAGCAAAACTTACAGATAGAAAGATATCACCTACAGAGACTGCAATATCTCCAGATCAATGTGTATACGTAAGAGGCTTGTCAAATTCTCCAAGTAACTAGCCTCTTAGTTGCTTCTGCTTTAAATATCGGTATTTTTGTCAAATCAACATGGAATATATCACAACATATCCCAAGACAGTTTCATTTTTTGATGGATTAAAACACAAAATTGAGGCAGATAGTAAAGATGGTGTGGAACAACTTCATATTGTTGTGAAAAAAAGTTTTGAAGAATTAATAAAAATTTTCAAAGAAGAGGGATTTACCAAAGTTAAATTTGAACATAAACAACCAGGGCAAATAGGAAATGGCCTCAATCTAAAATTGAAAAAACCATGGGAGATGCATGTCAGAATGGTCGATTTGAAAAAAGGATTAATCGGAATTCATGCAGAAGTGGAAGTTTCAAGAGATTATCTTCAGCATTTATTCTGTCAAAGGACTCCAGTAGTTTATGAAATAGAAGAAATTCTAAAAAAATATCAAGTGGAATACAATATCTGGCACAATAAAATTAAGAAAAACATTCATGCAATAGTTGATAACTATAAGGTTAAACTAGCAACGCCAAGGATTCCAGTATTTGCATGGAAACCAATGTTATTCGTAATTGGAACAATTGCTGCTTTCTATGGTTGGAAATATTTCAACACAATTTGGTAATCTAAACACCAAGAGTTTCAGCTTTACTTAATTCTAGATAGACTTTATCTCCAACTGAAAGGGCCAGGTCCTTGTATTCATGCATTTCAAGTTTTAATTGAGTGACACCAGATTGCATTCCAAATCCACCACCCATTCCAGACATCATCTTGTTTAGATCTTTCATCATGTCATTCATGTTTGTAAATCCCATTACTTTTGGGGCACCGAAAGGTGATGGTGTATTTTGAACTCCTTCCTTAAGATCCTTAACAGATGATAAAGATACTACTACGTATGGTGCTCCATCAGGTGCAGAATCAATACTTTTTACAACAAACTCTTTTTTCATATCTGAATTATTACGTCATTCCATATAATTTTAATTTTAAGGTGAATTTAGACTAATTTCATCAGTATTGAAGCTTTAATTACAATTTTCACGACTTTTAGGTATTGTCTGAAAATTTAAAAACCAGATTAAAATATTATGGGATTTCACCATGGGAGATTGAAGTTCTTTATGGATTTCTAAATTCACATTTTACAATAATTCAACAGGAAATTGATTCGGATGATGAGAATTTTGTGAGTTCCTTGGATATGGAAATCCCCCTTCCATTTAATGAAGAATTTTTTCAATGGTTTGATTTTAAGCGCTGGGAAAAAGTAAAGTCTGTTTTCAAAGAGATGAAACGCAGAAGAGGTAGTGGCAATGCATTAAAAATTAGAATTAATTTTTCTGGAAACCCAAGAATTGTATTTACAGTTGATATTGAAGATAAGCAATGGTTTGATAACGCCATAGAAAAAATTGATTTTGTTTTAGAATTATTACCATATCACTTGAATACTGAAAAAACACCATCAGAGATTTCAGAAATAACCTACAAATTTGATTCAGAATCAATCAGATGGCGACTAAATACAGCAACATCAAAAGATAAGAAATTTGAGTTTAGAGGAAACTCTTGGAAAGAAATCATGTGAGATCCTTTTGTAACGGTTCTAATAATCCATGAAGTTCTTTGTATTTTGATTCTAAAAATTCTAAAGCAACATCTAATTTTTTTGATTTTCCATACTTGTATCGAATTAATTCGCGATGATGCCAGAAAGTTTTTCCTTCTTCAATTGAAAGAGTTGTAAAATAATCAGGTCCTTTCAAATTATCTGGAAGTTTCACATCATAAGGAAAGAGCATTTCAACAATAAACCATTCATCTCCATCAGGGTAATCAGATCCAGTATTCACATCAAAAAATACATGAAGAAGATCAGACTGCATCAAACCATCATCATTTATGGTAGGGTGTTTTACTGTAGACTTTTTAAAATCCAGATTAACAAGTTGTGGTTCAAAGAATCCTTTGATAATGGATTTTCTGAATATTTTATTAGATTCGTTGATATTCAAATGCAAAATATCATTCTATGAAACTTGCCTATAACTTATTAGGTTCAAGACAGTAATTTACACTTCCAGAGAATCCAATATCTTTGAAATATCAGTATTAGGATGACCGTTTTTGGAAATATTTTGTTTTGCAGGGGGATTTTCCAGATAATTAGGAATTTTGTCTTGCAATCTTTCAGCAAATGGGGAGACTAGTTCATTTTTGTAAAATACGCCTATGGGTATTTTATTTCCCCATTCAAGGGATTTTATCAGTGCTTGAGATAGTTTCTCATCTACTTCAGCTTCAGAATCGTAATGAACCACTGGTTCAAATCCTTGTTCTTCTAGTTTATAGATTCTAGAATGTCTTTGTTGTGCCTCTTCAACCAAATCAGTTCCAGCATACCAGTCTCTAGTGTTAAGATCATTGTATGTTGGACATGGCTGTAAAACATCTAAAAATGAGAGACCTTTATGATTTACTGCCTGAATGATAAGATCTTTGAGATGTCTTACATCGTAAGAATAACCTCGAGCTACAAATGTAAAACCACTTGCGACTGCCAAACCAATTGGGTTAACATTTGAATTTGTATTTGGGGAAGGTAGTGATTTTGTTTTTTCTCCAAGTTTCAGGGTAGGAGATGCTTGTCCTTTTGTTAAACCATAGACACCGTTATCAAAAATTATGTAAGTCATATCCACATTTCGTCTTCCAGCTGCAACAAAATGACCAGCACCAATTCCCAAACCATCGCCATCACCTCCCACTGCAACTACAGTCATCTTAGGATTTGCAATCTTTGCGCCTTGTGCAAATGTTAAAACTCGTCCATGTAATGTGTGGATGCCATAAGTATTGATAAAATGAGAAGTTTTGCCAGAGCAGCCAATCCCAGAAAACATGACGGCCTTATCTCGTTGTATTCCCATCTCAGCCAATGCCATTTGAATAGCATTGACTATTCCAAAATCCCCACATCCAGGACACCAATCATTGTGCACATCTGTTTTGTAATCAGCAAGTTTAAGCGCCATGCATCAAAACCTCTCTCTTGTTTGCTTTGTTTTCAATAATTTTTTTAAGGGAATCATAAACTTCAGTACTAGTCATTGCTCTGCCAGAGTATTTTAATATAAAATAATCAATATTGCGTTGAACATTTTGTTTGAATAGTTTTCCAAGCTGGCCTGAATGATTAGCTTCAATATCTATAATTGTTTTAGCATCTTTCAGTAATGAACTTACATACTCTGCTGGGAATGGATGCATTAGTTTTAGCTGTACATACCCAATTGAAACGCCCTCTTTTTTGAGCATATCAAGAGCATCCAAAATAGGACCCTTTGCAGAACCCCATGAAATTATAGTGTGTTCCTCAACGCCAAAGGATATTGCCTGCTCCGATTGCGGGATTTTTTCGAGGATCAAATCCAATCTAGACATTCTTTTGTCCATCATTTTTACACGTAAAATTGGGTCTTCTGAGATATGACCGTATTCATCAGATTCATCACCAGTATTCCAAAATACTCCATTATCCATTCCCAATCTAGAGCGAGGGGATATTCCATCACCAGTAAACTCAAATCGTTTATAGCCATCATCTACTTTTTCTAAGAGTTTGCCGCGGTTAATTGAAATTTTTTGAGGAACAAATCTTTTACATGTTATTACAGAACTTGCGTGAAACTTATCCATCATGTGAATTACAGGAACTTGGAAGATTTCTGCATAGTTAAAGCAGTTTCCAGTATCATAAAAGCTCTCCTCAATATCTCCTGAAGCATAAACAATTTTTGGAAAATCACCGTGTCCTGCAAACACTGCAAAAAGTAAATCATCCTGTCCATGCCTAGTTGGAAGTCCAGTTGAAGGTCCACTTCTTTGATAATTGGTTATTACAACAGGAACCTCATTCATTCCAGCCCATCCTAGCATTTCAGTCATCAATGCAAATCCAGGACCTGATGTACATGTTGCAGAACGTGTTCCAGTTAATGCACCACCAATAGTCATACCCATTGCACAGATCTCATCTTCTGTTTGAATAACAGCAATGGATCCTGGCCTATCACCAATAATTTCTAAAATCTCATTTGATTCAAGATAAACGGATTCATCTGAAGCTGGCGTAATTGGATAATAAGGTTGTAATCTGCAACCACATGCCATTTTTCCTAAAGCAGTGCCTTGAAATCCCTGAACCAAAATAGTTTCAGATTCTTTTTGAGTTCCAGTTAATTCATAATTGAAATTTTGAAAATTATTTGTTGCGTAAATGTAGGAATAATTTGCAGCTTGTTTATTTATTTCAGCAATTTGAGGTTTTTTTGAAAATATATTATCAATTGAATTAAGCAATGAATCAGCAGGCATTTTGATTAATCCTAAAGACAGAGAGACCCCAAGTACATTATACATTCTAACTAGGCCTCGCAATTTTGGATTGCCTACTTCTTCAGATAGTTTCTCAAGAATATTCTTAAAAGACACAGGATAAAGCTTGATGCCTCTTTCTTTGGCAATATCAAGTACTCCTGCTATGGTAAATGGTTTATTTTTTGATTCAAGGAAATCATGAAGTCTATCTTTGAATGGAGCATCAAGCGTGTGAACTTTTCCAGTATCAACACCATCTAACTCAGAATCATAAATAATTCCACCATTAGACGCAACCTCATCAAAGTGACGAAAAATGGTTTCGGCGTCAAAGGATACCATTAGAGTTACATCATTAACGTTTGAGTGAATTTTTTTGTCAGCTACTCTAACCGTAAAATAGCTATGCTCTCCTTTAATGTTTGAATAAAATTCCCTTTTACCAAATACTTGATAACCCATCTCTGCACAAACTTTTGAGAATACATTTGCGCCAGATTCAACACCACTTCCTTGTGGACCTCCAATTAACCAAGTAAAATCAACAGAACTCATAGACATCATGTCATTTCCTGAAAATTAATAGTATCCGGTTAATTTTTTCTAACCACCAGTAGCAGCATCAAACAATGCACATTCACATTTATCACGTTCACCACAATAAGGACACACACATACGCATTTTTCAATAGAGTTTCCACATTCAACACAAATAGCAAATTCTTCTTCTTCAACTTTAGAAGACATGAAGAATATACAAAGAAATCGTATAAATGGTTTGAGATGAATCTCAAGACTAGTGAAAAACAGAGTCTTTCTTACAAGAACTTTACATGATTTTGCATTAAATGAATTAAAAGAAAGATATCAAATAGAAATTCATTCTGGAAAAATTCCGATCCCCCAATCAAAATTGCGATCAAAGATCAAAGACATAGATGGACTGATTTGCTTCCCATATGATAAAATTGACAGAAATATGATTGAATCAGCAGAAAATCTGAAAATCATTAGTACATACAGTGTAGGGTTTGATCATATAGATGTTGAATATGCAAAGAAAAAGAAAATTCGTGTTGGATATACTCCAGAGATACTAACGGATGCAACAGCTGATTTAACATTCTCATTGTTGCTTGATCTTCTAAGAAGAGTTTCAGAAGGAGACAGAATTATTCGAAAGGGGAAATGGAATATGATTTATGGTGCATTTGATTATGTCGGAGTGGATCTTCAAGGAAAAACACTTGGCATTTTAGGTCTGGGTAGAATTGGTGGAACTCTTGCCAAAAGAGCAAGAGCATTTGATATGAAGATAATTTATCATAATAGAAAACATGTTTCAAAAAATAAAGAAAAGTCATTAGGTACAAAATACGTCTCATTTGAAAAATTGATTACTCAAAGTGACATTATTTCAATTCATGTGCCACATACGAAAGAAACAGATCATCTTTTTGATAGGAAAATTTTTAGAAAAATGAAGAAGACAGCATTTTTGATCAATACATCAAGAGGCAAAGTAATCAATGAAAAAGATCTTGTTACTGCAATAAAGAAAAAAACCATTGCAGGTGCAGGATTAGATGTCTTTGAAGAAGAGCCAATCAAGAAAAACCACCCACTAGTAAAATTACAAAATGTTGTTCTTGCACCACACATAGGGAGCTCAACAAAAGAAACTAGATCTAAAATGGCAGAGATCACTGTAAAGAACTTGGATCTTGGAATCAATGGAAAAAAACCAATTTATTCAGTTGGATATTGACTATCACGCAGGGATTTAAGATTAACAATATGCGCAGTTTTTATATCTAAATTGCCAACTAGAATCAGAATGAAGAAATTCAAACACACTAATGAAGAATTAGAATTAGCTAAATTACAAACTGAGAAAGAAAAGAAGAGAAGAGAATCTCAACAATAGGATTTCTCTCCTTGTCTTTTTCAGACAAGGTTTTTTTTAAAATTTAATTAAAGGACCATATTTTTGGTTTAATTTGTCATAAACTTTTTTTCTTTCAGAAATCAGATTTTTAGACTTATCATACATTTTTGTAAAAAATGCCGCCAAAATATGATCATCAGTTTCATTGTAGAACCGTATGCTATAGCTAGTACGCCCAGATTTTTCTTCCTGCATAAACTCTGCAGATTTTATCAGTTCTGAATTAACATGCATGTGAGCTGGGCCATAATTATCGCCAATAGTAATCCATTTTTCTTTTTGGCGAATACCAAAAGAATTACTTCTAATTTCGCTCACAACACCATTGTTTTTTACAATAAACAAAACACCATCAACCTCAAGTAGATCAGAGAGTAATTCTAAAAGCAATGGCAACCATAGGAAAAGAAATTATTTCAGTTTTTGGCATAATTCATGTCAATTTTGATAAAATCATCAGCATCACCATGAATACAGTCGGTTCCAACAGATTTTACGGGTGAAAAATTAATTTTGCCATCACGTATTTTACCTTCATTTTGTAATATTCCAACTTTACCAAATACAATTTGTTTGTGTTTCTGACATGCTACTCCAACCATATACTCATCCTCATCAGCAATGATTGACACAATAAATTCAGGAGGATTGACACATTGTTTTCCTTCTTCTAAAACAGAGCATTGATCAGGTAGCATATTGAAATTGAAGCTTTATCAGATATTAATCTTGATTGTTACACATTCAATTTAATATCAACTATAACAAAATAATATTGAAATATTTTGGCACATAACTTTGATGTTGTAATTATCGGGGGAGGCATTCTTGGAACTTCAATCTCATACTTTTTGTCATCTCTGAATAAATCAAAAAAAATAGCTGTTATAGAACAAGCACATAATGTTGCATTTCATACCAGTGGACGAAATACTGGAAAAGTTCATGCCCCATATTTATACAATCCTGAAAAGAAAAAATTGTTTGCAAAAGCTGCATTTCATGGTTATGAGATGTGGGAGGAGTACGCTACTTTACGAAATTTGCCGTTTAAGAAAGATGGCGTAATAGAAGTTGCCCTTGATCAAAAAAGCATTAAAGTTCTTGAAAAATACCTCAAATGGGGAAAACAAAATGGACTTGAGGACAAAGACATCAAATTAATGAGCAGTGCCGAATTGAAAATAATAGAACCTGAAATTAAATGTGAATCTGCGTTATATGTTTACAAGGATGGGTCTACAGATTATTCCATTTTTACAGATTCAGTTATGAAAGATAGCGAGGCTAGCGGTACAAAGTTAATTTTAGATTCAAGAGTCACTAAAATAAAAAAAGAATACGACAAGTGGGAAATTACACTAGACGGCCAACACAAAATATTTGCAAAATTTCTAATAAATGCTGCAGGGGGGGAAGCAGTAAATATTGCACATGATGTAGGAGTTGCAGAAAAGTTCACAGATGTGCATTTCAGAGGAGAGTATTGGAGAGCACCGAAAGAATATCACAACTTGACTAAAACAAGTGTGTATTCTGTTCCTGAATTTCCAGACTATCCATTTTTGGATCCACATTGGATTATCAGAGTGGATGGTAGTTGCGAGATTGGTCCAAACGCTGTTCCAGTATTTAGTCCATATGGATATAATAAAACAGAAAACATCAAAGAGTTTATTCCAAAGATGTTAGAAATGCTTGGTTCTGGCGCTAGAAAAGCAATTTTTGATAAACAGTTTCAGGAACTTGCAATGAACGAGATACAATCATCAATGTCAAAATCTGCGATGATTGGCAGAGTAAAAAGATTTTTGCCAAAAATTGATGCAGATAAAATTACCGAAAAAGGTACTGCTGGAATTAGATCATCAGTAATTGAGGATAATGGAAAATTTGTTCCAGATGTGATTTTAATTGATGCGGACATTTCATTTCACATTTTAAATTATAATTCACCAGGAGCAACTGGAGCATTGCCATTTTCAGCATATATTGTAAACCATCTTAACACGATAGGACTGCTAAAGAGCGAAGATCTCAATGCACAATGCGGTCCGTGGAAATTTGCAAACATCATAGAGAAATTATAAAAATTAGATGACCGGAGAATCTCAGTTTTTTGGTCTAATTGAATCAGGATATTTTGCCAAGTAATGACACATGCATAATCTATTGGTGTTGCATTGACATTTCATAAGTTTGCAGAATAAAACCAGTATAAAACATTTTCATATAATAGATTCTGATCTCTGAATTAGCAGGTTCAAAATGATTCTCAAAGCCTGAGAATGGCAGTTACACATTATATGTAAAATCACTCAATTTTATGAGTGGAGGGATCAATATCTCATTATGTATTTCTTACAATTCACTTGGTTGTAGGATTTGTACTAGTCTACATTGCAGCGAAGGCATTCAAAAAAACAAAATATCCACCAATGGCATTCCTTGTGATAGGTTTTTCTTTAATTGTACTTGGAGACACTATTTTAGGAGACGTGTTATCTTTTCTAGAGCAAGAGATTCTCGAAGTAGTTGAAGAAAGTATTGAGATTGTAGGATTCATAGTCCTAATATTAGCAGTGAAAAGAAGCTGAAATGAACGAATCAGACGATATTATCTCGATATTATCAGATGAACAAAGTAAAAAGATCATCAATGTATTGTCCAAAACAGAACTCACCATTCAACAAATTTCAAATTTGTTAAATATCCCACAGTCAACTGCGTACCGAAAGGTACGAAAATTAGAAGAGTTAAAGATTGTTAAGAAAACTAAAGTCGTAAGAACCCTAGAAGGTCTTGATGAGAGTTATTACAAGAATTGGATCTATGAAATTGTTGTTACATTTCGAGAAGGGGTTTTATCTTACACATTAGAACATCTAAAGATGGAAGACAAAATTGTCAGACTGTGGCAAAAGTTTTCAGATTAGTTGTTCTCTTTTTTTGGAAATGATAGAAATCCAGTATATTCAATTTCATAAATATCAAATATGAACAAAAATTTAATGCAATTTGTAATAGATTCAGTTGCATTTCTGATGATATCTTCAAGTGTAGTGTATCTTTTTGTAGCTACTGAAGAGATTGCAGAAGCAAATCAAGTTTACGAAGAGCAAGACGTAGGTGAATCCATGGAAGGTGTGCATTGATAGAATCTATTTTCTTTACTACAGCAGAAAGAGCATGCATTCCAGTTGGATTATGGGCCCTTAGTAGCAGACATTCAAGCAGAACACCGTATTGGCTAGCAATAACTGGTTCAGGTGCTTTGACAACATTATACGTTTTATCAAGAATCGTAGATATGCCATTGGTAGGCCAACAAGATGATGTAGGAGTTATTGATGTTGGAAGTAAAGTACTTCAAGTGGGCATAATTGCAGCATCAGTATACATAATTGCCACAATTAGAAAGACAAAGAAAGCTAGTCTATTGGCATAAACTAGTTTTTTATTTTTATGTTTCCTATATGACACGACTCAAAGATAATCCATGCTTCAATTTTTTAGCTCGAGGTTTTGATCTCAATAAACGTCCACAACAAGGGCACCATGATCCTTCCCATTTAATGAACACCTCACATTGAGGGCATCGTTTTTGACCTTGGTCATATCTACCACCTTCTAGACTGTTACTCTTAGCAACATGTTTTTTACAAGATCCATTACAATGCACAATATGTACTGAAAGAAGTTATAGAAAATATTGTCGATAGATCGTTTATAAAAAATGTGTTGTGACTTGAGAAGTTCCTTTGGTAATGATATCAGATTAATTAGATATTACGATAGACAGATATCAAATCATAAAAGGTTTAAATAATTTTGAACAAGAATATGTCTTCGTCTTCAAGATAGATTTGTGAAATTATATTGATATTTGAAAAAATGGCGCCAGAATAGAGATTTAGGAAATCACTTTGACGCTGGACTGTATTTACTTACAAAAGTTATCAGAATCAGGGCATTAAATAATTAGTTTGACACCACAAATGAATTTAAGATTCAACTCCATGGTGGACTCAGCTACTATTTCGGAGATAACAATGGACGCAGATTACATATTTAATTTTGTTAGAATGTTAGAAAGATTAGCACCGATATTCTTTACTCGTTGTTCTTGTTTAGGATCTTTCATGGAACCATCTGAATTAAAGACCTCATGTGCTTTTGATATTGCAATCTGTTCTGGAATTACAAGTACTCCCATGTTTTCAAGGATTGCACGGACATGAACCAATCCTCGTAGTCCTCCCAGTCCGCCAGGCGATGCACTCATCAGTCCTGCCACTTTATCTTTAAAACAAGACAATGATGATTCTTCATCACTTTGTCTGGATGTCCAATCAAGAGTATTTTTGAGAACTCCTGAAATTGAACTGTTGTACTCTGGAGATGAGATGAGAAATCCATGATGAGATAACATCAACTCTTTTAGTTTACGTGTACTAGATGGTAATCCCTCTTGTTTTTCCAAATCTTCATCATAGAGTGGCATTTGAAAATTACGAAGATCAATTATTGTAACATCAGCACCTGCTTCTCTTGCTCCAGTGGCTGCAATCTTGACTAATTTTTTGTTAAATGAATCTGTACGTGTACTTCCTGCAAATGCAAGAATTTTTGGAGATATCATTTCTTTGGTTTTTCTTTCCTCCATTGTACTACCCAATCATCAAGCTGTTTCAAAATTTTTCCCAGTTCACGAGTTTGTTTTGTTATGTTGTATTCTACACGTAGAGGTACTTCGACATAGATTTTTTTTGTAATTAAACTATGTTCTTCAAGATCACGTAGTCTTTCAGATAATACGGTATTGCTAATCATCGGAATAGCTTTTTTTATTTCATTGAATCTTGTTGATTCATTTTCTGAAAGTTTTTTTAAAATCAACAAAGCCCACGTTTTTCCAAGAACGCTCCATATCTCATCAGCATTACAGGCTACATGATTGCGAGTTCTTTTCTCTTTTTCAAACTCTGTTTCCATACCTAGTAACAAACTACCACCTAATTATAAAAAGTGAGTGTGGGATTCAACTCCTTAGAGATAAATTTCTCAAAAATCAATTTTTCCCATCTTCCCTGTGTTGTAATCTAGTATTGCCTGGTTGATTTCGTCTTGAGTATTCATTACAAATGATCCATAACGAGTGACAGGTTCGCTTAATGGGATTCCTGCAATCAAGAGCGCATCTAAGGGTGATTTTGACGCTTTGATGTCTATTTTATCTCCATCTTGTTCAAAGAGAACAATTTGTTCTTTGTGTGCAGAGATTTGTTTGTCTCCAAACAAACCCTCACCGTTTATGACATATGCAAATGCATTATAGTTTTTTGGAATTGTTTGCGTTACTTTGGCATTTAACTGTAAAGTAAAATGAAGATACATTATTGGAGTTCTTGTTTGAATCACAGCTTTTTCTCCCATTGATTCTCCTGCAATTACTTTGACTTGTACTCCATCATTTTGCGCTGTAGGAATTTTCTTTGATGATAATTCTTGATAACGTGGTTTCATCATTTTGTCTTTTTTAGGCAAGTTTACCCACAACTGAAATCCATGCAGTGTACCTCCTTTTTGTACAAACTCTTTTGATGGCATTTCAGAATGAATCACACCAGAACCTGCAGTCATCCATTGAGCATCTCCAGCTTTTATTTTTCCTGAATGTCCTTGAGAATCTTTG
>Ga0102952_1000492_pt1 | contig 14660 bp, 13 predicted proteins | sample SalPon2A_C_D1_MG_FD_78506 | JGI IMG/M metagenome (GOLD analysis project Ga0102952, IMG submission 78506) | Soil microbial communities from South San Francisco under conditions of wetland restoration - Salt Pond MetaG R2A_C_D1_MG | ecosystem: Environmental > Terrestrial > Soil > Wetlands | place... | reverse complement strand
TTGGCCAAACCCATGACATTGTAATTCGGTATTGTCCGGATTGCCCCCAGATAACTCAGCGTCAGCAGCGCGGCGTTGCGGTCTTTCATCATGCCGTAACCGGCCTTGGCCAGGGCCGTGAAGCTGTAGGAACTGATCTCGTGGGCGCGCAGAAATCCATCACGTGTAGTGCAGTCGACGAAGGACCCGGCCAGTTCCTCGCGCGGGGCAAAGGCGACCGAATGGACGATGATATCCAGGTGATCCCAGTAATTATCCAGGCCCTCGAAGACACCCTCGATCTGGGCGTCACTGGAGACATCACAGGGCAGGGTGATATCCGAGTCGCATTCGGCAGCGAATTTCTCGACCCGCTCCTGAAGTTTATCTCCCTGATAGGTAAAGGCCAGTTCGGCCCCTTCGCGATGCATGGCCTTGGCAATGCCCCAGGCGATGGAACGGTTACTGGCGACGCCGACGATCAAGGCCCGTTTTCCTGTTAGAAATCCCATTTGCATACCCGTCATGTTATGGTTTGATGAAGGTTTGTGCGGCCGGCCTTTAGTGGCGCCGGCCGTCCAGTCAATATATTGTAGGGTATGGGCCGAGAATAACAACTTTTCGTGTCCGGTGCCGTTAACAAAACCAGGAGGCGTGTCAGTGACACGGATCACGGTGTTGCGTGGACCGGCACAGGCCGCCCGTGCGGAGGACCGTATTCTGCGGGCGCCAACACATCGCCAGGGAACAGAATCAGAACAAAGGCTGTTTTTGAGTCATTTAGTCGATAACATAGGCCGCAAACGGCTGTTATACCGGGGAGGCTGGCTGTCGCCGGCCGGCCTTGGCGGATTACTGCTGCTGGTGCTGGGGGGCTGCGATGGCCAGGCCTGGAACAACCCCTATCCCGCCGCTGAACGCGGCAGTAACACACTGTATTCGTCGTTCGCCGAGCGTCCCAAGCACCTGGATCCGGCCCGATCCTACAATGCCACCGAGTACCAGTTTATCGGCCAGATCTATGAGCCGCCACTGCAATACCATTTCCTGAAACGCCCCTACACACTGGTGCCGCTGACTGCGGCGCAGATGCCGCAGGTGCACTATATCAATGCCGCCGGCCGGACCGTCAGCGAGGATGCCGCCGATGTCGCTTATAGTATCTAAGATATCCGTATCCGCCCGGGCATTCGCTATCAACCGCATCCGGCCTTTGCCCTTGCTGCTGACGGGACGCCACGCTATCTGCACCTGGATTCTGATGACCTGGAAGCGGTTCACACGCTGGCTGATTTTGACGATACCGGCAGCCGTGAACTGGTGGCCGCCGATTATGTCTACCAGATCAAGCGGCTGGCCCATCCTCGCCTGCAATCGCCGATCCTGGGCATCATGAGCGACTATATTGTCGATCTGAAGGACTATGCCGCCCGGCTCGATGCCGTCAATCAGGGCCTGGCCGCCACCGCCGAGCAGGCCGGGGAACCACCGCCGTGGCTGGATCTGCGTGATTATCCGCTGGCCGGCGTCGAGGTGGTGGATCGCTACAGCTACCGTATTACCGTGCAGGGGAAATATCCGCAATTACGCTACTGGCTGGCGATGCCGTTTTTTGCCCCGCTGCCGTACGAGGTCGACCGCTTCTATAGCCAGCCGGGACTGGCGGAGCGCAATATCTCTCTGGACTGGTATCCTGTCGGCACCGGACCCTATAGACTGACGGTCAATAATCCCAACCGCCAGATGGTGCTGGAACGAAACCCGAATTTTCATCACGAGACCTATCCGCTTGAGGGTATGCCCGGGGATCGGGAAGCCGGCCTGCTCGATGATGCCGGCAAGCCGTTGCCGTTTATCGACCGGGTGGTCTACAGCCTGGAAAAGGAGACGATTCCTTACTGGAACAAATTCCTGCAGGGTTATTATGATGCCTCGGGTATTTCCTCGGACAGCTTTGACCAGGCCGTCAGCATGGGCGGAAATGGTGAGGTGATGCTGACCGATGAGCTGTTGGCCAAGGGCATACAACTGGAAACGGCCGTCAACACGTCAACCTTCTATACGGGTTTCAATATGCTCGATCCGGTTATCGGCGGTTACTCCGAACGTCAGCGCAAACTGCGCCAGGCGATATCGATCGCATTTGATTACGAGGAATATATCTCGATCTTCGCCAATGGTCGTGGTATCCCGGCCCAGGGGCCGTTACCGCCCGGTATTTTTGGCTTCCGCAACGGTGCGCCGGGAATCAATCCCTACGTCTATGACTGGGTCAATGGCAAACCACATCGTAAGGGCATCGAGGACGCCAGACGCCTGCTGGCAGAGGCTGGTTATGGGCATGGCGTCGACAGCAGAAGCGGGCAACCGTTGACGCTGAATCTGGATATTACCGCCAGCGGTCCGGATGACAAGGCGCGGCTGGACTGGTATCGCAAGCAATTCAAGAAGCTCGATATCCAGTTGGTGATACGCAATACCGATTACAATCGTTTTCAAGACAAGATGCGCAAGGGTAATGCGCAGATATTTATGTGGGGCTGGAACGCCGATTATCCGGATCCGGAAAATTTCCTGTTTTTATTGTATGGCCCCAACAGTAAGGTCAGCAGTTCCGGTGAAAATGCGGCGAATTATTCCAATCCCGAATTCGATCGACTGTTCGATCAGATGAAGGCGATGAGTAACAGTCCCGAGCGCCAGCAGATCATTGACCGCATGGCACGCATTGCCCATCGTGATGCACCCTGGTTGTGGGGCATGCATCCGAAGAGCTTTTCATTGTTTCATAGCTGGTTTCACAACGTCAGGCCGAATCTGATGGCCAATAATTCGCTCAAGTACCGGCGTCTCGACCCGCAGTTACGCGAACAAAAGCGGGCGGCCTGGAATAAACCGGTACTCTGGCCGCTGGCCGTGATAGTGATACTACTGGTGACGGCACTGCTGCCGGCCGTGATCAGTTATCGCCGCCGCGAACACCAGGCGCCGCAACTGGATGAAGCCGTCCGGGAGAGACATTGATGCTGGCCTATATTGTTCGTCGTGTCCTCTATGCGATCCCGATCCTGATCGGTGTCAACCTGATCACCTTTGTCCTGTTCTTCGTTGTCAATACCCCCGATGATATGGCGCGCATGCAACTGGGCATGAAACATGTGACGCCGGCGGCGATCGAGAAATGGAAACGGGCTCATGGTTATGACCGGCCATTGCTTTACAATGACCGGCGGCAGGGGCTTGGGCGTGTCACCGATACGATATTTTTTGACAAGTCGGCACGGCTGTTTGCCTTTCAGTTCGGCCAGGCCGATGATGGCCGCGATATCGCCGAGGATATTCGAGAACGTATGTGGCCGAGTCTGGCCATTGCCCTGCCGGTACTTCTGGTAGGATTGCTGGTAACGATCAGTGTGTCGATGCTGCTGGCTTTTTTCCGTGCCACCTATATCGATTTTGCCGGCGTGGTTATCCTGGTAGTGTTAATGTCGGTGTCGAGCCTGTTCTATATCATCGGCGGGCAGTTTCTGGTCGGTAAGTTGTTGCATCTGGTGCCGATCTCGGGCTATCAGGGCGGCATCGATGCCTGGAAGTTTATCATCCTGCCGGTCATTATCGGCGTGGTCGGCGGCATCGGCTCCGGTTCGCGCTGGTACCGCACCCTGTTTCTGGAAGAGATTGGCAAGGACTATGTGCGCACGGCCCGGGCTAAAGGTTTGGCCGAGATGCGGGTATTGTTTCGTCATGTACTTCGTAACGCATTGATACCGATCCTGACCGGTGTGGTCGTGGTGCTACCGACGCTGTTCATGGGTAGTCTGATCATGGAATCATTTTTCGGCATCCCGGGTCTCGGCAGTTATACCATCGATGCGATTCGCGCGCAGGATTTTGCCATTGTCCGTTCGATGGTCTTCCTCGGTTCGGTGCTATATATTCTCGGCCTGCTGTTGACGGATATATCCTATACACTGGTCGATCCACGGGTGCGGCTGTCATGATCAAACCGGTGTTCCTGTTGACCGACCTGCTGATATTCGTGCTCGTGGCCGTGGTCATCGGTTTTGCCATCTATGCCCGGCGGCATGAGCACCTGCGGGCACCGTGGCGGCAGGTATTTCGCAGCCGTACCGGTGTCGCCTCATTGCTGGTGCTGAGTGTCTATATCATGATTGGCCTGCTGGATTCGGTGCATTTCCGATTGCCACTGGAGGTGCCGGACAACGGGCTACAGGCGTCTTCACAGCAGGGCCAGCCACAAAGCCATTATTCGGTCGAAGTGTTGAGTCTTCTGGATATGGCGCTGCGGCCGTTGCGTGAACAGGCCGAGAAGACCTACTCGGCACCACTGGCGACGACATTGTTTGCACGTGAGACGGTCGAGCTGCCTGACGGCAGCCAGCAACGACTCTACCCGCGGTTGATTTACGGTGGCGCCCATCTTCATAACCCGGCGGCCGAGCGGGGCGCCGACCTGTTTAAACGCACCGGCGTGGCCATTGTCATGGCGCTGGTCGTGTGGTTGCTGTTGATGACGCTGTTGCTGTGGCTGCTGGCGTACAGACGCCGGCTGTCACTGGCGCAGATGCTGGATAATGTCCTGCACCGGCGTGAGGCCGTACCCTGGCTGGTCGTGGTGCTGGTCAGTGCGTTATTGCTGGTGCTGGTGATGTTAATGATCTGGCTGGCACCTGCCTATCATCTTTTCGGTACCGACAAGGTAGGCCAGGATGTCCTCTATCAGGCGCTGAAAAGTATTCGCACGGCGCTGGCCATCGGTACCCTGACGACCCTGATCATGCTGCCGTTTGCCGTCCTGCTCGGTATCCTCGCCGGTTACCTGCGTGGCTGGGTCGATGATGTGATCCAGTATCTGTATACCACGCTGAACTCCATTCCGGGTGTACTGTTGATCGCCGCCGCGGTATTGATGCTGCAGGTGTATATCGACAGTCATGCGGAATTATTCGCCACCGATGCCGAGCGCGCCGATATGCGCCTGTTGTTTTTGTGTATGATACTCGGCATCACCAGCTGGACCGGTCTGTGTCGCCTGTTGCGCGGCGAAACGATGAAGATCCGCGAGGTTGAATATATCCAGGCGGCGACCGCCTTCGGTGTGCGCAGTTCGCGCATTATCAGCCGTCATATCCTGCCTAATGTGATGCACATCGTTTTGATCTCGGTGGTGCTGGATTTCAGTGGCCTGGTACTGGCCGAGGCCGTGCTGTCCTATGTCGGTGTCGGTGTCGATCCATCGATGCACAGCTGGGGTAATATGATTAACAGCGCGCGTCTGGAAATGGCGCGTGAACCGATGGTATGGTGGGCGCTGGTGGCCGCCTTTGTTTTCATGTTCGTGCTGGTACTGGCTGCGAACCTGTTTGCGGACGTGGTTCGGGATGCCTTCGATCCACGCCTGCGTAAGGGCTGATAATGATGAATGCTATTAATGCGATGATCCGGGTAGTGGAAGGTTTATTATGAGCGGGACCTTGTTAAGCATACGTAACCTGACGACCTGTTTTGATACCGCCGCCGGCGTGGTACGCGCTGTCGATAATGTCAGCCTGGATATCCGCCGTGGCGAGACACTGGCGCTGCTGGGTGAATCCGGATGCGGCAAATCAATCACCGCCTTTTCCGTGATGCGCCTGGTACCGGCGCCGGCCGGTCGCATCAGTGCCGGACAGGTGCGGCTGGATGGCCAGGAATTATTAATGCTGCCGGAAGTGGCGATGCGCAAGGTACGCGGTAACCGCATCGCGATGATCTTCCAGGAACCAATGACGTCGCTGAATCCGGTCCTGACCATCGGTGACCAGATCGGCGAGGCGGTTCGTCATCACGAGGGCGACAATGATGGCAGCGTCAGGGGACGTGTCATCGAATTACTGGACGCCGTCGGTATACCGGAGCCGCAACGACGACTGCGTGAATATCCGCATCAATTATCCGGCGGTATGAAACAGCGGATCATGATCGCCATCGCCCTCGCCGGTGAGCCGGAACTGCTGATTGCCGATGAACCGACCACGGCACTGGACGTTACGATACAGGCCCAGGTGCTCGAATTGCTGCGTGAACTGCAACGCCGGACCGGCATGGCGATCCTGATGATTACCCACGATCTGGGTGTGGTGTCGGAAATGGCTGACCGGGTTGCGGTGATGTACGCCGGCCAGATCGTTGAGCAGGCCTCGCGTGATGACTTTTTCGCCGAGCCACGCCATCCCTATAGTCGCAAGTTGTTTGAGTCCCTGCCGGATATCGACAAGCGTAATGAGGCGCTGGCGGTGATCCATGGTTCGGTGCCACCGTTGTCGAGTCGATTCAGCGGTTGCCGGTTTGCCGATCGCTGTGAGTACGCCTGGGACGCGTGTCACTCCCGGGAGCCGGAACTGCTGTCGCTCGATAATGGCCCGCAGGTGCGCTGTCATCTTTTCGATACCGCGCTGGCCGCGTCGGCCAGGGCGATGCCGGAACGCGTTGCCGCGCAGGCCATCAGTCCGGCGCAGGGGAATGACGACAGCGTGTTACTGGATGTCCAGGACATGAAGATTCATTTTCCCATCCATAAGGGTTTGCTGCGTAGGACTGCCGGTTATGTCTACGCGGTCGATGGCGTTTCGCTACAGATACGCAAGGGACGCACGCTGGCACTGGTCGGTGAATCCGGCTGCGGCAAGACCACCATCGGCAAGGGTATCCTGCAACTGATCCGGCCAACGGCGGGGCAGGTCCTGTTTGATGACGATGAACTGACGCGCCTGACGGGCGAGGCCTTGCGCCAACGGCGTGCGGATGTGCAGATTATTTTCCAGGACCCGTATTCCTCGATGAATCCGCGCATGATGGTCAGGGATATCATCCAGGAGGGTTTGGTGGCGCTGGCCATAGAGACCGACGCACAGCGGCGTGAGGCGAGGGTCGATGAGTTACTGGTTCAGGTCGGTTTGCCGGTGGAATCCAAGTTCCGTTATCCCCATGAATTTTCCGGCGGTCAGCGTCAGCGCATCTGCATCGCCCGCGCCCTGGCTGTTAATCCGCAATTGATCATCTGTGACGAGCCGACCAGCGCCCTGGATGTCTCGGTACAGGCGCAGATACTGAACCAGTTGAAAGAACTGCAACAGCGGATTGGCCTGGCCTATCTGTTTATAACCCATAACCTGTCGGTCGTGGCCTATCTCGCCGATGAGGTTGCGGTAATGTACCTGGGACGCATCGTCGAGCAGGGTAGTGTCAACGAGGTGTTGCAGCATCCCAAACATCCCTATACCAGGGCATTGCTGTCTGCGATACCGGTGATCGATCAACAGCGGCAGCGTCATGTCATCCACCTGGAAGGGGACCTGCCGTCACCTTCGGCGCCACCTGCGGGTTGTCACTTCCATGCCCGTTGTAACGAGGCCATGCCACGCTGTCGCCAGGCCTATCCGGGTATCTCCCGTTTCAGTGACAGCCATTTTGCCCGCTGCTATCTGTATCCACAGCCCGATTAAACCTGATTGCGGATGCAGGGCTGCCGTAGTTGATTCGTGGCGGCTAGTGGTTGACGGCCTGCATCAGCACGAACGGGGCGACGACCAGGCTCCTGAAGCGGGGATTATCGCGCTCCCACTGGTTGACCTGTTCCGGCGTGGGCTTGATCAGGCTTTGGTCGCTGATCCATTGCCTGACCTGGGCCTGGTTATCACTGGCGATCTGCACGCCGGCGGTAATGAGGTCCAAGCCTGTGCGGAGGATGATCAGGGCATCACGCTGATAATGAGGTTTCAGTAACCGCCATTCCACGATCCCGGATTCCTGTTCCAGCTGGTGTGCCAGTTCGTGATTGTTGACCAGTTTATTCATGGGCCGTGGTGTGCCTGTTACTGTTGCGCGTGCAGGGTTTGACTATCACTGTTGCTGGATGGATGACTTCGGTTACCTGCACCTGATAGCAGTCAGGGACCGTCGACCTTGTCCTTGATCGCCCGCCCGCTTTTTTCCAGAAATTCACCGCCGCTGTCGAGCATTTTTTTCTTCAACGACCTGTCGGCGAAGGGATTGCTGAAAATGGGCTGGTCTTTGCCAATGTTGACGCCGAACCACAGGCCGAACAGCAGTCCGATAATGATACCGGCGATCAGTGTCTTGAGATTTTTTATCATGTCCCTGACTTATTTTGGTTAATAGTTTTCAGTATATCGTCACAACCGCCGATACGCTGAAGAAGATTCTGTTGGTATTATATATCCATTGTCAAGGAAAGGATGCATGGGAGGGCTGTCATGGTGAAGACAATGAGTCTGGGCGATCTTGATGTGTTTCTGGTTGAACCATCGAACACACAATTCCGTATTATCAGTGATTATCTGCGTCGTTTCGGTCTCCGTCATATTACACACCATAAAAACGCGGAAACCGCCCTGGCGGCGATGGCCGACAAGATCCCGGACCTGGTCATCAGCGCCATGCATCTGCCGGATATATCCGGCGCTGACCTGGTGATGAAGATGCGGAACGAGAAAAACCTGCGGGATATCGGCTTTATCCTGATCTCCAGCGAGACCAGTGTCCGCTACCTGGAACCGATCAGGCAGGCCGGCGTCATCGCCATACTGCCCAAACCATTTGCCGAACAACAGTTGAAGCGCGCTTTATACACGACACTGGATTATCTGGAACCGGAAAACATCAATCTGAAAAATCATGATGTCGAGGATCTGTCCATACTGGTGGTGGATGACAGCACGACGGCCCGTCATTATATTAAAAGAAGCCTGCAGGCGATGGGCATCAGCGGAATAAGCGAGGCGGTCAGTGGCAAGGATGCAATCGGCCTGATCGATAAGAATTATTATGATCTGATCGTCACCGATTACAATATGCCGGTCATGGATGGCTTCGAACTGATCCAGTATATCCGAGAGGACAGCAACCAGTCATCCATTCCCGTGCTGATGATTACCAGTGAAGATAATATCGAACGGCTGGCTGCGATCGAACAGGCCGGTGTCTCGGCCCTGTGTGACAAACCCTTTGAGATGAATACGATTCGTAACCTGATTCAGCATATCATGACCTAGGACTGGTCGTACCTGGTTATGCCGCCGGGTAGTCAGGCGGCGATCCCCGCTTAGCCCTTGCACTCAGATATTTTCAGACTGACGTGTAACATCAACATACAACTTCAGGCGCTGGCCCGGTTGCAGGTATCTGTTCTTGGGCAGCGCATTCCAGCGCCGTAATTCGGATATCTTGACATTGAAGCGTTGAGAGATACGCGACAGTGAATCACCGCTGCGGACGATGTAATTAATGCGCTGGGTTGTGGCCGAGTCTGCCAGTCTAATCGGCACCGGTGATACTGATTTTCCGTGGCTCACCCAGATGACCAGCTTTTGCCCCTGTCGTATGACGTCACGCGGGGCGATGCCATTCCATTTCGCCAGCTTGTTCACAGACACCCTGTATTGCCGGGCAATGTCCCACAGTGAGTCACCCTTGCGCACTATGTAATGGACCTTGTTGCCGTGTTTGGGCGAGTTCTGAATCGCATGTGTGCGCTGCATGGCGCTGAGTGTATAACTGTTCATATTTTTGGTAGCCACCGGGATGATCAGGCTGCTGCCGGCACGTATCATATGGCCATGCAGATTGTTGACTCGGCGCAACATGTTGACGGTGGTGTGGTATCTATTGGCGATCAGGCCAAGGTTTTCACCACTTTTGACCTTGTGCCGGGCCCATTTGATGCGTTTCGAGGTCGGCAGCTCGGCCAGTTTGCGGCTGAAATCCTCGGCCTTGTCGATCGGTATCAGCAGATTGTGTGGACCCTGGGGTGCCGTTGCCCAGCGGTTAAAGGCGGGATTCAGGCGGTAGAGTTCTTCCAGGCTGATACCGGCAAGGTCGGCGGCCAGGGCCAGATCGATCTGGGTATTGGTGTCGACCTTGGTCAGATAGGGTTTATCCGGGATCGGCTTAAGCTTGACGCCATAACGTTCCGGATCTTTGATGATAGCGCTGAGGGCGAGCAACTTGGGCACATAGGCTCGGGTTTCCCTGGGTAAACGCAGTGACCAGAAATCCGTAGCCTTGCCCTTCCGGCGATTGCGCTTGATGGCGCTCTTGACCGTTCCCTGTCCGGAGTTGTAGGCGGCCAATGCCAGCAGCCAGTCATTATTGAAGCTCTTGCTCAGGTTGTTCAGGTATTTGAGCGCGGCCCGTGTAGAGGCATCGATATCGCGACGTCCGTCATACCACCAGTTTTGTTTCAGGCCGAACAGGCGCCCGGTGCTGGGAATAAACTGCCAGATACCGGCGGCGCGTCCATGTGAATAGGCAAACGGCTGAAATGCGCTTTCAACGATGGGCAACAACACCAGTTCGGACGGGACATTGAGACGCTCCGCCTCTTCAACGATCAGGTGCAGATAGGGTTGTGCACGTTCTACCGTGCGGTCGATATAGGCCTGGTGACGGGCATACCATTCCCTTTCCGCCACGGTACGTTTTTCCTCGCTGTTGTCTTCAAGGACAAAACCCTGGCGAATCCGGTCCCACAGGTTTGGCTCCATGATACCGGATTCGTCATCGGTATTGGCCTGCAGCCCTGCGGTAACAGCGGCATCTGCATCCATGACAGTATCGGCCTCGCCCTGACTATCGACGGTGATGTGTTCGGCATCAGGCTGGGTCAGTTCCGGATCAATCAATGCAACCACTGGAGTATCACCGTCGACTTCAGCGTCCTCTTCATCGGACGCTCCGGCCATTTCGGTTTCAGCGAGAATGGATGTGTCCACGTCACGCGTGTCTTGGAGACCCAACTCTACGGATACCGTGTTGAGTTTCTGATCGGTCGATGACACCGCCTGATGCGGCGGCTGGGTAGCGCAGCCGGCGAGGAACAGTATGGCCAGCGTGATCGGCAGGGAAGCTGTCAGGAGGCCGCGCATAATCTGCTGTTGGGTGAAAAAATCTTTTACTTCTGACATGTTACGTCTGCTGCGCTGTTATTATGATTATCCATCGACCATTATAATGATTTCTTGAGTTCAGCGCTATCGCGATTATTGTGTCTGTGAGCATCGTTTTTCAAGCGGAGTTTGTCCAGCCGTCCTTCCAGAAGCGAATGATCCTGAAAGTGTCTACTGCATCACGGACCGGACGTTGGGCAAAGCGACTGGCCGCGGTCATGATGGCGGCTTCTGTGCAGCGTAAATAGGGGTTGCTCAGTCGCTCCTCGGCCAGTGTCGAAGGCAGGGTGATCCGGCCCCGTGCACGTTGCCGGCGTACGTGTTCAAGGCGGTCGAAGACATGCTTGTTTTCAGGTTCGATATGATGGGCGAATTCCAGGTTGTTGAGCGTGTATTCATGGGTGCAGAAGATAGCGGTATCATCCGGCAGGCTAGCCAGCCGGGTCAGTGAGCGGTACATCTGTTCCGGGCTGCCTTCAAACAGTCGACCACAACCGGCGGCAAACAGCGTATCACCGCAGAACAGCATGCCCGGACGATAATAACTGAGGTGATCGAGGGTGTGGCCGGGGCTGGTCAGCACCTGAAAGGTCAGGCCATTATCCAGTGTGATTTCGTCATTGTCATGGAGCGGATGCCCGAGTCCGGGGACCGCACTCTCGGCCGGACCGTAGACCGGTAGCGACGGGTAGTGTCTGAGTAAAGGCGGGATGCCATCAATATGGTCGTAATGATGATGGGTGACAAGGATGGCGCAGGGTCGTAAACGGTGTCGTGCCAGGCTTTCCAGAACCGGTTCGGCAGCACCGGGGTCGATGATGATGACCGCGATTTCCGCCTCATTCCGGACTGACTGTTCGCTGCCGCCGGCGGCGACCAGCCAGATATAATTATCGCTGAAGGCGGGTACGGCGAGGGGAAAGTTCATATCACTCTGGCCAAGTTTTGATTGTCACAGTATGCTATCAGCAATGTCGCATAGCAAAGACCATAGCACAAATACAGAGATTTCGGGGGGTGTCAGGCGTCGGGGTCTGCGCGACTGGTACCGGCAGCGGCTGGGCCAGCGTCTGTTGCGGGCCGAGCGCCGTGAACTGGACGAGGTACTGCCCAATCTGTTCGGCTACCATCTTCTGCAGGTCGGCAGTCCGGCGGATGAAGCCATGTGTACGGCCAGCCTGATACCGAACCGGGTGCTGCTGGAATCGGACCTGGAGACAACAACTGCAGTGCGGCGGCCGTTGATGCTGGCCCAGGCGCATGCCTTGCCGATCCTCAGCGACAGTGTCGATGTCGTGGTGCTGGCCCATACCCTGGAATTCGAACAGGATCCCCATCAGGTGCTGCGCGAGGTCGACCGGGTACTGGTGCCGGAGGGACATGTAGTTATACTGGGCTTCAATCCGTGGAGTCCCTGGGGTCTGTGGCATCTGTTGGTCTCGCGCTGGGCTATGCCGCCGTGGGACGGCCAGTTTCGCAGTACGCGACGCATCAGGGACTGGCTGGGCCTGCTGGGCTTTGATACCACCGTCTGTCGTGGATTCTTTTTCCGCCCGCCGCTGCATCATGACGGCATCATGCGCAGACTCAGGATCATGGAAGGACTGGGCCGGCGTTGCTGGCCATTCGCCGGCGCTGTGTATATTGTCGTTGCCAAAAAACGGGTAACGACACTGACACCGATCAGACCACGCTGGCGGCCGGGCCGTTCCCTGGTCGGCGCCGGGTTGGTCAATTCGGGTTCGCAACGGGTGATGGATGAGCGGCAAAGTGGTTGAGATCTTCACCGACGGGGCCTGTCGCGGTAACCCGGGGCCGGGTGGCTGGGGCGTCATGTTGCGCTATGACGGTACGGTCAGGCATCTGTCGGGCAGTGAACCGCAAACGACCAATAACCGCATGGAACTGACCGCCGCGATTCGTGCCCTGGAGTCGTTGACGCGGCCTTGTGAAGTACAACTAACGACCGATTCCGAGTATGTAAAGCGGGGCATTACCGAATGGTTGCAGAACTGGAAGCGGCGCGGCTGGAAAACAGCAGCAAAGAAGCCGGTCAAGAATGCCGATCTATGGCAACGGCTGGATGCGGCAGCGGGCCGGCATCGGATACAGTGGTTATGGGTGCGTGGACATTCGGGACATCCTGAAAACGAACGCGCCGATGAACTGGCCAATCTGGCCATAGACGAGATGCTGGCCTCTCGCTGACGGCCGAAAGGGGGATTGAAAAGAGTATGCGTCAGATAATACTGGATACCGAAACCACAGGCCTCGAATACGGCCAGGGTCATCGCATTATCGAGATCGGATGCGTCGAGCTGATCGACCGGCGTCTGAGCGGCAATCATTATCACCAGTACCTGCAACCGGATCGCGAGATCGATGCCGGGGCGATGGAAGTGCATGGCATCAGCTATGAGTTCCTGCGCGATAAACCCCGCTTTGCCGACATCGTCGATGAGTTTATCAATTTTATCAGTGACGCCGAACTGATCATCCACAATGCCCCGTTTGACGTTGGCTTTATCAACAATGAATTACGTTTGTTACCGGGGGCATGGCAGTCGTTGGAGAATTATTGCACGGTGCTGGATACCCTGGTGCTGGCGCGGCAGATGCACCCCGGGCAGCGTAACAGCCTGGATGCACTGTGCAAGCGTTATGATATAGATAATTCGCAACGCACCCTGCACGGGGCGTTACTCGATGCCGAGATTCTGGCCGATGTCTACCTGATCATGACCGGTGGACAGAGCAGCCTGTTGCTGGATCACGGCTCGGAAAGCCACCGCCGCGAGGTCGAAGTGATTCGTCCCCTGGCTTCGGATCGTCCGCCGCTGACGGTTATTACCGCCAGTGCCGCCGAACTGGAGGCACACCAGACTCGCCTGAGAAGTATCGAGAAAAACAGTGCCGAGGGCTGTCTATGGAACAGGCTTGAGGCCGAGGCGTCGCCGCTTTAGCGGCCGGCACCGTGACATACCGGCCACACTCGAGGACCAGTACCTATGATTACCGCCATAAAACAATTTTTCAGTGACAAGATACAGGCTCAGGAGCAGGCCGCGGCACCGGCGCGGGAGCATGCACTGAACCTGGCGACAGCGGCACTGTTGATCGAGGCGATGCGCGCCGACCATACCGTGCTGGAGCAGGAGCGGCAGGCGGTACAGGCCCTGTTGCAGCAGCATCTCCGGTTACAGGCCGACGAGGTACACGGGCTGTTTGCGCTGGCTGAACAGGAGGTCAAGAATTCGGTATCACTGTATCAATTTACGTCGTTGATCGATCAGGGCATCGCTTACGAGCAAAAGGTTCGCATCATCGGTATGTTGTGGCAGGTCGTTTATGCCGATGAGATACTGGACAAGTATGAAGAATCGCTGGTGCGAAAGATTGCGGACCTGCTCCATGTTTCGCACCGCGACTTTATCCAGAGCAAACACCGCTTCATGCCGGAGTGATCGTGCACCGCTGATCACCCTCGAAGCGGCGCGGGTGGCGCAGACTAATCGGCTACCGAGCCGCGCGCTTTCTTTAGCAGCACTTTCAGCGCGGGCGGCGTCGCCAGTGTGGTGATGATAATCATCAACACAATGGCGGAAAACAAGCGATCATCGATAACGCCCAGCGTCTTGCCGATAGAGACGAAGATCAGGCCGACTTCACCCCGCGGCATCATGCCGATTCCGATCATCAGACGGTTATTGGTGC
>Ga0102952_1000491_pt1 | contig 14730 bp, 10 predicted proteins | sample SalPon2A_C_D1_MG_FD_78506 | JGI IMG/M metagenome (GOLD analysis project Ga0102952, IMG submission 78506) | Soil microbial communities from South San Francisco under conditions of wetland restoration - Salt Pond MetaG R2A_C_D1_MG | ecosystem: Environmental > Terrestrial > Soil > Wetlands | place... | reverse complement strand
GCAGACGGAGAGGCCCTTGCCCGCCAGCTCCGCGGCCACCGTGGCCCCCGCGGGACCGGACCCGATGACGCACAGGTCGTACTCGGGGAGGGGCTCCGCGGCGGTCTCGAGATCGACGATCATCGGTCCTGCATCGTGCCCGAAGGCCCGCGGCCTGTCCCGCCTCCGCAGGGACCCCGGGGCCGCGGAGCCGGGGGAGCTCGGTGGGCTCCCGGATCGCCCCGCCTTCCGAATGGAAAGTAAGCTTGACAGATTGGAAAGGGCGCTTTACGCTTCCCCCAAGTCGAGCGCGGTCCCGCCCGGCGGCCTTCGCCGCCTCCGGGGCTCGCGCCATCCACGGGAGGATCCCATGCAGGACGATCGAGCGCAGGCGGAGGACGGCGGGACGAGGATCTGGGGCTGCAGCGCTTGCGCCACGCCGACCGACCGGCGCAACGCGCGCACCGCGAACCTCTGGGGAGTCTTCTGGCTCCCGGTCTTCGCGGCCTCGGTGTGGCTCCTCAAGCACTACGGGGAGCACAGTCTGGCGGTCTGCGTGGGCGCGCTGCTGCTCGGCGGGCTGGGCATGGTGCCCTTCGTCCGCGCCCAGCTGCGCTTCCTGCGGGAGGCCGACGAGCTGACCCGGACCCTCCACTTCCAGGCGATGGGCGTGGCCTTCGGCGTGGGCATCCTGGCCGCCGTGTTCGGCGGCTTCCTGGGCAAGATCCTCGAGCTCGCTACCGGCTCGCCGGTGGCGGCGGAGAAGTTCCACTCCCTCAATCCGTTGCTGGCGATGATCGTGGCCTTCATGGTCGCGATCGCGGTCCTGATGCGCCGCTACTCCCGATGAAGAACGGCCTGCGCACGCTGCGCGCCGAGCACGGCTGGTCCCAGGCCGAGTTGGCCCGGCGGCTGGGCGTCTCGCGCCAGACGGTGAACGCGATCGAGAAGGAACGCTACGACCCCAGCCTGCCCCTGGCCTTCGAGATCGCCCGCCTGTTCGAGCGCCGCATCGAGGAGATCTTCGAGCCCCGCGCGGGCGCGGAGTCTCGCGGCTAGGTCGCCCGTCCCGCGGAGCGGACCGGGGGGCGGCGTCGCTTTCCGGCTCGAGTCACCGCCGCTGGTGCGGGGGCTGAGACCCCTGCCGGGAAGCGCGCGGCGGCGCCATGGGTCGATGGTCGCATGGAGGGGGCCACGGGGGCCGGGTAGACTCGGGTCTTCCCGCGCCCGGTTGCGCGCGGGCCGCGATCGGGCACCCAGGGGCCCGGGAGGTGAACGCATCGTGAAGTTGCTGGTGGTGGACGACGATCCGAAGTTCCGGAGCTACGTGCAGCGCGGGCTCCGGGAGAGTGAGATCGACTGCGCGGTCGCCGATTCCGCGGAGGCCGGTCTCACGGAGCTCGGCGCGGCGCCGCCCTGCGCGTTCGACCTGATCCTGCTGGACGTGATGCTGCCCGGTCGGTCGGGCTGGGAGTTCCTGGAGGAGATCCGCGGCCGCGGCTTCCACGTGCCGGTGATCTTCCTCACCGCGCGCCACGGCCTGAACGAACGCGTGCAGGGCTTCGAGCTCGGCGCCGACGACTACGTGATCAAACCGTTCGACTTCGCCGAGCTGCTCGCCCGCATCAAGGCCGTCATCCGCCGCCGCATGGCCCTGCCGGTGATCGAGGTGGGCGGGCTCGTGCTGGACCTCGCCGCGCGCACCGTCACCCTGCACGACAAACGCTTCGATCTGACGCCGCGCGAGTTCGAGCTCCTGCGCGCCCTGGTCGAGGGCCGGGAGCGCACCCTCTCGCGGACCGAGCTCCTGCGACGGGTCTGGAACCTGCAGTTCGATCCGGGCACCAACGTCGTCGAGGTCCTCGTGCGGCGCCTGCGGACCAAGATCGGTGCCACCTGGATCGACACGGTGACCGGCGCCGGCTATCGGTTGGGCAGCGGCCCGAGCGTATGAAGCGCTGGTCGATCGCCGGGCGCATGACCGCGTGGTTCGCGGGAACCACGGCCAGTCTGATCCTGTTGACCGCCGGCCTCTCGGGGTGGTTCCTGTACCAGTCGGTGGGCCGCGAGCTGGACGCCCTCGCCAAGGAGGAGCTCGACGAGGCGCGCGCGATGTTCCTGTCCAGCGATCGAACGCCCGACGAGTTCCGCGAGATCGCCGTCGACCTCGCCGGCGAACACCCCGCCAACCCCCTGGCCTGGCGCATCTGGGAGGCGAACGGCGACGTCTGGCTAGAGGCCGGCCGCACCGAGCTGCTCGAGCAGGTTCAGCCGTCCCGGTCGGTGCTCGACCACACGGTGCGGCCGGGTCGGGGACTGCGCTGGCGTGTCGAGCCGATCGGCGAGCGCCGCGTCGGAGTGATCCTCGACGGCTCCGTGCAGACCGCGCTGCTGCGGCGCTACGGGGTCTTCTCGATGGTCCTGGCGGCGGTCTCCTCGCTGCTCGCATGGTTGGTGGCCGCGACTCTCGCGCGGCGGACGGCGCGCATGCTGCGACTGGTGGCCGACCGCACGCGCCTGATTCGCGAGCCGCGCGAGCGCATCGCCTTCGACGGAGCGGACCTGCCGGAGGAAGTCGGCGACATCGTCGACGCGCTCGTCGAGATGCTGGAGAAGATCCGCACCGAGGCCGAGCGCGCAGACCTGATGACCGCCGGCCTGGCCCACGAATTGCGCTCCCCGATCCAGAACCTGATGGGCGAGGCGGACGTGGCGCTGCTGCGCGAACGGGACGCCGGGGAGTACCGGCGGGTGATCGAGAGCCAGCTCGAGGAGTTGCACGAGCTGGGTCGCGCCGTGGACAACCTGGTGACCCTCTGCTCGCGCCGCGAACCGGGAGACCCGCGCGAGCCCTTCGACCTGGGGGCCGAGGCCGAGTTGCGCATGGGAGAGGGGGACGTCGTTCCCGCGCGCCGCGGCGTGCGCGTCCAGCTCGACTGCAGCGGCGACCTGCGTCTGTTCGGCGATCGGGAGGCGTTGCTCCTGGCGCTGCGCAACCTCGTCTCGAACGGCGTGGAGTGGTCGCCGGACGGCGGGCTGGTGCAGGTCTCGGTGAACGGTCGCGGGGACGAGGTGGAGATCACCGTCCGCGACGAGGGGCCGGGCATCCCCGAGGAAGCGCGCGAGCGCGTGTTCGAGCCCTTCGAGCAGGGCCCCTCCAAGCACGGCCGGCGGGTGGGCTTCGGGCTCGGCCTAGCCCTGGCGCGAGCCGCGGTGGAGACGCAGGGCGGATCGATCCGCATCGCGGACGCCGACGGCGGAGGCGCGCTGCTGCACGTCGTGCTCCCCCGCCGCAAGCCGGCCGCGGGCGCGGCGACCAACGGCCACACCTGAGTCACCCCCGCGGACCACCCGCGCAGCCCGCAGCGACGGGGCTCCGCCGGCCCGGACAGGCGTCGTCGCGGTGGGGACTGGAACTGGCCCGAGGCGCCTGTTTAATGGCCCCCCTGCTCGCAGACCCAACCCCTCCAGGACCCCTCCCGAATCAAGGACGATCGATGGCCAAGCGGACGCGACGCACCCCCGAGCAGATGATCAAGGATCTCCAGGCGGAGATCGAGCGGGTCAAGGCCCGGGCCGCCCGGGCGAAGGTAAAGAAGGACCCGGCGCTCAGGCACGTCACCGCGGCGGTGCGCTCGATCGACAAGGCCGCCGAGAGTACCGCCGACGGGGCCACCCGCCGGGCGCTCAAGGATGCGCGGGCCACGCTCGTCGCCTGCCTGAAGCTCTCCGGCGCGGTTCCCGAGACCGGCCGCGTGGCCAGCCCCCGCGGGGCGGGCGCCGCGGTGGAGGCGAAGGCCGTGCTCGCCTACCTGGCGGAGCATCCCGGCAGCAGCGGAGAGGCGATCTCCCGCGCGCTGGGCACCGACACCAAGGCCCTGCGCCCGGTGATCAAGAAGCTGATCGCCGACAAGCGCGTGAAGAGCAAGGGCAAGGCCCGCGGCACGCGCTACTCGGCGGTCAAGGCCTAGGCTCGGACGCCGGCGGCCGCGCGTCTCAGGCGAACGAGAATGCCGTCTCGGCCTCGGCGACGGCCTCGGCCACGCGCTCGATGACGGCGGGGAGGTCCTCGGCGGTGAGACCGACGATCTCCAGCACCGCGGGATCGATCTCCAGCTCGCCGCGCTCGGCGCGCAGCCCGTGATCGAGGCTCTCGTCCAGCACCTCCGCCAGCCATACCACCGCGCAGAGCGTCCGCGTTTCACCCTCCGCCCCCAGCGGGTCGTGGTGGTGGCGGGCGACGGCGCGCAGCTGCGCCGGGAAGCCCCACGCGTCGCAGAGCGCCGCGCCGAAGTGCTGGTGTCCGGCGCCGAGGTGCCGTTCCTCGATCGCGCAGATGCGGTCCCTCCAGCCGGCCCCGCCGGCCGCGCTGAGCTCGTCGACGACCCGCGCCAGGCCCTTGCGGTCGCTCTCGATCTCGACCAGCAGCCCCAGGTCGTGGATCAACCCGGCGGCGAAGGCTTCCTGGGGTACCCAGGCCTCGGAGCGCTCGGCGATCACCGCCGCGGCCGTCGCGGTGCCGAGAGAATGCCGCCAGAGCGCGTCCGCGGAGAAGCGCGCATGGATCTCGCCGCGCGGCCAGACGCTCTGCATGCTCGCGGCGAGGCTCACGTTGCGCAGGACCCTGCGTCCCAGCAGCGCCGCGGCGCGTTCGATGGAGGTCACTTCGGCGCGCAGACCGTAGTAAGCCGAGTTGGCGACCTTCAGCAACTGGGCGCACAGGGCGGGATCCCGGGAGAAGGCCTCGCCGAGTTCGGCCAGCGTGCTCTCGGGATCGGCGGCGACCTCGCGGGCGCGCGCGGCCGATTCGGGCAGGGAGGCCACGTGGTGCACGCGCCGCACGACGGCGAGCGCGACCTGATCGGGGGTGGGCTGAAGGGACTCCATGGGGTCGAGGCCCCGCTGGTCGAGGCATCCGACGCATCGGCGGGCGCCCCGGGGGTTCTTGAACGTGGCCGGGCGCTCGGGAGGCAACATGAAGACACCGTCAGGAATCCCACCGCGGAGACTCTGGAACGAGATCTGGGACCCCGGCTTTTCAGCTGTGGTCAACGTTCAGGAGCCGGGCCCCGCAGGTCGATTCCTAGGGACCGTCCGCGTCCCCCCGGGAACTTCCCGGCCGCGGCGGCGATTCCCTTTCATGCCCCGCCATCCGTCTTCCCTGCTGACCCAGCTGGCGCTGGCCTTCCTGCTCGCGGGTCTGGTCCCGGCCGCGTTGTGTCTGGCGTCGTACCGGAGCGACAGCGACCGGGTCGCGGTCCGGGCCACCGAGGAGCGGCTGCGCGGCGTCGTCGAGGAGCGCGAGCGAAAGCTGGCCGAGCACTTCGACTCGCTGCAGCGCACGGCGGCGAGTCTCGCCGAGTCGGACCTCACCCGGGCCTTCCTGATGATGCAGGCCGCGGGGACGGAGGTCCCCGGAGCGTCGAAGGAGCTCGTTCGCACCTGGACCGACGAGTTGTTCGCGGGGCGGCAAGGGCGATCGTCGGGGACGAACCAGCACGCGTTCCTCGCCGACGCGAGCGGACGCGTCGTGCTCGGTCCCGACCACGACGGCGCCGGCACGCACCTCGGCGACACCCTGGCCGGCGTGCCGTGCTTCACCCGCGCCCTCGCCGGCCCGCAGGTGAGCGGCGTGCAGGAGGGGGAAGGCGGCGGCCGCGGACACCAACTCGTCCTGCACCCCGTCGCCGACGTTCACGGTGAGGTGCTGGGTCTGGTCGGGCTGGAGGTCGCCGTCGACGAGGTCGCCCGACGACTCGCCCCCGCGTCGACCGCGCACCACCCGGAGCGAGTCACGCTCGCGGCGGAGCGCAACGCCCCGGCCGTCGATCCGGGCGCGCCCGCGGACGGCGGGCTGGCCGACTTCGTCGCCGACGGGGCGCGGGACGTCTTCCGCATGCAGCGGGCGTCGTCCGTCGAGCCCTGGACGGTGACGCTGGAGATGGATCGCGCGGACGTGCTGCAGCCCCTGGCACGGGGCCGGCGCGCCGTGCTCGGGTACTTCGGAGCGACGGTGATCCTCGTGGGGGCCGCCGCCGTGCTGCTGGCCGAGCGCTTCGGCCGTCCGCTGCGCCGCTGCGCCCGAGCGGCCGAGGACCTGGCGCGCGGCCGGCTCGACGGATCGCTGCCGGCGTCGGCCCCCAATCGCGAGCTCGGCACCCTGCAAGCCGCGCTCGAGACGCTGCGCGCTCGCCTGCGCAACGGTCCCGGCGTGTCCGACGAGTGGTCGCGCGCGCGGACGTCCGGCCTGGACGACGAGCTCGAGGCGGCGCGGGATTCACGCGAGCGCTACGAGCTCTCGATGCTGGGATCGCAGGACGGGTTCTGGGACTGGAACCTGAAGACCGACCGCATCTACTACGCGCCGCGCTGGAAGGAACTGCTGGGCCTGGACGACGCCGAGCTGGGCGACTCGCCGGACGAGTGGATCGGCCGCATCCTCCCGGAGTCGTTGCCCGAGTTCGACCGCCGGCTCCAGCGCCACCTCTCGGGAGAGTCGGACCGTTTCGACGCGGAGTTCGAGATGCGACACGCGCGCGGGGGGACGCGCGCCATCTTCTGCCGGGGTCTCGCGCTGCGGGACGAGAGCGGCGAGCCGGTGCGGCTCGCGGGCTCGATCGCGGACGTCAGCGACCTGAAGCACGCGCAGCAGGAACTACGACTGCTCGCCAACCACGACCGGCTGACGGGGCTGCCCAATCGCACGCTGTTCACCGATCGCCTGCGCGGGGCGATGGCCCGCGCCAAGCGCGACGACGACCGGCAGTACGCCGTGCTGTTCTTCGACTTCGATCGCTTCAAGGTGATCAACGACAGCTTGGGCCACCACCTGGGCGATGCCCTGCTGGTCAGCATCGCGAGTCGCTTAGGTGATTGCATCCGTGAAGTGGACACGGTGGCGCGCTTCGGGGGCGACGAGTTCGTGGTGCTGCTCGACGGCATCGCCGGAGTGGACGAGGCCGTCGAGGTGTGCGAGCGCCTGCTCGACGTCTTCACCAGGCCGCACCACCTGCTGGGACACGAGGTCGTCTCCACGGCGAGCATCGGACTGGTCACCAGCCACGGCGGCTACGCCGATCCGCACGAAGTGATCCGCGACGCCGACGCGGCCATGTACCAGGCCAAGGGCGGGGGCAAGGGACAGTACCGGCTGTTCGACAGCTCGATGCACAGCGACGCCGTGCTGCGGATGAACCTCGAGCTGGACTTGCGCGGCGCCGACTTCGACCGCGAGTTCCGGCTCCACTATCAGCCGATCGTGGACCTGGTGTCCGGAGAGATCGCCGGGTTCGAGGCGCTCGTGCGCTGGCAGCATCCGCGGCTGGGTCTGATCGAGCCCGCGCGCTTCATCCCGATCGCCGAAGAGACCGGCCTGGTCGTTCCGCTCAGCGAGTGGATCCTGCACACCGCCTGCGCACAGCTCGTCGAGTGGCGGCGCGACCTGGGCGCCGCCGCGCCGGGCTTCGTGAACGTCAACATCTCCCGCCGCCACCTGGTGCACCCGCCCCTGCTGCCGTTGCTCGGCTCGTTGGTGGAGGAGTTCGAGCTGCAGCCCGGCGACGTGAAGCTGGAGATCACCGAGACCACGGTGATGGACGAACGTCACGACATGGTGGCGGTGATGAACGACATCCAGGCGCTCGGCTTCCAGTTGGCGATGGACGACTTCGGAACCGGCCACTCGTCCCTGAGCTGCCTGCACCAGTTTCCCATCAGCGTGCTCAAGATCGACCGCAGCTTCATCTGCCACATGGAGGAGAACCCCGCGTTCACCGCGGTGGTCCAGGCCATCGTCACGCTGGCGCACAACCTCGAGCTCGACGTGGTCGCCGAGGGCATCGAGAGCCCCGAGCAGCTCGCGCAGCTGCAGGTGATGGGCTGCCAGTACGCGCAGGGCTACCTGTTCTCCAAGCCGGTGCCGGTACGCGACGTCGAGGCCCTGCTGCGCTCGGGTGTGCGCCGCAGCCGCGTGGCCTAGCCCGCCGTTTCGCTCGGAGCGGGTCAGCGACCGTGCTGCGCCGCGCGCGCCAGCTTGACGACGTCGGGCAGGATCTCGTTGGGCACCGGGTAGGCCAGGTGGAACTGGACGAACTTCCAGCCTTCGTCGGTGTGCCGCAGCACGCCCGTGGCGCGCATCGCGCCGTACTTGGGCTTGTCGAGCCGTTCGTCGAACCAGGCCAGGTGTTCGTCCGCGGAGACGAAGACGTGCTGCTCGACCGGGTGGTTCTCGATCTTCACGCCCTGTTCGAGGTAGGGGCGCACGAGCGCCTCGTACTCGGCAAAGGTCCAGCGCTCCGCACCGTCCGTGCCGAACAGGATCGCGTCCTCCGCGAGGTAGCCGAGGTACCGGTCGGCGTCCGCTTGCGCCGCGGCGGCGTGGAAGTCGGTCAGCACGGCCTGGATCTCCTTCACCGGGTCCTCTGGCGGGGAGGTCCCGTTGCCGAGCAGGGTCAGCGAGACCAGGGCGATGGGCAGCAGTCGCATCGAAGTTCCTCCGTTCAATCCAGCCGTAGTTTGACCTTGCGTTCGCCCTGGCCCGACAGGTGGACGGAGCGGCTCTTCGTGCGCCCGTCCGCGTGCGTGGCCTTGACGATGTACTTCCCGTCGGGGAGCGGGCCGACGCGGTGCTCCTCGCTGGAGAAGCCGCCGATCGAGGCCCCGGTGAGGTCGGCCATCGAGAGCATGCCCGAGAGCTCGTGGCCGTCGGCATCGGTGACGCTGATCACCGCATTCAGGTGGGCGTCCGTGTCGTCGACCACCTCGATCCGCAGCACCGTGCCCTGCACGAGGGTCAGGTCCACTTCGCCCACCTCGCCGGGCGCCACGCGGACCGCGGCGGACTCGCCGGTCACCTGGTCGTCCTTGCGCGCGCTGATCCGGTAGCGTCCGGCGGCCATGCCGGAGTAGGTGAAGCGTCCCGCGCCGTCGGTCGCGATCAGGGAGAAGCGCTCCAGGAGCTGGCCGGAGTCGTCGCGGACGAAGATCCCCGCGCCGGCGACCGGAGCGCCCGACGGGTCGCGCACCGTGCCGGAGATGCTCGCCGGTTCCTGGAGGTGGAAGTCCAGCGAGTCCAGCCACTGACCCTCGGCCAGCCGCACGCCCGCGCGCACCTCGCGCCCGCCCTTGCTGTCGCCGCCGAGCATGCCGCCGAGGGGCACGCCGCCGGCGGCCACGACATAGCTGCCGGCCCGCAGGAAGCCGACGTCGTAGCGTCCGTTCTCATCGGTCTTGACCTCGGCGTAGTTGCCGCCCATCAGGCTGCCGTAGGCCACGCCGCCCTCGACGGTCACGGTCACGCGGCAGTCCGCCAGCGGAGCGCCGTGCGGACCGCGGACCATCCCCGAGATGCGGCCGCCGGGCAGCTCGATCTCCAGGTCGTGGGCCTCGACGTCGGCGGGAATCTCCTCCATGTACTCGACGGCGTTCTGCCGGCCCATCGACAGGCCGGTCTGGACGGTCACGCGATAGCCGCCAGGCTTGTCGAGGCGGACCTCGAAGGCGCCGGCTTGGTCGGTCATCTTCATCTTGATGCCGCTCATCGCGTCGGCTCCGGGCGGCCCCTCGGGTGCGAGGGCGACCATCGCCCCGGGCACCGGCGCTCCGGCATGCGTGACGTGCCCGGAGAGCAACACCGGATCCGCCGGCGGTGCGCCGAGGACCACGTGCGCCTCCTCGCCTTCGACGATCTGGACCGCGGCCATCTTCATGCTGCCCAGGAACGAGCCCATGTCCGACTCGCCGTCCATCAGCGAGGAGTCGCCGCTCATGAAGTTCTCGGTGGCGACGACTTGCCACGAGCCGGGCTCGAGGTGCTCGACCGCGAACTCGCCCCGGCCGTCGGAGCTCAGCATGTGCTGCTTGGCGTAGTTGGGCGCGGCCTGGACGATGACCATCCGCCCCGGCGCGGGCTCGCCCTCGTCGTCGTAGACGATCCCGGTCAGCGAGCCGCCGGTCCGCAGCTGCAGGACGATGCCGGAGGTCGTCTGGCCGGCCGCGACCGTGCTGCTCGAGGGCTCGCTCGCCGCGAAGCCTTCGAGCGACGCCACCAGCGAGACCGGGCCGGGGTCGAGGCCCTGGAGCTCGAACTCGCCGCCGGCGTCGGTGAACACCTCGGGGATGCCGCCGTTCTGCATCGCGCGCATCCGCGATCCCAGGTCCAGCTCGAGGGTCACGCTCGCGCCCGCCACCGGCGCATCGGCGGTGTCGAGCACCTTGCCGGCGATGCCCGCGGCGGCCTGCAGGCGGAACAGCAGCTCGGACGCGTCCGCCGCCCGTGGCAGGTGGGCCTCGAGCATCTCCGAGGAGGCGAAACCATCGGCGGTGACCCGCACCTCCCACACGGCCGGCACGAAGCCGTCCATCTCGAACTTGCCGTCGGCGGCCTCGTCGAAGGTCTGACTCAGGCGTTCCGCACCGAAGCCCATCATCATGCCGCTGCCCTGTCGCGTGGCCTGGACCGTGAACGACGTCACCGGGTCCTCCTGCGCGTCGACCACGCGGCCGGCGATGGGCAGCAGGCCCTCGAGCACCAGCACCACCGGGGGACCGCCCGGGTCGATGCCCTTGGCGGTGGCCTTCCAGCGGCCCGCGCGCTCGCCGTCCTCGCGGTCGAGACGGGCGGTGACCTCGAAGGTGGAAGCGCTGAGGCCTTCCAGCTCGAACCGCCCGTCGGCGTCGGACTTGGCGTCGCCGCCCTTGGTCCGCGCGAGGCTCATGGCGTTCATACTGTCGACGCGGCTCAGGTCGGGGCCGGCGTGGACCTTCGCGTCCACCGCCGGCGAGCCGTCGGCGAACTCGACCCGCCCGGCGATCGACCCGCCCGCGCCGAGCATCAGGGTGACGTCACCGACGATGCCCCCGTCGAGCAGCTCCTCGTCGAGCTTCTGGCGAGCCTCGAGCCGGCCCTTGAGCCGCGCGACCAGCGTGATCCTGCCGATCGCAACGTGCTCGAGCTCGAAGGAGCCGTCCTCCGCGGAGACGGTCTTGCGCAGCGCGCCCACGGCCTCGCCGACGACTCCCCGCCAGCGCGCCTCGACAGCGGCGTCGGCGATCGGCGCCCCGCCGTCGTCTACCACGCGACCCGACACGGTTGCACCGCGGACCATCGGCAGCTTGAGCGCCAGGTGTTCTCCCGGCTCGGGATCGATGCCGAGGCGCAGCAGCGCGGCCAGGTGGCCGTGGTGGACCGAGATGCCGTAGCTGCCCGCGCTGGGGATGCCGCGGAACTCGAAGCTCCCGTCGGAGACGGCCTGCGTCCGGCGCGTGACTTCCAGCGTGGCGATGCGGCTGGTGTCGAAGCCCGAGGTCATGTCCGGGCCGAGCTCGACGTCGATCCACTCGAAGTCCGATTCCAGCGGGCCGGGATCCGGCGGCGGCAGCAAGGTGCCGGTGACCCAGCCGCCGAGCTCGCCGGTCAGCGTGGTGACGCCCGGCGCCGGCAGCTCGACCTCGGTGGTGGCCATGGAGAACGCGTAGCGACCGCTGACGGCGAGGTGCGCGGTCTCGGTTCCGATGGGGAGCGCCAGCTCGAAGCTCCCGTCGGCGGCGACGTCGACGGTGGCCACCAGCGCGTGGGTGCGCTGGCGTTCGGGATCCCAGGCCATGCCGACGAGATCGGGATCGTCGACGAGCCGGCGGAGATTGCGGGCCTCGTCGACGGCGAGCACGACGACGCGTTCGTCGGCCGGCGTGCCGGCGGGGAACTGGAAGCGGCCGTGGATCGTCGGGCCGCGGGGGCCGATCGGCTCGGCCGGGGCGGCGGGGGCTTCGGGGACTCGCTCGCCGGCCTCCTCGACGCGGGTGAGTTCCTGCTCGGCGGGGGCGAGGGGCTCGCCGCGCGGCGGGGCCACCTCGGCGGGCTGGCGGACCTGTTGTTCGGCGGTCGCGGCGTCGTCGCTCGCCGGCGCGTGGTCGACGTCGGAACGCAGGCCCCAGATCAGCGCCGCGAGCACGACCGCGAGGGCGGCGACCGCGATCGCGAGGGTCTTCTTGTTGGTCATCGCGTCCTTTCCCGTGTTTCGGCGTCGACCCGGTGCTTCGCGTCGGAGGCGCGCGCATTCCATCGCCCGGGCGAGAACTCTCGAGAGCCTCGGCCGCTTCCGACGCCTGGGCCCGCGACGCGTCTCAGAGGGTACACCGCCGCGCCCCGCGGCCGGAACGACCTGACCGGAGCCCCGATCGCGGCCTTCGCCGCGCCGACCCCGTGTCGCGGGCCCACGACGGGCACCTACACCGATCTCCGGCGCGGCCTACGCATTCCGGCGGGGGTGGGGTGGCCGGAATCCGAGCTAGGTTGGGTACGGAGGTCGTCGAACATGACTACCGTGAAGCGCATCCCGAGAACTCAGGCGATCGCGGACCTTCGTGCAGCGCTCCTCGAGCTCGTCGACGACGAGCACTCGATCTGCGAGGTCGCCGCGGAGCGCGGTATCTTCTGCGGCGGGTTCAGCCAGTGGACCTTCCACGAGCTCAAGAAGCAGTACCCGACCATCGTCCGCTCGCGGCCGCGCCTGACGCCGAAGCAGCTCAAGGAGCTGGCCAACCGCTGGCAGCTCGTGCGCAAGGAGGTGCTGGGCACCGACCTCGCCTGCGACACGCAGCTCGAGGAGCACCGCTTCCAGACCTGCAAGGGCTGGAACGAGTGGCCGAACGAGGACCTGGCGCGATTCCACTTCGAGCTCTGCGGCGAAGAGGTCGAGGTCGTGCCGGACGCCGACGCGTCCTGATCGCCATTCGGCGATCGCCGGGGGAACGAGGACCCGCCGGCGCGGCGAGCACGGCTGCGGTCACCGCGCGCGCCGGCCTCGCGCGGCGGCGAGCGCCAGCCCGAAGAAGGCGAGGAGGAAGGCCGCCTGCGGCAGCCAGCTCCACTGGACCAGCGACGCGAACTCGAGGCGTACCTCCGCGGTCCCCGGCGGCAGCAGCACGCCCAGGTAGAGACCGTTGACGGTCACCGTCTCGAGGCGCTGACCTTCTGACGTGGCTCGCCAGCCGGGGTGGTACTGCTGGCTGACGAACAGCAGCGACGGCTGCGGCTGGGCGGTCGTGTGGAAGCGCAACTCGTCGTCGCGGTCGAGCGCGCGTTCCACGGGTAGCTTGCGCGCCCGCGCGAGCGGACCGTCGACGCGCACGGCGCCGGCGGCCGCGGGTGCGAAGTCCACGAGTTGCGCCTCCAGGATCGGACGCCAGGTCGGTCGGTAGAAGCCGATCAGCCCGACTTTGCCGAGCAGGGTGGCGACGGCCTCGGGCAGGGGCTCCATCGACAGCAGCAGCCCGACGCCGGCGAACCCCAGGCCGGTGCCCTGCAACCGCAGCTCGTTCTCGATGCGCGCGAACAGGCGACCCTCGGTGACCGCGCCCTTGGGGTGCAAGCCGGAGACCCACTCCTGGTAGGCGCGGGACGAGAGCGAATCGTTCGCGTGGATGCTGTACAGGTCGTACAGCGTCTCCTGGTTGGGGTGCAGCGCGCCGAAGAACTGCCGGCCGGCCCAGGCGTAGCGCTCGCCGTCGCCGAGAACCTGGTGGATGCGTTGGACCAGCTCCGGCCGGACACGGGTCACCGCGAGCGGCTGCGTCAGCGCCAGGCGCACGCCGTAGTAGCCGGTGCCGGCCAGCGCGAGCGCCAGCAGCAGCGCCGGCCGCGGTCGCCACACGAAGACGATCGCGCCGAGCGCGAGGACCAGGCCGGCGGCGACGGAGCCGGCGACGAGCGCCTGCCCCGAGAGTCCGGCCGCCAGCAGCGCGAGCGCGACGGGCACGGCGGCCAGGACGAGTCGACTCGGGGCTCGCAACTCGCCGCGCAGCAGGCGATCGGCGGCGTACGCGGCGAGCACGGCGACGGGAACGTGCGCGCCCGCGAGCGGCGCATGTCGGGAGAGGGAGAGGCCGAGGTGCTGCACACCGAAGGCGAAGCACGGCGCGCTGAAGGTGACCAGCAGCGTCGCCGCGACGAAGGTGACCCAGGGCCAGTGACGCCGCAGCCCGCCGTGCGCGAGCGCGATCGGCAGCAGCACGCAGCACAGAGGGGTCCAGCACACGCCCCGCACCTCGAGCGGGTAGTTGGTGTACAGCGGATGTCCGAACCAGAAGGCGTCGAACAGCGAGCCGACCAGCAGCGCCGCGCTCTTCAGGCTCCCGGTGTCGGGCAGGATGTCGAGGTAGAACGCGGTGCCGGTGTCCAGGCGCGCGGAGCGCAGCGAGGTGCGGAACAGCTCGACGTAGACCGGAGCGACGGAGACGCACCCCACGACCACCGCCGCGGCGAGCGCGGCGAGCGCGCGCCCACGCTCGCGTCGGCTCGCCGGCGCGGTCCACAGCTCGCGCCCGACGACCAGGGCGAGCAGGTACGCGCTCCAGACGATCTGCTGCGGATAGGCGGTCAACAGCAGCGCGTGCGTCACGAAGGCCACGCCGAGGCCGTCGACCGGCCGCCGGCCGCGGACCAGGCGCGGCATCCACCACAGCAGCCCCAGCGTCCAGCAGACCCCCCAGAGGTACATCGCGTAGGTCAACCAGAAGGTGACGTAGAACCCCAGGCCGACGAGCAGCGCCCCGCACGCGCAGGCGGCGGGCACCAGTCCCAGATCGCGCAGCAGCAGGTAGCCGAACAGCGTCGACAGGACGACGGCGATCGCCACCAGCAGCGTGTAGAGCACGAAGGCGTCGTCCACCGCGAACGAGAGCAGGTGGGTGATCGCGAAGGCCTTGCTGAAACCGGAGACGTGCCAGTCCGGACGTCCCAGCTCGTTGTGC
>Ga0102952_1000489_pt1 | contig 14752 bp, 11 predicted proteins | sample SalPon2A_C_D1_MG_FD_78506 | JGI IMG/M metagenome (GOLD analysis project Ga0102952, IMG submission 78506) | Soil microbial communities from South San Francisco under conditions of wetland restoration - Salt Pond MetaG R2A_C_D1_MG | ecosystem: Environmental > Terrestrial > Soil > Wetlands | place... | reverse complement strand
AATTGCTCGCTGCTGCTGCTCATCGTTCGGACGGAACTCCATCGATTATCGTTTTAATGTGATCACATTAAAACGATAATCGATGGAGTTCCGTCCGAACGATGAGCAGCAGCAGCGAGCAATTGAGCCTGGCGATCGACGGTCTGGTGGCGGCACATCCCGACATCCGCCAGGTCGAGGTCCTGTCGACCGATATCTGCGGTCATTTTTTCGGCAAGCGCTATCCGATCGAAAAGCTCGGGGATTTCGCCCACGACGGGCTGGCGATGCCGGCCAGCATGTTCGTGCTAAATAACCTCGGCGAGCCGCTGGACGGCATTTACTACGGTGTCGACGACGGCGACCCTGACGCACACTTCTCGCTGGTAGCGGGCAGCCTGTGCGTCAACGACTGGGGCAACAACCAGCGCGCCCAGGTGCTGGCGTCGACCTGCGGCACCAACGATCCCGCCTGGTTCGAACCTCGCTACGTGTTACAACGGGTCGTCGACCGTTTCGCCGAACGGCAATGGCGCCCGACGGTTGCCTTCGAACTCGAGTTCTACCTGTTCGACGGCAAGCGCGACGGCAAAGGCCAGCTGCGCGTGGCACGCAACCCGAAAACCGGGCGCAAGGATACCGCGACGGTGTTATCCAGCACCCGGGTCGGCGATTTCGAAGCCGTAATCGACGACATCGTGCGCGCCTGCGAAATGCAGCATATCGACACCGGCGCGATTTCGTCGGAATTGGGCCCGGGCCAGTTCGAAATCAATTTCAACCATCACGACGACACGCTGCGTGCCGCCGACGAGACCTGCCTGTTTAAACGTATCGTGATCGAGGTCGCCAAAAGTCACGGCTTTTGCGCCAGCTTCATCGCCAAGCCCCTGCTGGAGCAGGCCGGCAACGGCCTGCACATGCATATCAGCGTGGTCGACAGCAAGGGCGACAATATTTTCGCGGACGAGGAGCACGCGAACCCCCGCTTGCATCACGCAATCGCCGGCCTGCTCGAAACCATGCCCGCAGCGATGTCGTTCTGGGCGCCGAATATCAATTCCTACCGCCGCTATCGCGGCGGCATCAGCTGTGCCCCGGTGAGCCTGACCTGGGGCGAAGAGAACCGTACCGTCGCGTTTCGCGTGCCGCTGGCGAAAAACGGTGCCTGGCGAGTCGAGAACCGGGTGCCGGGTGCCGATGCCAATCCCTACCTGGCGATGGCGGTAACCCTGGCGGGCATGCTACACGGCATCGACGGCGGGCTCGATCCCGGCCCGGCGACTACCGAGGCGGTGACCGGGCGCGACGAAAACCTGCCACTCAACATGGCCGCCGCGCTCGCCGCGACACGCGCGAGCGATGCCATGGCCGCGATCCTCGGCACCGAATTCATCGATCTCTTTTGCCGTCACCGCGCGGCGGAATCAGCCGCCTTCGACAATTACATCGGCGCGCGCGAATACGACTGGTATCTATAAATGAATGACGATGATTTTCCCGAAAGCTACTCCCTGTTCGCCAACGTCTATAGCTATATGGGCAGACCGCTGACGCGCAATCCCGACGATGCCGAGGTGTTCGTCATCGGCCTGCCCTACGATCTCGGTACCAGCGGGCGTTCCGGTACCCGCATGGGACCTCGCGGGATACGCGCGGCGAGCGCCAACCTGCGCTGGGAGGAAAAGCGCTGGCCGTGGGATTTCAACCTGTTCGAGCGCCTGACGGTCGCCGACTACGGCGATCTCGAATTCCCCACCGGCAATCACGATGCTCTGTTCGACGCGGTCGAAGCACATTACGGTAAATTGCTCGCCGCCGGCAAAACTCTGCTCAGCCTCGGCGGCGATCATTTCGTCACCCTGCCGCTATTGCGCGCGCATGCGAAGCAACACGGACAGCTGGCGCTGATTCACTTCGACGCTCATACCGACACTTACCGCGAGGACGACGCGGTCTACAATCACGGCAGCATGTTTTACCACGCACCGCGGGAAGGCATCGTCGATGCCCAGAAGAGTATTCAGATCGGTATTCGCACCGAGTACAGCGCGAGCCGGCACGAATTCGAGGTCATCAGCGCCGCCGAGGCCAACGACATCGGTGTCGAGGCGATTCTCGCGCGGGTGCGTGCACGCGTCGGCGACAGCCCCTGTTACCTGACTTTCGACATCGACTGCCTCGACCCCGCTTACGCGCCCGGCACGGGAACCCCGGTCGCCGGCGGGCTGACTACCGACCGGGCGATGAAAATCCTCCGCGGGCTGCAGGGCATCAACCTCGTCGGCATGGACCTGGTCGAGGTCGCGCCGTCCTACGACCATGCCGAGATCACCTCGCTGGCCGGCGCCACGCTGGCCCTCGAAATGCTCTATACCCTGGCCGCCACCCGATCTTCATAAATTCGGGTCCATAAATTCGGGTCAGATCTAAATTAAACCGTTCGCGTTAATTTAGATCTGACCCGAATTTAATCCGAATTTAATCGAGAGCGGGGATTTCGCGGTTGAACAGCGGCGCGTAGACGTCCACGCCGGACTCGAGGTGGCGGGCGGCGGAATGACCGTCGTAGACGGCCGCGGCCACGGTACTCGGGGCATGACAATCGCCGATCGCTCGCAGGGTTGCGAATTTTTCCCGGTGTTCGCATAAATCCCGGTAGAGCGCATCCTCGGACAGGCGCGAAGTGACCATCACCAGGCTGTCGAATTCGATTTTCCGCTGCAAACGCTTGCTGTAAACATTGGCGCAAACCACTTTGCCTGCCGAGACTTCGAGCATTTCGTGAGCGACCAGTATCTCGATGCCGAGATCGAGCAGGCGCGTCTGTATCTTTGCCTGCTCGAGCGTGTTTTCGGTCCACAACGAAACCTTCGAGGCCGGGGTCAGCAGACAGACTTCGTGGCCCTGGGCGCGATACATTTCGGCGATGACGCCGCCCATGTAGTAATGATCGTCGTCGTAGATTAAAATCCGGCCGCTCGCCGCCTTGCCCGCGAGCACGTCGTCCGGAGTCAGGGCCTCGACCGTATCGATTCCGGTGACCGGAAATGCATGCGCGTGGCCGACGCCGTCGTTGCGCCAACTAGCCCCGGTTGCGACGAGCACGTGCGGGATACCGAGTTCGATGACGTCTTGCGCGCCGAGCCGGTTGCCGAGGTAAATTTCCACGTTGGGCTTTTGCCGCAGCAAATTTTCGCGATAATCGCGCACGCGCGCGTAGCTCGCCAGACCGGGGAGCTCGCTTTCACGGGTGACCCGGCCACCGAGCGTCTCGCCGGCCTCGGCGAGATTGACCGCGTAACCCCGGTTGGCGAGTTGCAGTGCGCACTCCAGCCCGGCGGGTCCGCCGCCGATGACCAGCACCGCGTCGTCGCTGGCCGCGGGCTCGATGCGCTCCGGGTGCCAGCCCTGCTTCCATTCCTCGCCCTGGGTGGGATTTTGCGTACAGCGAATCGGCGCCGCGATATTGTCCTGTGCAACGCAGATGTTGCAGCCGATGCATTCGCGGATTTCTTCGATGCGACCCTCGTCGATCTTGCGCGGCAGGAAGGGGTCGGCGATCGACGGGCGCGCGGCGCCGATCAGGTCGAGCACGCCGCGCCTGATCTGCGACACCATGGCATCGGCAGAGGTGAAGCGCCCCACGCCGACGACCGGTTTACTGGTCAGCGTCTTGACGAAGGCCGTGTAGGCTTCCTGGTACCCTTCCATCGGCTCGAAGCGCGCGGTCGCCGAATCGTTATCCCATCCGCTGACGTTGACGTCCCACAAATCGGGAATTTCCGCCAGCATGCCGACGATATCGCGCCCTTCCGATTCGGCCTGCAAGCCGTCCGGCCCCATCAATTCATCGGTCGCGAAGCGAAACGCAATCGCGCATTCGTGACCGACAGCGTCCTTGACGTCCTGGAGGATTTCTCTGCTCAGCCTGACACGGTTTTCGAGGCTGCCGCCATACTCGTCGCTACGGTGGTTGTACTTACGCTTGAAGAAATGCTGCAGCACGCTCATGTCGTGCCCGGCATAAACGTAAACGATGTCGTAGCCCGCGCTCCGCGCGCGCCGCGCGGCCTCGACGTGCCAGCGGCGTACATCGGCGATATCCTGCCGGGTCATCGCGCGCGCCTGAATCGGGTGGCCGTAACTGGTGACCGTCGCACTCGGCGCCATCGGCGCGATACGGCTGTAGAGGTTGGATCCGTGCAGACCGTTATAGGCCAGCTCGATGCCGGCGAGCGCGCCGTGCTCGTGCACCGCATCGGTCATCAGGCGGTGTTGCGGAATATCGCGGTCGTCCCAGATGCGTCCCTCGATAAAGGGCGTGATCTCCGCGCTGGGGTGAATTTCGACTTCCTGGGTGCAGATTACGCCCCAGCCGCCCTCGGCCTTGACCGCGCGGTTCATCGCCTCGGCGCGCGGCCGCGCATGACCGAGTACGTTGCAGTGCGGCACCTGGTAAAAGCGGTTCGGCGCCGTCACCGGGCCGATCTTCACCGGCTCGAATAAAATATCGTATTTCGGATCTCTCGCCATCAGACTACCACCCGGTCGCGTTTCACTTCGATTTCCGTCTGCCCCAGTTCGCGTGCGGCCCGGTGGCCGGCGTAAACCGCGGCAGCGATGATGCCCGGCGCATGACAATCGCCAATCCGCCGGATCGATAATCCGCCGCGCGCCTCGAATTCTCCGCGGCGGGCCTGCAGCGCCGCCCACAATTCGTCCGCGGCCTCGCGCGCACCCACCGGAATCAGGTAATCGGCTTCGAGTTCGACACCGGCGCCGGCATCGACCGATTCGAAATATGCGCGTCCCGGCTCGAACGCGACGAGCCTTTGTCCGCTGACGATCTCGACTCCGGCATCGGCCAGCGCCCGCAAGGTCGGCGTATACTCGTTGGTGTACAGAGTCCAGCGGCCGACACGCGCTTCCGGGGTCGCCAGCGTGACCCGGGCACCCTGCCGGGACAACATCAATGCCACCGCGCTGCCGAGGTAATAGTGATCATCGTCGTAAACGATCACCCGGTCGCGCGGCAGGTTACCTGAAAATAGCGCGTCGAGACCGATGACCCGATCGTGTTCATGGCCTCGAAAGGCACTGGCGGTATGGCGGCCGATACCGTCACGGCGCCAGGTCGCACCGGTCGCGAGGATCACGTGGCGGCTGTCGAGCTCGAGTACGGCGTCGGCATCGAGACGGTTGGCCGGGTAAATCTGCACCCTGGCCATGCGCGCGAGCTGGCCCAGGCGCCAGTCGCGCACGCGTGCATATTCGGCAAGCCCCGGCAGACGCGACTCGTTATTGATGCGTCCGCCGAGCTCCTCGTCGGCCTCCGCCAGAATCACGTCGTAACCGCGGCGGCCGAGCGCCGTGGCCGCCTCGAGGCCCGCAGGGCCGGCGCCGACGACGAGCACCGATTCATCGGCATGGCGTGCCTCGATACGTTCCGGATGCCAGCCGCGCCGCCACTCCTCGCCCATGGTCGGGTTTTGCGTGCAACGGATCGGCGTACCCACACTATCGTGCGCATAGCATACGTTGCAGCCGATACATTCGCGGATATCCTCGAGGCGGCCCTCGTCGATCTTGCGCGGCAGGAACGGGTCGGCGATCGACGGCCGCGCCGCGCCGATGAAATCCTGGGTGCCGCCGGTGATTTGTCTGAGCATCGTGTCGGGCGAGGTAAAGCGCCCGACACTGACCACGGGTTTGGTGGTCAGCGCCTTGAGGCGCGCCACCGACTGCTGCAACTCGGCTTCCCTGACGAAGCGCGAACTGCCCATTTCCCAGGTGTAATCGCTCGACGCCAGGTCCCACAGGTCGGGAAGGTCGGCGAGCAGGCGAAACGCGGCGACGAGCTCCTGCGGGTCGTCGTCCTCGGACGGCAGCGGCGCCGCGTAGCGAACCGCAAGCGCGGCGCGGCCGGCGACGATTTCAGCGACGTCTTCGATCACTTCTCGCAACAGGCGCACGCGGTTTTCCAGTGAACCGCCGTATTCGTCGCTGCGCTGATTGAATTCGGCAAGCAGGAAGTTGTGCAACAGGTAATAATGGCAGGCATAGACGTAGACGATATCGAAACCGGCCTCGAGCGCGCGGCGCGCGGCGCTTTTGTGCAGTTCGCGAAAAGCCGCGATATCGGCCTTGTCCATGGCCACGCTTTGCGCGGGCGGACTCAGGTAGACTTCCACCGGCAGACTGGCGACATCGAGCTGCGGCTCGCGCGACAGCAGGTTGGCCGAAGTGTGCCCGCCGTACCAGAGTTCGACCCCGGCAAGTGCGCCATGGGCGTGCACCGCATCGGTCATCAGGCGCAGGTTGCGCACGTCGTCGTCGTCGCGCAGGCTCGCGCTCGGGTAAGGCGTTTCGTCCGAGCTGTTGTCGATCGAGCAGTACTCGGTGCAGACCACGCCCCAACCGCCTTCGGCCTTGAGACCGCGCAACGCGGCCAGCATGCGCGGCCGCTGATAGCCCATGCCGGTACAGTGCGGCACCTGGTAGAAACGATTGGGCGCGGTGACCGGGCCCAGTTTTAGCGGCTCGAACAGCGGATCGAAACGCGGGTCGCGCGCCATCGATCAACCTACCGAGGCGACATTGCCCTGCGCCCGCAGGCTTTTGTTGAGTTGGCGCAGGCTGCCGGATTCGGGCTCCTCTTCAAGTTTCACCACCGGCAGCACTTCGCGCAGGCGATTCTGAAACGCGGCCACTCCGAGCTCCAGATCCGACATAACCAGGCCGTCGAAAGCATTGGAACGCATGCCTTCGGCCGCCCATTTGACCAGCTGCACGTCCTCGTCGCCGACACCCATGTTGATGTCGCGGTTAAGTGCGCGCGCCCGCTGCATCTCGGGACGCTGATCGGGCAAGGCGTAAGTGACACCGGCCATCGCGCTTTTGCCGACACCGGTGGGAAAGGTCTGGTAAATCTCGATCTGATCCGGGAACAGTGTCAGCACGAAGCCCGGAAACATGCCCCAGTAAATCCACAGGTTGCTGTGGCTGTCGGGCAGGTAGCTTTCCTCCGGCAGCGCGGCGACGTATTCCTGGTTGCGATCGAGACGATGACGGCGCTGGTCGATGGCACCGTAAGCGCGTGCGAGTCCACCCGCGGTCACCTGGTCGGTATAGGTCGCGCCGACCAGATCGAAGAGCTCCGGATGGCCGACCGGAACGTGATAGCCTTCGCTATCGATGTCGAGTACCGCCTTCCAGTCGAGATCGAAATTGTAGCGCCAGGGTGCGTCCAGCGGCTGCATTTCCTCGATCCGGTAGAGATCGACTTCCGCCGCGGCCTCGGCAAACAGGTCCGCAATCGACGGACCGTCGCCGCCGAAGCGGACGAAGATCATGCCTTTCCAGACTTCGCAATCGAGCGGCTTGAGTCCGAATTCCCGCGGATCGAGATCCGGAAACGAGTCCGCTTTCGGAATATTCCTGAGCGTCCCGTCGAGGTTATACGACCAGCCATGAAACGGGCAGATCATCGCCTTGCCGCAGTGCCCTTTCTGCTCGGCGACGACGCGCGAGGCGCGGTGCCGGCACAGGTTGTGAAAGCCACGTACCGCCCCGTCCTCACCGCGCACGACCAGCGCGCGCTCGTCGGCCATCTCGAAGCACTGGTAATCTCCGCTGTTCGGAATATCCGAAACGTGGGCAACGAACATCCAGTTGCGCAGGAAAACCTGCTCCAGTTCGAGCCGGGTCAGTTCGTCATTGAAGTAAGTCCAGGCCGGCAACCCGCCGCGGGCGCCGGGTGCTCTGAAAATTTCTTTGGCGCTCAAGTATTTCATGGTTCAAATTCCTGTATCTAAGTACTGTTTCAAGTCGTGTTTCGTTTAGCTGTCCGTGGTCTCCTGCCGGCGCCGCTCAGGCGGCCGGCGACGGTTGTCTATGCCCGTCTTGCGGGGCGCTCTCTGCGGATTCGATTGCCGCGGACGCGGCGAGAATTCCAGCGCGCAGGATGGCGACCATTTCGTCGATCTGCTCGCGGGTAATCGTCAACGGCGGCGACATCACGCACATGTTGACCAGCGGCCGCACGATCAGGCCGTTAGCCTGGCAATATCGGTCGATCAGTTTGCCGATCTCGAGGTCGGTGGCGAGATCGTTTTCACCCTGTATAAGTTCACACTCGACGCAGCCCATCAGACCCTTGCCGCGAACGTCGCGTACGATGGGAATCTCGAGCAGCGTGCGCAACTGTTCCTGCATGTACTCGCCGGTGTCACGGGCGTTTGCGAACAGGTCTTCGCGCAGCATGATTTCGAGGTTCTTGATGCCCGCCGCCGCGGCCACGGGGTGGCCCGAGTAGGTAAAGCCGTTGGAGAATACGGCCGAGTCGCCGCCGAGATCCTTGATTTCCCGAACCAGCCGGTCGGATACCAGGAACGCCCCCATCGGCACGTAGCCCGAGGTCAGACCCTTGGCGGTGGTAATAATGTCCGGAAGAATGCCGAAGACTTCTTCGGAAGCGAAGCAGTGACCCAGACGCCCGAAGGAAGTAACCACTTCGTCCGACAGGTAAAGCATGTCGTGCTTGCGGCACAATTCGAGACAGCGCCGGTGGTAACCTTCCGGGGGCACGATGACACCTCCGGAGGCCAGGATCGGCTCGGTAACGAAGACGGCGCACAGATCCGCGCCGACCTCGGCGATCATGTTCTCGAGGTTGCCGACACAGGCGTCGAGAAACTCGGCTTCACTCATACCCTCGGGTTTACGCAGTGGATGCGGCGTATCGATATGGTGGATCAGGCGGGTTTCGAAATCGAGGTATTTGCGGTCGAGTTGCTTGCCCGAAACGCTGGCGCCGAGGTAGGTGCTGCCATGATATCCGCCCCGATGGGCGATGATGTGTTTCTTGGCCGGCTTGCCGCGCACGTTATTGTAAAACTGCACGAAACGCAGCGCCGAATCGACCGCGGTGGAACCGCAGGTGGTAAAGAACACGTTGTTCAGATCGCCCGGCGACTGCTCGCCGATCATGGCCGCGAACTCGGCAGCGGGGCCGCTCGCCATATACCAGGGCGAAACATAATCCAGCGAGGTGATCTGGTCGTAGACGGCCTGCGCCATTTCCTTGCGCCCGTGACCGATGTTGACGCACCACATGCCGGCAGGTGCGTCGAGCAGACGGTTGCCCTCGCTGTCGTACACGTAAACACCCTCGCCCCGGTCGAGCAGGGTGCGCTTGTTGTTGCCGAGCTTGACGATATCGTCCCAGGGATGGATGAAAAAGTTGTCCTGCTGCTTGAGTTCTGCGGATGTGCTCATGGTTGCCCTCGCGGTATACCTGCCTGAGTTTTCCATGCATTATATTTAATATTTCTATTTTTGCAATACTTTTCAATAGTATATGAATTTTTATTGACCATTTGCTCAGTTTTTTGTAAGGTGATCGCAAATTCAAACGGGTACCAAGTCTTGCCGACACCAGTCACCGCGAAAAATTTTGCCAGCCGCAGCCGCAAGCGCCAGAGCGAGTTTCGCAAGCGCCAGCTGATCGACGCCACCATCGATTGCATCGACTCACTCGGTCTGTCGCAGACCACGCTCGCGCGCATCGCCGAGCGCGCCGGACTCTCTCAGGGCAACGTGGTTTACCATTTTCAAAGCATGGATGCGCTGCTCGAACAGGTGCTGGCCCAGCTGAGCTCGGAGTACATGTCGAACTGGCAAAACGCGCTGACGGCCGCCGGGGACGACCCGCGCGAAGGATTGCGCGCGTTGATCAAGGCATCCTTTGCGCCACAAATATGCAACCGCAAGAAAATCGGTGTCTGGTTCGCCTTCTGGGGCGAGTCCCGATCGCGCCCCAAGTACATGCGCCTTTGCGGAGCCAATGACGAGGCTTTCTCGACCCGGCTGCTCGATTTGTGCGAGCGGCTCGGTAACCGGCAGCAAGCGCGCCTGCCCGCGGCCACGGCCGCGCTCGGTATCGAGGGGATGATCGACGGCCTGTGGCAGAATTTCCTGATCGGCCCGCCCGGCTTCAAGCGCGAGCAGGCGGTCGCGGCGGTTTTCGAACTGCTCGATACAATCTACCCCGAGGACCGGTAGGAAATATGCAATATGTGATCACGAGGTAGATTTTTTTTATGTTATTATCCGCTCAAGCTATTGATGTGACGGTCTATTCGTCTTTATGCTAGCGAATTTCCGCATGCGAATAGCGCCCGTATAGTGCTGGCAAACCGGCGCGCGATCCGGGACACAATTATAAGTTCGAGCATTAACCAGCGTTACTATGAGGAGAACTTGAATGAAAAACGATACACCAATCAAATCCACGCTGATCGGCCTGACCGCCGCGGCGGTGATGACGGCCTCGGGCGCGAGCTTCGCCGCCGGCAAACTCAACATCAGCAACTGGGCCGAGTACATGGCCGAGGACACGATCGATAATTTCGCCAAGGAATACGACGTCGAGGTGACATTCACGCCCTACGACTCGGTCGAGGCGATCGATTCGAAGCTGCTGGCCGGCAATTCCGGCTACGACGTGGTCACGCATGCAGCCTCCCAGGTCGCACGTCTGATCAAAGGCGGCAACATCCTGCAAAAAATAGACAAGACCAAGCTGCCCAATCTGAAGCACATGAGTCCCGACGTCATGGCCCAGGTCGGTGCCAAGTGGGATCCTGGCCACAATTATTTCGTGCCCTATATGTGGGGTACCCACGGGGTGACTTATAACAAGGAACTGGTATTGCAAACCTACCCCGACGCGCCGATCGGCGATATCAGCATGATCTTCGAACCCAGGCACATGAAGGAACTCGCCAAATGCGGTGTCTCGTTTCTCGATTCGCCCACCGACGTGATCCCGATGGCGCTCGCTTACATGGGCATGCAACCCGACTCCACCAATCCCGACGACTACAAGAAGGTCGAGGAGATGTTGTTGAAGGTTCGCCCCTACATCAAGACATTCGACAACTATGCCTACCAGCGCATGCCCGAGAAGGAATTCTGCGTGGCCGTGACCTGGGGACCTGACGGCCTGCTGGCGATGTCGGGCGCCGAGGAAGCCAATACCGGCGTCAAGCTCGACTTCTTCCTGCCCGCGATTCCGAACTTCTGGGTCGACGGATGGGTTATTCCGGCCGATGCCGAGAATGTCGACAATGCCCTGCTGTTCATCAATTACGTAATGCGACCAGAGGTGGCCGCCAACGACAGCAACTTTACCTGGTATGCGACCGCCAACAAGGATGCGATCCCGATGATCGACGAAGCCGTTACCGGCAGTCCGGCAGCATTCCCGACGCCCGCGCAGATCGCGACCATGTATACGCTCAATCCCCTGCCGCCGCGAGTCGAGCGGGTCCGCACCCGGACCTGGACCAACTTCAAGGCCGGCAACTAGCAAAACGGGCCGGGGTGAGCAATCACCCCGGCTTTTTAGATTTCAGGGGGGGGATAAGATGACACAGCCGGTCGCATACCAGGATCGCCCGTGGACGGATCCCGAGGCCGAGCCCTTTATCAAGGTTCAGGGCGTTAGCAAGCTTTTCGGCGATTTCACCGCGGTCGACAATGTCGATCTCGAAATCTACAAGGGAGAACTGTTTTCGCTGCTCGGCGGATCCGGATGCGGCAAAACCACGCTGCTGCGCATGCTGGCCGGTTTCGAAAGCCTCTCCTCCGGCTCCATCGTCATCGATGGCGCCAACATGAACAACGTCCCGCCCTACGAGCGCCCGGTCAACATGATGTTCCAGTCCTACGCGCTGTTCCCGCACATGACCGTGGAAGGCAACGTCGCCTATGGGCTGCGTCGCGACGGCGTGCCCAAGTCGGAGATCGAACAGCGCGTCGCCGACATGCTGGCAATGGTCGAGTTGACCCGCTTTCGCAAACGCAAGCCGCACCAGCTTTCCGGCGGTCAGCGCCAGCGGGTGGCGCTGGCCCGCTCGCTGGTCAAGCAGCCCAAGGTGCTGCTGCTGGACGAGCCGCTGGGCGCGCTCGACAAGCGGCTGCGCGATCAGACGCAATTCGAGCTGATGAATATCCAGGACAAGCTCGGCATCACCTTCGTGGTGGTTACCCACGACCAGGAAGAAGCGATGACCCTGTCGACGCGTATCGCGGTCATGGACGCCGGGCGTTTCATGCAGATCGGCACGCCGACCGAAATCTACGAGTTTCCCGTATCGCGCCTGGTCGCCGACTTCATCGGCAATGCCAACATGTTCCAGGGGCGCATCCATGAAAACGGTCCCGACCACGTGATCGTGCACAGCAAGGAACCCGACTGCGAGTTTTATATCGACCACGGCGTCTCGATCACCGAGGGCACCCGGGTCTGGGTCGCGTTGCGGCCCGAAAAAATCCGTATCTCGAAACAGGCGACGGGCGAAGGAACCTCCAACAGCATCAAGGGCATGGTGCAGGAAATCGGCTATCTCGGCGGACTTTCGACCTACCGCGTGCTGGTCGGAGACGGCCAGATCGTCGAAGTGACCTCGCCCAACCAGTCGCGACCGCGCGACAGCAATCCGCCGATAGACTGGGATGACGACGTGGTCCTGAGCTGGGAGCCGTCGAGTTCGGTCGTATTGACCAAATGAACGAGCCCAGCGAAGTCGAAAAGTCCAGGTCGGCGAAACTCTCCCGCATCCTGCAAACCAACTGGCGGCGGCTGGTGCTGGTGATACCCTACTCCTGGCTGCTGATTTTCTTCTTCGCGCCGTTTTTTATCGTGCTCAAGATCAGCCTCGCCGAAACCGTGATCTCGAGTCCGCCGTTCACGCCGATGATCGATTGGGTCAACGACGGCGTGATGCAAATCCGCATCGTCACCAGTAATTTCGCCTACCTCTGGGAAGACGACCTGTATGTCATCACCTATCTGAATTCGCTCAAGATTTCGACCGTGTCGACGATGCTTTGCCTGCTGATCGGCTACCCGATCGCCTACGCGATCGTACGCTCGAGCCACACCACCAAGCACGTGCTGCTGATGCTGATCATCCTGCCGTTCTGGACTTCCTTTTTGCTACGCGTTTACGCCTGGATGGGGATACTGGCCGACCAGGGGCTGATCAACGATATCATCAAGTGGTTCGGCTTCGAGCCGGTGCGACTGCTGTATACGCAGACCGCGGTCTACATCGGCATCGTCTATACCTACGTGCCGTTCATGATCCTGCCGCTTTACGCCAACATGGAGAAACTGGACTGGACCCTGCTCGAGGCGGCGGCCGATCTCGGCGCAAAGCCGATGACGACCTTTTTTACCGTAACCCTGCCGCTGACGGCTCCCGGTATTATCGCCGGCTCGTTGCTGGTTTTCATTCCGGCAACCGGCGAATACGTGATTCCCGACCTGCTCGGCGGCGGTAACGTGCTGATGATCGGCCGCGTGCTGTACAACGAATTCAACTCCAATATCGACTGGCCGGTGGCATCGGCGGTAGCGATCGCGCTGCTGCTGTTGCTGGTGCTGCCGATGATGCTTTATCAGCATATCCAGTCGCGGGAGGTCGAATCCTGATGTACGGACGGCGCTCCCGCTTCCTGTGGTCGGTGCTGTGCTTCGGTATCGCCTTTCTCTACATTCCGATGGTGCTTCTGGTCATCTACTCGTTCAACAATTCGAAGATCGTGCCGGTCTGGGGCGGGTTCTCGACCAAGTGGTACGGCGTGCTGTTCAAGAGCGAGGAAGTCTGGGAGGCGGTAAGCCTGAGTCTGCAGGTGGCTACCGTCAACGCCTGTTTCGCGACCGTGCTCGGCACCCTGGCGGGGCTGGCGCTGGTGCGTTTCGGGCGTTTCCGCGGACGCACCCTGTTCACCGGCATGATTACCGCGCCGCTGGTAATGCCGGAAGTCATTACCGGCCTGTCGCTGCTGCTGCTGTTCATCACCCTGAAGGAATTCATCGGCTGGCCCGATCAACGCGGGTTCACGACCATCACCATCGCGCACATCACGTTTTCGATGGCCTATGTCGCGGTCATCATCCAGTCGCGGCTGACGGGTATGGATCAGGATCTCGAGGAAGCCGCGCAGGATCTCGGCGCCAAGCCGCTGCGCGTACTGCTCGATATCACGCTGCCGCTGCTGGCCCCGGGTATGCTCGCCGGCTGGCTGCTGTCGTTCACCCTGTCGCTCGACGACCTGATCATCGCCAGCTTCGTGACCGGCCCCGGAGCGGTGACGCTGCCGATCCTGATTTACTCGCGGGTGCGGCTCGGCTTGCGGCCCGACATCAATGCGCTGGCGACGATTATCATCCTGGTGGTCGCGATCGGCGTACTGTTGGCCGGATACATCATGCTGCGCCAGCAGCGCCAGCGCGAACTCGAGCTGCGCCTGACTTCCGAAGAAAACCAGTAACCCCCAAATAGGGGGACACAATACCCGATTACTTTAGTTACCCTGTCCAACACATAGATTTGCCTCTGGATAGTCAGGGTAGTTGGGTATTGTGTCCCCCTAACTCCAAGCCCAGAAAAGTTATACAAGATCGTCGGTCCTTCCAAAAACCGCAAGGATCAGCCTGGTGCGACCTTCGGCCGAAGTGGAGAAGGCGTCGAAATGCTTTGCTCTCTTCGAGGGGGACAGAGCAGGTGTCGGTACCGTTATAGGCAACAGCAAAAGACCGGCGACACCTGGTCAGTCCCCTACCTTACAAGCCGTGGTGATTCCCTCGCAAGCAGCGTTCCGACGCATCGGAATCTCGTACTTGACTGCCATGCAAGATCCCCAGAAGGCCACTGTCGGCTTCGGCGTCTTAGCCACGGAACAGTCAAATAAAATAGTT
>Ga0102952_1000484_pt1 | contig 14928 bp, 12 predicted proteins | sample SalPon2A_C_D1_MG_FD_78506 | JGI IMG/M metagenome (GOLD analysis project Ga0102952, IMG submission 78506) | Soil microbial communities from South San Francisco under conditions of wetland restoration - Salt Pond MetaG R2A_C_D1_MG | ecosystem: Environmental > Terrestrial > Soil > Wetlands | place... | reverse complement strand
GATTAAAACTGCAGGCATTTTTCATATTGCGGCAGTAACTTGAACAGGGGCGGGGTTGGAAACCCCGATTGGTTTCGATCAGGACCCTATGCAGTTCTTTGATTGTCATTTCGAACCAAACGAAGTGAGTGTGAGAAATCCCATGAATATGGCTCTGTACTCTTGTTGGTGAGATTCCCCCCGACGCTGAAGGTCGGGGCAGGCTCGTCGCTTCGCTCCGTCGGAATGACAAGGGTGTGTTTGAGGGATTATGGTATTAAAATCAATCCCTTTGACATTTCGAACCGAACAAAGTGAGCGTGAGAAATCTCATTAATGTTGCTTTATAATCCCCACGCGGGAACAGCCTCACTGCTTCGCTCCGTCGGAATGCCGAAAGAAAATCGTTATAAACGAAAAATAATGAGACCATTAAATAAAATATATTAATAAAACCCCCTCCCCTGATGCAGGATTTCTGGTTCTATATCAAACTCGGCTACCACCACGTCATGGACCCCACAGCCTATGACCACCTCCTCTTCCTTTCGGCCCTGGCGCTGCCATTTACCTTCCGAAGCTGGAAAAAAGTCCTCTTCCTGGCCACCGTCTTCACCTTTGCCCATTGCCTGTCCCTGGCCCTGTCGGCCTATGGCCTCCTGCAGGTGGATACCGCCTGGGTGGAATTCCTGATCCCGGTGACCATCCTCCTCACTGCGGTGTTCGACCTGCTGTATACCCGGCAAGACGCCGACGAGATGAGGCTATACCTCCACGGCCTGGCTACCGCATTCTTCGGCTGTATCCACGGGCTCGGGTTCTCCCATTATTTTAATATGCTTGTGGCAGGAACCGACGATAAACTGAATCCCCTGCTCGGTTTTGCAGCCGGGATCGAAATATCCCAGGCGGCCATCATCCTCTCTATCCTGCTCCTGGCCCTGCTGACACAGGGGGGGTTGGGGGTCCGGCGCCGGCATTTTATCGTGGCAGGTGCCATAATTGTCATCCTCATTACAATACCCATGCTATACCGGACGTTCCCTAGATGAGGAACGCACGCCCCAAACCCGATTTAAGGAGCCTGCGTGTGTTCTTTTAGTTAAATATTAACCCTTTGGGGTTGTGCGGAGTATCCAAAGCCGGTATCTTCGTATTTTTACAACTGTACAGGGCCCGCAGAAAGTCCGTGGGCGCGTGAATTATGGGGAAACAGGAAAAATATGACCGGGCGTACCTGCGCATGGCGCAAGAATGGGGCAAATTGTCCTATTGTGAAAGAAGGCAGGTGGGGGCCATCATCGTTAAAGACCGGATGATTATCTCGGATGGCTACAATGGGACCCCTTCCGGTTTTGAGAATATCTGTGAGGATGAAGAAGGGTATACCAAATGGTATGTATTGCACGCGGAGGCAAATGCCATCTCCAAAGTAGCGGCTTCCACCCAATCCTGTGAAGGGGCTACCCTCTACATCACCCTTTCCCCCTGCCGGGAATGCAGCAAACTGATTCATCAGTGTGGCATAAAACGTGTGGTATATCAGGTAGCTTACAAGGATGATTCAGGACTTCAGTTCCTGAGAAAGGCCGGGGTGGAACTCGAACACCTTCCGGCTATAGAAAGTATGGTATAAGCTTAGCATGTATCCATGAAGAGGAGTTATTACATCTGGCCGTCTGTTATTGCGCTGGCTTTGGCTATAGGCATTTTCCTTGGCGGAAAACTGAACTTTAACGACAGCCCCGAGAAACTGTTCACCACCAATTCGAAGAAGGATAAACTCAACAGGCTGATCGATTACATCGATTACGAATATGTGGACGATGTGAATACAGACAGCATTGTGGACGTGGCTGTCAACAACATCCTCGACAAGCTGGATCCGCATTCTGTCTACATCCCGAAAAGCGAAATGGAAAAGGTGTCGGAAAACATGAAGGGGGACTTTGTGGGTATCGGGATCAATTTTTATATCGACCGGGATACCATAGCCGTGGTCCGTACGGTAGACAACGGCCCCAGCTACCTCCGGGGGATCGAACCCGGAGACCGTATCCTGATGGCCGACGGGGATACCCTCTACGGGAAGCGCCTGCCCAGCGATGTCATCGTCAACAAACTGAAAGGGGAACAGGGCAGCAAGGTGCGCCTGAAAATTTACCGCAAAAGCGAAGACCGTATCTTCGACATCAGCCTGAAACGAGACCACATCCCGCTTAAAAGCGTGGACGCGTTTTTTATGCTCAGCCCGGACATGGGCTACATCAAGCTGAATCGTTTCGCCGAAAGCACTTACAAGGAGTTTATGAGCGCCCTGCGCATCCTCAAGCACCTGGGGGCCAAAAAATTAACCCTGGACCTCAGGGATAACCCGGGCGGCTATCTGAGCATAGCCGAAGAACTGGCCGACGAATTCCTGAAAGACGGGAAACTCATCCTCTTTACCAAAAATAAAAGCGGGGAGATCAAAAAAAGCTTTGCCACCCGCAGGGGAAGTTTTGAGGACCAGCCGGTATATGTGCTCATCAACGAACGGTCTGCCTCCGCCAGTGAGATCATAGCCGGCGCCCTGCAGGATAACGACATCGGGACCATCGTGGGCCGCCGGTCCTTCGGGAAAGGCCTGGTGCAGCGCGAAATGGAACTGGGCGACGGCTCGGCCGTACGCCTGACCGTTTCCCGTTACTATACCCCTACCGGCCGGTCTATCCAGAAATCCTATGAAAACGGCACCAAGGATTACTACGAAAAATTCATGGAACGGTACCACAGTGGCGAACTACAATCCGTGGATAGCATCAAGGTGGCCGATTCCCTAAAATTTGTAACGCCCAAAGGACGGGTGGTTTATGGGGGCGGGGGTATCATCCCCGACGTCTTCGTGCCCATTGGGAGCAATGAAGAAGAAGCCGTGGAAAGCCTGGATACCGGATATGGCCTTTTTTCGCGCTTTGTGTTTGAACACCTGGAGCAAGACCGCAACCGGTACAAGGAATACGGCGAACAGGAGTTTTACCAGAATTTCAAGGTCGATGACATCCTCTTTGAAAACTTCATCAACTACGCCGAAAAATGGCCGCTGGTCCAGAAACTCAACCTGAGGTACTACGACCTGGAAGACCTGATCAAAACCGACCTGAAGGCGGCTATGGCGGCCCAGCTGTTCAGCCCGAACATGCAGGCCCGGATCAAGGCCTCTTCCGATCCCATGCTGAATAAGGTCCTGGAGCTGGAACAACAGCCTTCCGTACAACAGGAAGATGCTGCCCTGATCCGCGAAAAGGATTAATCTTCCTCTACCTTCTTCTGTATCTTTTTCGAAGTCCGGTAGATCAGGATCAAAATAATGGCGCACAGGGCCGCCAGGATCCCGATCACGGCAATAATGCTTTGACCGTTAAAAGGGTTGGCGTAATCTACCAGGGTGACGTTGTAGGCAATCAGGGCGATGGCCAGGACAATTAGGATGATACTTACAGTTTTGTTCATAACAGGCTCCTTTATGGTTACGAACCGCTAAAAAGTTGATGCGCATTCGTCGCGAATAATTTTACGGCAATGGCCAGGAGGATGACCCCAAAAACCTTCCGGATGATGCTGAGGCCGCTCTTGCCTAAAAACGCTCCTATTTTGGCCGATGATTTCAGGACGAGGTATACAAAAATCGTATTGAGGGCGATCGCCACAATAATGTTCTCCACAAAGAATTCGGCCCGGAGAGACAATAGGGAGGTCAGCGTCCCGGCACCGGCTATAAGCGGGAAGGCCAGGGGCACAATGGAAGCGCTTTCGGGTTCCTCGTCCCTGTAAAGTGTAATCCCCAGGATCATTTCAATTGCCAGGAAGAAAATGACGAGGGCACCCGCCACGGCGAAGGAATTCACATCGATCCCTATAAGCTTGAGGATCTCGTCGCCCACAAATAAGAATGCCACCATAATACAGGCGGCCACCAACGAGGCTTTCCCGGACTGCAGGTGCCCCACTTTGCTTCTGAGGCTGATAATTACCGGGATACCGCCAAGGATATCAATGACGGCGAAAAGGACCATGGTGGCGGTGGCAATTTCCCTTAAATTAAAATGCATATCGGTTCAAAATTCCAATCCCGGCAAAGGTAGGGCATCCCGATGGCTTATTAATAGTGGCAAATGAAATTCTTGCACCGCGTTCTCCGGATGGCGTATATTTGACAAAATCCCCGGCCGCCATGTTTCAATTGGGAAGGACCCTGGTATCGGAAGAACTGCTCGAACAGGACTTTGTTTGCAACCTCACGGCCTGCAAAGGGGCCTGCTGCGTGGACGGAGAGGCAGGTGCCCCCCTGGACGAAAAGGAAACGGGGGTGCTTATGGAGATATTCAAAAAAGTGAAACCCTTCCTGAGGCCGGAGGGCATTGCGGCCATTGAGGCGCAAGGGGCATTTGTAAAAGGCACGGATGGCGAATGGGAAACCCCCCTGGTGGATCAGCGGGAATGTGCCTACGCCACCTTCAACGCTTCGGGTATAGCGGGATGCGGACTGGAACAGGCATATGCCGCTGGTGCGACCAAATGGAAAAAGCCCATTTCCTGCCACCTGTACCCGGTGCGGATCCGGGAGTATAAGACCATGGTGGCTGTGAACTACCACAAGTGGGAGATTTGCGACCCCGCCTGCAGCCTGGGCCGGGAACTGCAAGTGCCTGTTTATAAATTCGTGAAGGAAGCGCTGATCCGGAAGTTTGGCAAGGCCTGGTATGCCGAACTGGAAGAAGTGGCGCAGGCGTATACTAAATAGTCGGGATGTGCAGCACAACCTGGGTTCCCGCGGAATTCCCCTCCTCGTCGTACAGGTCGATGATCTCCACCTCAAAGGAATATTGGTAATCTTTTGAAAAATTGGCGAGCCGCTCCCGGGTGATATCAATCCCCACGGATTTCCGTTTTAGAACCTTGCTTTGCTTCAACTTTTCTGCTTCTTCCCGCCCAACGCCATTGTCGGAAATGGCGATATGGATGTATTTGGAATTGTTGCGGGAAACATGCAGGTCGATTCGTTTTTCCCCGGGCTTTGAAGACAGTCCATGCCACAACGCATTTTCGAGGAAGGGCTGCAGGATGAGGGAGGGGATTTTTACGAGGTGGGTGTCTATGCCCTCGTCGACCGTGATCTCAAACTGGATCTCGTTGTTAAAGCGGATGTTTTCGATGTTCATGTACAACTCTACGGTCTCCAGTTCCTCAGCCAGGGCAATCTCTTTCACCGAGGAGGCCTCCAGGATTTTGCGCACCAGTTTGGAGAACTTGTTGAGGTAGTGCACCGCATTTTTCTTTTCGTTGTTGATTATGTATAATTTGATGGAATTCAGGGAATTGAAAAGAAAGTGGGGGTTCATTTGGCTGCGGAGCATGCTCTGTTCGAGCGTCAGGAGTTTTTTATCGCTTTTTAACTGGTACTGTCGGTACAGGATATAGAGGATCAGTGAAAAAAGGGCGAGCATCAGGGCGCTTACCAGCAGGGTAGTCTTGTTGCGCCGCAGCCGGAGCTTGACGATTTCGTTTTCCTTGGCCAGCATCTCAATCTGGTTGTTCTTCTTCTCCGTATCGTACCGCATGATCATGTCGTTGACATAGCGGAGGTTGAGGTCGTTCGTAACCTTTTCGTCATACTCCCGGGCCTGCTTGTAATATTCGAGGGCCCTGGCCGGGTCTCCTTCCTTCTGCGCCAGGGATGACAACAGGCTGTAACTCCTGGCTACATTCCGAAGCAATTGGTGGTCCAGGGATTCCTTCAACCCGGCCTGCAGGGAGGCTTCCGCCTGGGAGTACTGCCTCAGTTCCATCTCCGCCCAGCCCAAATTAATGCGTACCGAGGAGGTAATGTTCCGGTCTTTGGTGTGCTCGGCCGCCACCAGGGTTTCCTTTAGCAGGCTGAGCGCCATCTCGGGTTTGCCTTGTTTGATGAATACCTGGGCCATGCTGTTATTGCAGATGGCCACCCCGCTTTCAGATCCGAGGCGCTGGTCATAGTACAAGGCCGTCTGGTAGTTGTTCAGGGCTTGCTCCAGGTAGCCCTGGGCTTCCAGGCATTCTCCTTTGTTCTGGTGGTTGACCGCCATCCCCCGGAGGTTGCCCAGCTCGGACTCCAGCTTGAGGGAACGCTCGTAGTGTTCTATGGCCAGGTCGTACTGTTTCAGGGCCTGGTAAATATTGCCGATGCTGTTGAGGGAGACATTGATGCTGCGTTTGATCCCTTCGGAAGGGTTTTCAATGGATTCCGCGAGTTCCAGCGCCTCCTGGTTGTAGTCCAACGCCGTCTTCACAGCGTCGTTCCGCCTGTATACCACCCCGAGCATGTTGAGGCTGAAGATCCTGAATTCCAGGTTGTTCCCATCCTCTGCCGCCTTGAGGGCTTTTTCGTGGTACTGGATGGCCCGGTGGAATTCGGAGATGTTCCGGAACTTGGTGCCCAGTTGGTTGTAGGCATAGGCCATCCCATCCATATAATCCTTCTGGGCAGCCTGCAGGACGAAATATTTCATCAGGGAGGTATCCCGGCGGTAAGGCCTGAGGGCTGCATCCAAATCCTTGTAGGTTTTGGGGGCGGCCCGGATCACACTGTCGGTCAACCCGATAAAGGAAGCCGGGACCACCTGTGAGATTGCGGGGGGAAAGGTCAGCAAGCCTAAGAGGAAACAAAGAGGGAGATAGTATGCGCGCATGCTGCCAGGTTAGAGCATATCCAGGAATCCGGATTTTTTTTGTCGGGAGACGGGGATTTTATGGTTGGAACTCAGCACCACATACCCGTCTGTTTTGATGAATTCCTTTATTTTGGAAAGGTTGATGATATAGGAATTGTGAATCCTGAAAAAGGTATCTGCCGGGAGCAGTTCATTGACCTCTTTTAATTTTTTGGTCAGGACGATCTTCTGGCCGTCCGTAAGGTAGACTGTGCTGTAGTTACCATCGGATTCGGCGTACAGGATATCGTTGCCTTCCAGGAAGATCAGTTTCCCGTCTGTATTGAAGGTGATCTTTTTGTGGATGGAGGTGGAATGGAAGTTCAGGAGGATCTTTTCCAGCCGCTCCGCGGTATAGTTACGGTTGTTGTACTTCTTGATCTTTACGATAGTGTCTTTCAGGTCGTCCGTGTCTATCGGCTTGAGAAGGTAATCGATGGCCTCGTTCTTGAGGGCTTTGATGGCATACTGGTTGTAGGCGGTGGTGATGACCACCGGAAAATCCTTATTCTTAAGTTTTTGTATGAACTGGAACCCGTCCATTGTGGGCATTTCTATATCCAGGAACAGGCAGTCCGGGCTGTTTTGTTCCAGGTAAGAGAGCGCCTCGAAGGGATCTGTGAAGGAAGCTTCCACATGGATCTCATCGCTGAAATTGGTCAGTTCCCATGACAAACTCTGCAAGGCTTTTATCTCGTCATCAACAATTACCGCTTCAATCATATCACACTATATATGGTATAGGTAAGATAAACAAAATTACGGCTCCCGAATCCGGGCCGATGGAAAAGATGTGCGGTTTGCGGCAATTTACGTATGATCTGCCGTAATCTCGTGAAATCTGGCAAGAGGCCGGTATTCCCTTAAAATATTCGAAAAAAATACTACTTCCGGCGGGTTGTGGAGGGACGGAAATGATACTTGCCATCCATACATTATTTGGTACCGATTATACAAATCCGATTTGACGACGCCTTTGATCGTCTACCTTTGAGATGCTTGTTTCCTCCGGGAAGCAGCTAAGCCAACTGAAAGTACACCCCTTATGAAAAGATGTGTCATATTATTCGCCATTCTGATCGTTACTCTGATCATCGCTGTATGGACGGATCACAACAAGACCTCCGCCCCCAGTGAAGAAGTCGCCCTTGAAGCGGGTCACCCGGCATCGCAACCGCAGGTAGCCGACCCCTTATCGAAATAATCACCTTACCCGGATCAACCACACCACCCCATGACCCACGTATTGTTTAGGACCGTCAAGTTCACCCTCTGGGGCCTGCTCCTGTTATTTGTGAGTTCACACGGCGTACCGTCCTTTGCAGATCGGCACAGCGTCCCGAAAGCGGGCACGTACGACCTGTCGGTACAGGGGGCGGAGACGATTCATTTACAGGGCAGCGTGGATTTTGTGCGCGAAAGCGAGCTAAGGAAAAACGGGCAGACCTATTCCGTCCTGAAGCTGAACCTGGCCGGGAAGGATCCGGAGGGCCCGCACACCCTTGGCTTTTATATTGCCCTGCCCGAAGGCAGGAGGCCTATTGGGACCGGCACCTATGAGTTTAACCGGGACATCGACGGGTTCCTGGCCCATTTTGAAGGTGTTTTTGGCTTTGCCAGTATCAGTGCACTGGGAGAACAACCGTATTTTACCCGCAAGGGGAAACTTACCATCGGGCATATAGGCCATGATGGCCTCAGCGGGTCCCTGCAGGTGTTCATGGAGAATGCCCGGGGCGAATCCCTGACTGTCGGGGGGGATTTCAATTCCACCCGGAGGGACTAAGACGTTCATCGCCGGGCTTTGGACCGGCACATATATTGAGACGAAATTTCAAACCGGAGTTGCGGCCCTGCCGGCTAACCTGTGATCTGAGGATCCGGTTCGCCACCAGGTGTCAAGGCACGAATTGGACAACCAGACCCATACTGAGGTCGCGGGAACTGACCGATTTCAGGTTTCGGGGGAACTACCTGGATCGGCAGACCAAATTGTGATAATACTCCTTGACGCTACGGAGGGCCGTACGGTTTGAAATACCGCTCACCTGCCCTGGCCCTTTCCAATCCCTTGTCCGCAGCCCGCGGAATCCTCTTATTTTGCCTGTATATTAATTTTTACGTCTGCCAGGGGCAATCCCGGCCCTGACTCATTAGAAAAAACCATACAGTATATTAATTATACTCAGCAGTCTATTTTTCAGGGGGTCCGGGAAGCGTTTTTTTATACAACCGGGCCGGATTTCACAAGCTCAATGAATTCCCTGATTGAGCGTGGATTTCAACATCTTGTGTTAAAAACTTTGTGCCGAATCTTCAAAATGCGCCTTTAGAAATTGATTACATTTTTAAATATTTGTTGGTCCCAACATCAAGGAACCAATCACCCCTAATACAAACATTTAAATCACTAAAAATATGTCAGCAGCGGTAGAGCCCATTTTGAAGGAAAATAAAGATAGATTTGTAATATTTCCCATAAAACACCACGATATATGGGAATGGTACAAGAAATGTGAGGCCTGCTTCTGGACCGCTGAGGAGATCGACCTGCATCAGGATATGGCCGACTGGAACAACAAGCTCAATGACGATGAGAAGTATTTCATCAAACATATCCTGGCATTTTTTGCCGCTTCAGACGGGATCGTGAATGAAAACCTGGCCGAGAATTTCGTGAATGAGGTTCAGTATTCCGAAGCCAAGTTCTTCTACGGCTTCCAGATCATGATGGAGAATATTCATTCGGAGACCTATTCGCTGCTGATAGATACGTATGTAAAGGAAGAGAAAGAGAAAAGCATCCTTTTCAAGGCCATTGAGAATTTCCCGGCCATCAAGAAAAAGGCTGACTGGGCCCTGAAATGGATCGAATCCCCGAATTTCGCCGAACGACTGATCGCCTTTGCCGCCGTGGAAGGGATCTTCTTCTCCGGCGCTTTCTGTTCCATTTTCTGGCTTAAAAAGAGGGGGCTGATGCCTGGCCTGACCTTTTCAAACGAGCTGATCTCACGGGATGAAGGAATGCACTGTGACTTTGCCGTGCACCTGCACAACAAGCACCTGGTGAACAAAGTCTCCAAAAAGCGCATCACCGATATCATCGTGGACGCCCTCAAAATCGAACGGGAATTTATTACCGAATCCCTGCCTGTCAGCCTGATCGGGATGAATGCCAAGCTCATGACCCAGTACCTGGAATTCGTTACAGACCGCTTGCTAGTGGAACTCGAATGTGAGAAGGTCTACAACGCCACCAACCCATTCGATTTTATGGATATGATCTCCCTGCAGGGCAAGACCAATTTCTTTGAGAAACGGGTTTCCGAATACCAAAAGGCAGGGGTGATGAATAAGGAAAAGGATACGAGTTCCCAAAAAATCAGCTTCGATGCCGATTTTTAAATAATTCCCCGCCCTGAAACCCCGGCACACGGGGTTTTTTGGGCCTGTAATTGAAAATGTTAAGCTTTTATTAAAGCCTGATGCAACCCTGGTTTCACTAATTCAAATTGTAGCAAGATGTACGTAATTAAAAGAGATGGAAGAAAAGAGCCGATGATGTTCGACAAGATCACGGCCAGAGTAAGAAAATTATGCTATGGCCTCAACAGCCTTGTAGATCCCGTGAAAGTGGCTATGCGGGTAATCGAGGGCCTGTATGACGGGGTGACCACCTCGGAGCTGGACAACCTGGCAGCCGAGATCGCGGCAACCATGACCACGGCCCATCCGGATTACGCCAAGCTGGCCGCCCGGATTTCGGTATCCAACCTCCACAAGAACACTAAGAAGTCCTTCTCTGAAACCATGAAGGATCTCCATGAGTATATCAACCCCAGAACCGGGAAAAAGGCACCCCTCCTTTCTGACGAGGCCTACCGGGTAATCTCGGAAAATGCAGAGCAACTGGACAGCACCATCATTTACAACCGCGATTTTGGCTACGATTATTTCGGTTTTAAAACCCTGGAACGCTCCTATCTCCTGAAACTTAACGGGAAAATTGTGGAACGCCCGCAGCACATGCTGATGAGGGTGGCCATCGGCATCCACCTGGACGACCTGGAATCGGCCATCGAGACCTACGAGCTCATGTCCAAGAAATATTTTACCCATGCCACGCCTACCTTGTTTAACTCGGGCACACCCAAACCCCAGATGTCTTCCTGCTTCCTGCTGGCTATGAAAGACGACAGCATTGACGGGATTTACGACACCCTGAAACATACCGCCAAGATCTCGCAGTCTGCCGGGGGTATCGGGCTATCCATTCATAATATCCGGGCAACCGGCTCCTACATCGCCGGCACCAACGGCACCTCCAACGGGATCGTCCCCATGCTCCGGGTCTTTAACGATACGGCCCGCTACGTAGACCAGGGAGGCGGCAAACGAAAAGGAAGTTTTGCCGTTTATGTGGAGCCCTGGCATGCCGATATCTTCGATTTCCTGGAGTTGAAGAAAAACCACGGCAAGGAAGAAATGAGGGCCAGGGACCTGTTCTATGCCATGTGGGTCCCCGACCTGTTTATGAAACGGGTGGAGGCAGACGCGGAATGGACCCTGATGTGCCCCAATGAATGCCCCGGCCTGTTCACCTGCCATAGCGGGGAGTTCGAAAAACTGTATACCCGCTATGAGAAGGAAGGCAAAGGCAGGAAAACCATCATGGCCCGGGAGTTGTGGGAAAAGATCCTGGAATCCCAGATCGAAACAGGCACCCCCTATATGCTCTATAAGGACGCCGCCAACCGCAAGAGTAACCAGAGCAACCTGGGAACCATCCGCTCCTCCAACCTCTGCACGGAGATCCTGGAGTATACCTCGGCAGACGAAGTGGCCGTCTGCAACCTGGCATCCCTCGCCCTGCCCATGTTCGTGAAGAACGGCCAGTTTGACCATAAGGAGTTGTTCCGGGTGACCAAACGGGTGACCAAGAACCTGAACCGGGTGATTGACCGGAATTATTACCCCATCAAGGAGGCTGAAAACTCCAATATGCGCCATCGCCCCATCGGCCTGGGCATACAGGGCCTGGCCGATACGTTTATCATGATGCGCCTGCCCTTTACCAGCGATGAGGCCAAACAACTGAACCAGGATATCTTTGAGACGCTCTACTTCGCAGCCGCTACCGCCTCCATGGAGCAGGCCAAGGAAGAAGGGCCGTATTCCACGTTCAAAGGCTCGCCCCTGTCCCAGGGGAAATTCCAGCACAACCTTTGGGGCATCAGCGATGAGGAATTATCCGGGCGATGGGACTGGGCCAAACTCCGGAAAAGCATTAAGAAACACGGGGTGAGGAATTCCCTGCTGGTGGCCCCCATGCCAACAGCATCCACCTCGCAGATCCTGGGCAACAACGAGTGCTTTGAACCCTATACCTCCAACATCTATACCCGCAGGGTACTTTCGGGCGAATTCATCGTGGTGAATAAGCACCTGCTGGAAGACCTGGTAAGGCTGGGCTTGTGGAACGAGGAGCTCAAACAGGAACTCATGAGGGCGAACGGATCAGTCCAGCAGATCGAAGCGATCCCGGACGATATCAAGGAGCTCTACAAAACCGTTTGGGAATTGAGCATGAAAGACATCATCGACATGAGTCGCCAACGCGGGTACTTCATAGACCAAAGCCAGTCGCTCAACCTCTTTATGGAAAACGCCAATTATGCCAAGCTAACCTCCATGCATTTCTATGCCTGGAAAAGCGGGTTAAAAACCGGGATGTATTACCTGCGCACCAAATCGGCTGTGGATGCCATCAAGTTTACCCTGGACAACACCAAAAAGAAAGAACCGGTAGCGGTGCAGATCGAAGGGGAAGGAACGGCAGTTGCAGCCGTTGATGCAACAGCCATAAAAGTGGAAACCACGCCCTTGAAGGAAGAGGAGACCAACACGGCCCCCATGTCGGCCGAGGAAATGAAAGCGCTTATCGCCCGTGCCAAAGAAGGGCAGGGAGAAGACGACTGCCTGATGTGCGGCTCCTGACACTGGAAAGGGAAGGTGGTGAAATAGTGTTTAATCCGAATGAAAATGCCCCGGATGACGCGAACCGGACGAACCGGAAGCCATCCGGGCTTATTTTTGGGAGATGTAGACGGGTATGTGTAAAGCAGAAGCGGGCAATAAACCCCCTCCCGAACTGTATTTTGGTTCAGGTAAGCCCCAGGGAATAACGGAGGCCAGTCATTTATCGAGATAAGGGCGCGCCACATTATTGGCGAAGAGCAACATGGCGGCGTACACGAGAATGATCAGATAATACAGGTACATGTGATTCTATTGGTTAACTTGGCGCATTACTGCAGTCTAATATATGTACGGGAACGACCGATAAAAAGATTACGAAAACGTTAGAAATTTGAAAGAAAAGCGTTAAGTTTTTTTGCCTCGTGATCAGCGGCCGGTTGTTCCGTGAAAGATCCTGTGCCAGGGGCCCCGGACCACAAGAGACTTTTATGATAACCAACTAAAATACAACCTTATGAAAGCAAAATCCTCCTTTCTCATCCTCGTCATTTGTATGTTATGGGGCGCTACCCTGAAAAGCCAGGAAGGCTATACCCCTGCACCGGAAAACCTGGCGCACCGGGAATGGTTCAGGGATGCCAAATTCGGGCTGTTTATCCACTGGGGGGTATACAGCGTCATGGGCGGTGGTGGCGATCCGGGGATAGCCGAATGGATCATGCAGAACAAGGAAATCCCCATCAAGGATTATGAAAAATTGCCTTCCTTCTTCTACCCGGCTTATTTCGATGCGGCGGCTTGGGTACGCATGGCGAAGGATGCCGGGATGAAGTACATCACCATCACCAGCAAACACCACGATGGGTTCGCCATGTTCGATTCCCAGATTTCAGATTATAACATAGTGGATAAAACACCTTATGGGAAGGATGTCCTCAAACAATTGGCAGAAGAATGCCGGAAACAGGGGATACAACTGTTTTTCTATTATTCACAGCTCGACTGGCACCACCCTGACTACTACCCCAGGGGCCGCACCGGGAGGGACTATACCGGCCGGCCCGACTCGGGCGACTGGGACAAGTACCTCGCCTATATGAATACCCAACTGAAAGAACTGCTGACCCAATACGGGCCCATTGGCGGGATCTGGTTCGACGGGATGTGGGATAAGATCGACGCCGACTGGCACCTGGACACTACCTACAGCCTCATCCACCAACTCCAGCCGGCGGCACTTATTGGCAGTAACCATCATGTTAAGCCTTTCCCGGGCGAAGATTTTCAAATGTTTGAACAGGATTTACCGGGAGAGAATACCCGCGGCTGGCAGGGAACCTACATCAGCGACCTGCCTCTGGAGATGTGCCTCACCATCAACGATTCCTGGGGATTTAACCTCATTGATGACCACCACAAGACGCCCGGGGAATTGATCCGCCTGCTGGTAAAGGCCGCAGGCCGCAATGCCAATCTTTTGTTGAACGTAGGCCCCATGCCCAACGGGAGGATACAACCGGAACACCAGGCATCCCTCAAAGCGGTGGGCGAGTGGATGAATACCCACGGGGAAACCATTTATGGAACCCGGATTGGGATCGTGGGCCCGGACTATTGGGGAGTCTCCACCATGAAAGGGAAGAAATTGTACCTGCACATCCTGGACCTGGATAAGGAGGTATTGTTGCTGAGCCCGTTTAAGGGGAAGATTGCCTCAGCAGTATATTTCAGCGATAAGTCCGCCGTTAAATACCGCCAGGATAAATATGGGCTCCTACTGGAACTTCCGAAGGACCACAGGGAGGACATCGATACCATTGTGGAGATTACTCTGAAATAAAGGACAGCAATCCCCTTAAACCCCTCCGTCCCTTCTGGATAGCCCCGAGGCTGTCGGTTGGGTCAGGCTCCCTTTGACTAAAGGGAGGAGCATTTTAGAGTTGCATTAAAACTATTCCCAAACTCTTTAGGACCACTATAATAAGCTCCCCTCTTCGTTCTGAAGAGGGGAATGAATCCCGACTGAACGCTAGTGAGCGTCGGGAGAAAGGGGAGTTCGACTTGTTTAAGACCCCTCCGTCGCTGGCGCAAACTTATCTGGCGGGATAGTTGACCCCTCCGGCTCACGCATGCTGCCTGAGCCACCTCCCCAAAGGGGAGGGTTATTATTGTCAATAAGTAACAATCGCTCAACATGTCATCCTATGTTTGTTGTTTAATAAAAGGTTGTGATTTTACCTTT
>Ga0102952_1000483_pt1 | contig 14928 bp, 13 predicted proteins | sample SalPon2A_C_D1_MG_FD_78506 | JGI IMG/M metagenome (GOLD analysis project Ga0102952, IMG submission 78506) | Soil microbial communities from South San Francisco under conditions of wetland restoration - Salt Pond MetaG R2A_C_D1_MG | ecosystem: Environmental > Terrestrial > Soil > Wetlands | place... | reverse complement strand
CTGTGGATGCTGGGTGACAGCCTGCAACGGCTGGCGGCCGACGCCAGCCGCCTCTCCGGCAGCGTCGTCGACATCGCCGGCGGCGCCGCCGCCGCCGCGATTGTCCTCAATCCCGGCGTGGCGCGCGGCACGCTGCGCATCTTTGCGACACTGGATGAAGCGGCGGCCGGCAGCATGCTGCCGACGGACGTCGTCGTGCTGCCGGAAACCATTGCCGAGCTGGCGCCGGTCGCCGGCATACTGACGCTCGGCGAAGGCAACCCGGTGTCGCACGTGCAGCTGCTGGCGCGCAATTTCGCGATCCCGAACGTCGCCATCGATGCTGCCGTGGCAGAGCAGCTTGCGGCCCTCGAAGGCCGTGAGGTGGTGCTGGTCGCCGGCACCTCCGGCGAGGTCGTGTTGCGCGCGGCGGATGCGGCAACGCTCGAGGCACTTGCCGCGCCGGCGGCCGAGGGCGCGCCGGAGCGCGTCAGCGTGCCGCTGCCGGACCTCGCGCACAGGCAGATACTGCGCCTCGCCGACATCCACCAGGGCCTGTCCGGCGCCGTCGTCGGACCGAAAGCGGCCAACCTCGGTGAACTCAATCGCCTGTTCCCGGGCCGGGTCGCGCCCGCGCTCGCCATACCTTTCGGCGTGTACGCGAGCACGCTGGCAGGTGCCGGACTGGATGCGCGCATTCGCCGGGCATTCGCCGAGCGCGCCCGCGGCCTGCTGACTGAAGCACAGTTGCTCGCGGAACTCGCGGACGTACGGCAGCGCATCGCCGCACTCGAACTGGACGAGCCGGTCCGCGAAGAACTGCGTGCCGCGATGCAGGACGAGTTCGGCGACATGTCCGGGCGCGGGCTGTTCGTGCGTTCCGACACGAACGTCGAGGACCTGCCGCAGTTCACCGGCGCCGGGCTGAACGAAACGATAGCGAACGTCGTCGGCCGCGAACAGCAGCTCGCGGCGATAACGCGGGTTTGGTCATCCGTGCTGAGCCCGCGCGCACTCGCCTGGCGCGCAAGCGTGCTCGCCAACCCGGAACGGATTTATGCATCCGTGCTCCTCATGCAAAGCGTGCCCGCCGACAAGTCGGGCGTGCTCGTGACCGCCAACCTCTATGAGCGCGGGCGCCGCGGGCTGACGGTTTCCGCGGCCTGGGGCGTGGGCGGTGCGGTGGCCGGCGAAGCGGCGGAAACGCTGCTGCTGACCGACGATGACCGCGAGCTCGTGTCGCAAGCCAAGGCGCCGTACCGGCGCCGGCTCGATCCGGCCGGCGGCATCGGCTGGGAGCCGGCCCAGGCCGGTGCCGTGCTGACGGACAGCGACATCGTCCTGTTGCGAGGGCTGGCCGACGAAGTGCGGCAGAAATACCGGCCGGTAGCGGACGACGACGGCGTGCCGCGCCCCTGGGACATCGAGTTCGGTTTCGTGGACGGCGAACTGACGCTGTTCCAGATCCGGCCGCTGGTGGAGCGCACGAACCGCAATGCCGATAACGTGCTGCATCGTCTGCGCCCGGGCGCGCACGCGCGGGCGCCGGCGGATACGGCAGTGCGCTTGCATGACAGCCCGCGCGCGGAGCAACCCTGACGTGACCGCGCGCATGCCGCGATCGCTGCTGCTGTTCGCCGCGCTGCCCGCGCTCGCCGGCGCCTATCCGCTCGATGGTGAGGGGGACTCGGGCATCCGCCGCCTCGAAGGCTATCGCCAGCAGCAGGAGGAGACCGGCGGGCCGCGGCTGGCCGCGGGCCAGCTGTGGTCGAGCGATGACATCGAGCTCGGCCTCGCGAATTACGACGGGCCGGATTTCGACGCACTGCCCGAGGATCCGCGCTTGTCGAAGGCCATTACCGGCATGCTGCGCGGCCGCGACCCGAGCTACGCGATGGTCGTGGTCGACATCAGCGACCCGGGTGATATCCGCTGGGCGGGTCTCAGGCCGGACCTGCGGCAGAATCCCGGCAGCGTCGGCAAGCTGATGTGCATGGCCGGCCTGTTTCACGCCCTGGCCGCGGCATTTCCGGACGTCGAAGAGCGTGCCCGCGTGTTGCGCGAGTCCGTGTCGGCGGCGGGCGGCTGGGTCAGCAACGAGATCCACGTGGTGCCGAAATGGAACGAGACCGAGCAGCGTAACCGCTATGCCGTGATCGTGCCGTCGGACCGCTTCCGGCTGTCGGAGTGGCTCGACCACGCGATTTCCGCATCGGCGAACGGCGCCGGCAGTGTCATCTGGCGCGAGGCGATGCTGATCCGGCATTTCGGCGCGGATTATCCGCGGAGCGCCGCGGAAAGCGAGGCGTTCTTCAGGGATACGCCGAAACGCGAACTCGCCGAGCTGGCGGCCGAGGTGGTCAGCGCGCCGCTGCGCGAGGCAGGCATCGATACCGCGAACCTGCAGCAGGGTTCGTTCTGGACCGGTGTGTCGAAGCAAAAGGTGCCGGGACGGATCTCCTACGCGACGCCGCGCGAGCTGGCGCGGCTGGTATTTCGCATCGAGGAAGGCCGCCTGGTCGACCGCTGGTCGAGCCTCGAGATGAAGAAATACATGTACCTGACGAAGCGTCGCTACCGTTACAGCTACGCTCCGGAACTCGCCGACAGCGCCGTGTTTTTCAAAAGCGGCTCGCTCTACTCCTGTGTACCGGAGGCAGGATTTCGCTGCGACAAGTACATGGGCAACTCACGCAACCTGATGAACTCCGTGGCTGCCGTGGAAGGCGCGGCAGCCGGCGATCCGCACTACATCGTCGCCCTGATGTCCAACGTGCTGCGTTTCAACTCGGCCTGGGATCACTCGCGCATCGCGGCCGCGGTGCACGAAACGGTGCGTAGCTACGAGCAACAGACGCTCAAGGAATCGGCGAGCGAAAAAGAAATTGCCGATTCGGGCAAGAGCGAGTCTCCCTAGCAGCCTGTCGGACCCAGGCGATCGTAGCGAGATGGCGGGAAATCGAATCCGGTTTGCGGCTGTCGCAGCGGATCAGGCCCGAGTCCGACAGGCTGCTAGCGAAAGCGCCAGGCGGCGCCGATGCCGAGAAAGCCGTCCGCGGCGCGCTCGTTCAGCCCGATGCCGGCATGCACGTCGAACTGCATGTCGTTCGATTGCAGGAAGATGAAGCCGCCGTCGAGCGTGTGCTCGGGCCCCCGGTTCTCGCCCCACGAACCGAAGTACTCGACGTAGGCACTGCGGCTGCCCCTGAGCGGCAGGTTGACGCCCACCGCGTTGCCAAAAACCGTGTCGCTGCCCGACTGGCTGAGCAGTGCGGTACCGAACAGGCCGATGCGCCCGTTGTGCGCCCAGAACAGGCCGAGCGTCGGGTCGACCTCGTCGCTGCTGTACGCGTCGTCACCGACCGGCAGCGACAGGCCCGCGAATACGCCGACCGGCGTGCGTGCAGCGTCGTCGGTCAACTGCCACTTGACGCCGATGCTGGCGTCGGTAGGGCCGTGCACGCTGCCGGCCGGTCCGTCGGTCCAGGCGATGCCGGGCCAGCTGAACCGGATCTCGGCGCGCGGGCCGGCGCCGTAACGCAGCAGCGCGAGCGGCAGCATGTGCTGGTCGACATTGCTGCGCGCAAGCGTGAACCGGTACCCGCCTTCGATTTGCCAGCGATCCTCGTCGAGCGCGTACGGCGAGGAGCTGAAGCCGGGCCGCTCGGCGCTGATGGTGTCCTGCGCGGCGGCCGGCACGGCGGCCAGGAGCGTGAGTAATGTGAGGGTTCGGCGCGTGTGCATGGAGTCCTTCCCCGCCGGCAGTGACCACGCGTTGTGCTGCGGCCGGCAATACCGCGATTCTGCCACACGTACGGCGCGGGCAATCAACCCGGGCGTGCAGGACGCACGCCGCCGCAATTCCCGCGCCATGCCGCCGGCGGCTGATTTATACTGCGCCGTCATGGCGTTACCCATACCGAGCCGCAAGCCCGCGGCATGCTGACCCTCGACCGCAGCGCGGTTGCCGCCGCCCTGCCGCGCGGCGCGCTGGTCGACGCACTCGACAGTGCGTTTCGCGATGCCGCCGGCACGCCGCCGCGCACCCATCACAGCATCCCGTTGCCGGAGCAGGCGGATGCCACGCTGCTCCTGATGCCGGCCTGGCAGTCCGGCCGCGGTCTCGGCGTAAAGGTCGCAACGGTGTTCCCGGACAACGCCGCGCGCGGCCTGCCGTCCGTCAACGCAAGTTACCTGCTGCTCGACCCGCACAGCGGCACGCCTCTCGCGGTACTCGACGGCGCCGAGCTCACGCTCAGGCGCACGGCGGCCGCCTCGGCACTCGCCTCGCGCTACCTGTCGCGCGACGATGCGCGCACGCTGCTCATGGTCGGCACCGGCAAACTCGCGCCGCACCTGGTTGCCGCGCACGCGAGCGTGCGGCCGCTGGACAGGATCCTGGTCTGGGGCCGGCGTGCCGAGGCTGCCCGGGCGGTCGCCGCGGCCCTGCCGGAACTCGACATCGCCATCGACGTCGTCGACGACCTGCGCGGGGCCGTGGCGCACGCCGACATCATCAGTTGCGCGACGCTCGCGGTGCAGCCGCTGGTGCACGGCGCGTGGCTTGGGCCCGGCCAGCACCTCGACCTGGTGGGGGCGTTCCGGCCCGACATGCGCGAGGCCGACAATGACGCCGTGGCCGCGGCGGACGTGTATGTCGACACCTACGAAGGCGCCCTGGGCGAAGCGGGTGAAATCGTCCAGTCCATCGCGGATGGGTATCTCGCGCGTGCGGGGATTTGCGCGGACCTGCACGAACTCTGCAGTGGCCGCAGGCCCGGACGCAGGGACCCCGACGCGATTACCTTGTTCAAGTCCGTCGGCTGTTCGCTCGAGGATCTTGCCGCGGCGATGCTCGTCTGGACCCGGCACAACGAAACCTAGCCGCGGCACTCGTTCATGTACCGCCTGAAGAAACGCCATTCCCGCCACCTCGACGCGCCGCCGGCCGATGCCGGCCGCTTGCTGCGCGAGCAGTCGCCCGGCAGGGCCTGGCTTGCCGGTGCCGGCGCGCTGGTGCTGGTGCTCGCGGCATGGGTGGCGGTTTCCATGCTGTTCGACCGCTACTTCCCCTGGTACTCGATGCTGCAGGGCCTGGTCATCGGGCTCGCCGTGCAGCGCCATGGACGCGGCCTCGACTGGCGCTTTCCCGGCGTCGCGGCGCTGCTCACGGCAGTCGCTGCGTTCGCGGGCGCATTCCTCGTGGCACTGTTTTTGACCGGGCGCGAATTCCGCACCGGCGCGCTCGCCCTCGTCGACGAGATTTCCTGGCACACGGTCAGCGTTTTCGCGATTCGCAATTTCGGTGTCGACGGCGTCATCTACATGCTGTTCGCCGCCGCCGTCGCGGCGTTTTACGCGCCGCGCCGTCTCAGCCGGCAGGAAGCGGTTGCGCTGCGCCGGTATCGGGAAGAAGATCGTGCGTGACAATGACGGAGTTTTCGCATGGCGAAACGCAGGATCCTGTACGGCGATTCCCGCTCCGGCAACTGCTACAAGGTGCGGTTGCTGTGTGCCGAGCTCGGTATCGACTACGAGTGGATCGAAGTGGATATCCTGCGCGGCGAAACGCGCACGGCATCGTTCCTGAAGCTGAACCCGAACGGCAAGATCCCGCTGCTGGTGACGCGCGGCGGTGACTGCCTGCCGGAATCGAACGCCATCCTGTGCTACCTGGCGGAAGGCAACACGCTGGCGGGCACCACGCGCCTCGCACGCGCGCGCGTCCTGAGCTGGATGTTTTTCGAACAATACAGCCACGAACCGTACATCGCGACCGCCCGTTTCATCCTGCGCTATCTCGGTAATCCGCCGGCGCGGCAGGCAGAGCTCGAGTCCGGGAAAACCGGCGGCTACCGCGCCCTCGACGTCATGGAACAGCAGCTTGCCGAGACCGGGCACATCACGGGCTACGACTTCACGCTGGCCGACATCGCCCTGTATGCGTACACCCACGTCGCGCACGAGGGAGGGTTCACGCTGGACGCCTACCCGGCCATCCGCGCCTGGCTCGCACGCATCGAACAGCGGCCTAAGTACGTGCCGATGCAGGCCGCCTGAGCGGCGAACGACAACGGGAAGCACGCATGCAGAACAAACTCGAATTCTTCTACGACTACGTCAGCAGCTACTCGTACATGGCGAACAGCCAGCTGCGACGCATCGCCGGTGACCGCGTCGTGTACCGGCCGATGTTTCTCGGTGCGGTCATGGAGGCGACCGGCAATCGCCCGCCGGCCGCGGTGCCGGCCAAGCAGCGTTACCTGCTCGACGACCTCGAGCGCTGGGCGGCGCGCTACGGCGTGAGGTTCCGCATGAACAGCCGCTTTCCGCAAAATACGCTGGCCGCGCTGCGCCTCGCGCTGGTGGCAGGGGAACGAGGCCGCTTCGATGCATTGCATCCGCTCCTGTTCGATGCGATGTGGGTACACGATCGGGACCTGGGCGACAGCACGGTGCTCGCGGAACTGGCCGGCGCGGCGGGCCTCGATGCCGAACAAAGCCTGGCGGCCATTCAGCAACCGGCCGTCAAGGCGGCGCTCAAGGCGAACACCGACGAAGCCGTGCGGCGCGGCGCCTTCGGTGCGCCGACCTTTTTCGTCGGCGACGAGATGTTCTTCGGCAACGATCGCTTCGATTTCATCGCAGCGGCGCTCGCCGCGCCAGCGTCAGGCTGAAACGTATCCCGCGGCCGCGGCGTGTTCGCGGGGAATGCGCGAGAGTTGCGTGTTTACCAGCTGTTCCATGCTGAGCGGTGCGTCATCGACGCCGACGAACGTCGGCGGGCTGCGGCGCAGCAACTGCCAGTCGCCGGTCTTCAGAATCCTCGCCAGGTGCGTCATGTTGATGCGTATCGCCTCGACGTAAGGATTCTGCCCGTCGTACAGTGCTTCCACGTAACGGTAGGCGCGATTGAACTTGGACTGCAGGCGCGTGCGCAGGACTTCCTTGTAGAAACCCGGTGTCTTGCGCAGCAGGTCCGTCCCCGATGCGTAGCGCACCGTGAAGTGCCCGGGTCGGGCATTCTCGATGGCGATGCCGCCGAGTACGAATTCCTTGTACAGCCGGTCGCGGCATTTTTCGAGGTAGCAGCGATCGGCCATCTGCGCAATCAGGTCGGCCGTGCCCAGCAAATGCCCGCAGATCGCATCGCGGGGATCCTCGAGTTCGATCTGGTCGAGATCGAGTTCGTAGCCGGTGAAATGCACGATCATGCTGGCGACGGCGGCGTCGCTCGCGAGCCCCAGTTCCGGCAGGTAACGCCGCAGGAAATCGGCACTGCGCGAAACGTGCAGCAGGGTGAACTCGGCCCCGTTGCGGAAGTCGCGATCGCGTTCGCGGTGGCGGATGTAGCCGGAATCGTGAAACAGTGACGTGACGATCGTCATTTGCGCACGCCGCGCCCCCAGGCGGTCCTGCGGTTCGACGCTCTGCTCGTAGCCCGCGACGAGCCGTGCCAGCGCGAGTGTCATGTCGAGCGTGTGCTGCATGTCGTGGTAGGTGGTGTCGCATCCCAGGTAGCCGGGATACTCGCCGGCAAAGAGGCGCTCGAAGTCATAGAACGCGAGCCACAGCTTGTCGAACGGTGCACCCGGAAAAGCGCCGGCATACAGCGCACGCACCGCATCGCGCACGGCGCGCGGGTTGCTGACCTGCACGGTGTTGGTGACGTCGTAGTCGTTGCGGCGGTCCTGCGACACCAGGCCTTTCCTGTTGTTATTGTTGTCAGGCACGCGGGCCACCGGCGATCGGTGCGGCTTCATATCGGCATGTACCGGCGGTAATTGCCGCGCCGTGCGCGGCGCGGCCTGCGCGCTGTACTCGTGTGCGCATCATACAACGGCCATGCGACGGAGTCAGACGCATAATCCCGCAATATGTCACATTCTCCCGGCGCCTGTCACAGGGAAAACTCGGCAATCACCGGCGCATGGTCGGAGGGGCGCTCCCAGGTGCGCGGCTCGCGATCGATCCAGCAGGCCTTGCAGCACTGTGCCAGCGCGGCGCTGGCAAGAATGAGGTCGATGCGCAGGCCGGCATTGCGGCGGAATGCGGCGGCACGATAATCCCACCAGCTGAACGTGCCTTCCGGCTGTTCGAAGCGGCGGTAGACGTCGCACAGGCCGAGTTCCACGAGCTCGCCCAGGGCGGCGCGTTCGGGTCCGCTGCACAATACCGCGTCGCGCCACTTGTCGGGGTCGTGCACGTCGCGGTCCTCCGGCGCAATATTGAAGTCACCGAGCACCACCAGCCGTTCGTGCCGCTCGAGTTCCGTCCGCAGCCAGTCGCGCAGCGCAGTGAGCCAGTTGAGCTTGTAGCCGTATTTTTCCGAACCGACACTCTGGCCGTTCGGCACGTACAGGTTGATGACGCGCACGCCGCCGATGGTCGTCGCAAGCATGCGGCGCTGCGGGTCCTCGAGCGACGGGAAGTCCGTGAGCGGCGCCTCGAGCGGCCCTTTGGCGAGCGTGGCGACGCCATTGTAGGTTTTCTGGCCGCTGGCAATCGCCTGGTAGCCGAGTTCGCCGAATGCCTCGGCGGGAAACGCCTCCGTCAACTGCTTGATCTCCTGCAGCACGAGCACATCCGGCTGCGCGCTGCCGAGCCACTCGGTAACGTGTGGCAGGCGGACATTCAGGGAATTGACGTTCCAGGTCGCTATTTTCATGCAGCCTTTCCGATTCCGCTCTGCCGCAGCAACGCATCCAGCGTCGGTTCGCGGCCGCGGAAGGCGACGAAAGCCTGCATGATATCGCGACTGCCGCCCACCTCGAGAATCTCGCGGCGGAAACGCATGGCGGTGCGTGCATCGAATATGCCGGCCTCCTCGAACGCCGAAAAGGCGTCGGCCGCGAGCACTTCCGCCCACTTGTAGCTGTAGTAGCCGGCGGCGTAGCCGCCCGCAAAGATGTGCGCGAAGCTCTGCGGAAAGCGGTTGTAACCGGGGTGCCGCACCAGCGCCACTTCCTCGCGCACGCCCTCCAGGATGTCCAGCGGCCTCGCGCCGCGCCCCGGCTGGTACTCGGCGTGCACGCGGAAGTCGAACAGGGCGAATTCAATCTGGCGCAGCATCGCGAGGCCGGCGCCGCAATGGCGGCTCATGAGCAGCCGTTGAAACAGCTCGTCGGGCAATGGTTCGCCGCTCTTGTAATGGCCGGAGGCGCTCGTCAGGACCTCGCGATTCCAGGCAAAGTTTTCCATGAACTGGCTGGGCAGTTCGACCGCGTCCCACGGCACGCCGTTGATGCCGGCCAGCGTCGGGTAATCGATGCGCGTCAGCAGGTGGTGCAGCATGTGGCCGAACTCGTGGAACAGCGTGACGACGTCACCGTGCGACAGCAGGGCAACGCCCGACTCGCCGGGCGGTGAAAAATTGCACACGAGGTAGCCGACCGGCACGACGTTCTCGCCGCTCAGGTTCTTGCGTACCACGCATTCGTCGATCCATGCACCGTTGCGCTTGCCGGCGCGCGCATACAGATCCGTGTAGAAGCCGCCGACCACGCCGCGCGCGGCATCGCGAACTTCGTAATAGCGAACTGCCGGGTGCCACGTCTGTACCTCGTCGTTGCGTTCCAGCGTGACGTTGTAGAGCCGCCCCGCCAGTTCGAACAGGCCCTGTTTGACGCGGTCCGTCGGGAAGTAGGCGCGCAGCAGCTCGTCGGACACCGAGTATTTCTGCTGCTTGAGTTTCTCCAGCCAGTACGGCACGTCCCAGGCCTCGAGCGGGTACGGCGCGAGTGCCTGGATTTCCGCCATTTCCGCCTCGGCGCCGGGACGTGTTTTCGCGGCCAGCTCGCGCAGGAAGCTCGTGACGTCATGCGGCGAGGACGCCATTTTCGTGGCCAGTGAATACTCGGCATAGCTGTCGAAATCGACCAGCTGCGCGGCGCGATGCCGCAGTTCGAGTATGCGTTCGATGTTGGCGGAATTGTCCCAGCGCGGATCCGGAGCCTGCTCCGAAGCGCGCGTCGCCCAGCCCCGGTAGACCGCTTCACGCAGTTCGCGGCTGTCCGCGTGCAGGCTGACGGCCTGCCACGTCGGCAGGTCGAGCGTCAGCCAGCCGCCGGCGACGCCGTGCCGGCTGGCCGCCTCGCGCGCGCGGTGCAGCAGAGACTCCGGCAGGCCGGCGAGCTGTGCTTCATCGACATGCAGATGCCAGCTGTCGGTCGAGTCCTGCACGTTCTGGTCGAATGCCGCCTGGATCGACGCCAGCTGCTGACGGATTTCGCGGAACTGCGACTTCTGCTCCTCCGGCAGCGCGACGCCGGCCAGGCGGAAATCCCTCAGCGCGTGCGCCAGCAGCGTGCGGCGCGCGGCGGGCGCATCCTCGGGCAGCTGCTCGGCAACGTGCCGGTACGCCTCGTAGAGACGGTGATTCTGTGATAATTCCGTGTCGTGCGCGGTCAACAGGGGCAGGCCCTCGTTGTAGACATCGCGCCACGCCGGGTCCTCGAGCACGCTCTGCAGGTGCGTGACCGGCGACCAGGCGCGGCGCAGTTCGTGCTGCATTTCCTCGAGCGGCAGGACCAGCGACGCGAAGTCGTGCGCGTCCACGTTCTCGAGCAGGGCGGCAAGCTTTCGCCGGTGGGCTGCGATAAGCTCGCGCAGCGCCGGCAGGGCGTGGTCCGCGCGGAGTTCGTTGAAACGGGGCAGGGAAGACGTGTCCAGTAACGGATTCGACATCGAGAGTGCATCGCATTCAGGGAACGAATGATGGTATCACAGTCACGTGTGGCATCGTTCAACCATATATAACAGTTGCCGGCCGGGCCGGCAGCGCCCTTTTTTCAAGGAGAAACCGTGTCACGGAACTTCGACCTTCTCGTCATCGGCGGCGGCAGCGGCGGACTCGCCCACGCGCAGCGGGCGGCGGAATACGGCGCGCGTGCCGCGGTAATCGAGCACGGGCCGCTCGGCGGCACCTGTGTGAACGTCGGCTGCGTGCCGAAAAAGATCATGTGGTATGCCGCGCACCACGCACACGCCTTCGACCAGGCGCAGGATTTCGGTTTCGACCTGGCGCTGCACGGACACGACTGGCCGGCGCTGAAACGCCGGCGCGACGCCTACATCGCACGGCTGAACGGCATTTACGCCGCGAACCTCGAGCGCCGGGAGGTTACGCTGATCCGCGGTGATGCAGTCTTTCGCGATCCGCATTCCGTGCAGGTGGCGGGCGAGGCGATCCGTGCCGAACGCATCGTCATCGCGACCGGGGGCTACCCGATCGTGCCGGCGCTGCCCGGCGCGGAATTCGGCATGACGTCCGACGGCTTCTTCGAGCTCGAGGAACGCCCGGCGCGCGTGGCGGTCGCCGGCAGCGGTTACGTGGCGGTCGAACTTGCGGGCGTATTCAATGCGCTCGGCAGCGCGACGACACTGCTGGCCCGCAGGCAGGGCATTCTGCGCAGTTTCGATGCCATGCTCGGCCGTGAAGCACGCGCCGCGATGGAGGCCGACGGCGTGTTGATCGAAACCGGCTTCGTTCCCACGGCGCTGGCAAAGGCCGCGGACGGGCTCGCTGTCGCGAGCGCCGACGGCCGCCGGCTCGGTCCGTTCGACGCCGTGCTGTGGGCGGTGGGACGCGCAGCGAACGTCCGCGGCCTCGATCTCGACACCGCCGGCGTGCGCACGGACGAACAGGGCTTCGTCAGCGTCGACGCCTGGCAGGCGACCAACGTCCCGCATATTTTCGCGCTCGGCGATGTCACCGGCGCGGCGGCACTGACGCCGGTCGCGATTGCCGCCGGCCGCCGGCTGGCCGACCGGCTGTACGGCGGCATGCACGACCGCAGGCTCGATTACGAGTGGATCCCGACCGTCATTTTCACGCATCCGCCGACCGGCACGGTCGGCCTGACGGAGGACGAGGCGCGTACGCAATACGGCGACGAGCTGCGCGTCTACGAGACACGTTTCACGCCGATGCTGTATGCCCTCGGCGAGAAGAAAGTGGCGACGTCAATGAAGCTGCTGACTGCCGGCCGCGATGAGCGCATCGTCGGCTGTCACATGATCGGCGACGGCGTGGACGAGATGCTGCAGGGCTTCGCGGTCGCGATCCGCATGGGTGCAACGAAGGCGGATTTCGATGACACCGTGGCAATTCACCCGACCAGTGCCGAAGAACTGGTGACTATGCGCTGACCGAAATTTGCTTGAGCACGGTGATCGTATCCGGCCGGATACCGCGCCACAGCTGAAACGACTCGGCCGCCTGCTCCACCAGCATGCCCCATCCCATCACGCTGCGGGCGGCGCCGTGTTCAGCCGCCCAGCGGCAAAACGGTGTCGTCGAGAGGCCGTAGGACAGGTCGTAGCATACCGTCTCCGCCGATACCGCCTGCTGCGGATACGGCGGTGTCTCGCCCTTCAGACCGGCAGAGGTGGCATTGATCACCAGGTCGAAGGCGGTGTTGCCCGGCACCTGGCGGAAACGACAGGCACTCACCGGACCGCTGGCCGAAAAATGCGCCGCCAGCGCCCGCGCCTTGTCCAGCGTGCGGTTCGCGATGACGATGGCGGCAGGCTCCGCCTCCAGCAGCGGACCCACGATGCCGCGCGTCGCGCCGCCGGCGCCGAGAATGAGGATGCGCGCGTCGCGGAGTTCGACTTGCTGATTGACGGTGAGGTCGCGCAGCAAGCCGATACCGTCCGTGTTGTCGCCGAAGATCTGCTCGCGCTCGAATACCAGCGTGTTGACGGCGCCCGCGGTACTCGCGCGCTCGCTCAAATGGTCCACGAGGCGCGTTACTTCGCTCTTGTGCGGCACCGTGATATTGAGGCCCTTGCCGCCGGTGCGGCGAAACTGCTGGATCGCGGTATCCAGCTTGTCCGGGGCCACCTGCAACAGCTCGTATTGCAGTTGCTGGCCGGTTTGCAGGGCAAACAGGCGGTGGATAACAGGCGAGCGGCTGTGAGACACCGGGCAGCCCATCACTCCGTAACGGTCGATGCCCGTCATTGACTGTAGCCTGCGTGCCGGTGGCCGGGGATCACTATCCACTCCTGCCGGGCGCCGGGCCCGGTGCGCGCGGTGTGCCGGGTTGCCGCCCGGCGTGCCGCTTGTCGTTGTTTCAGCTTTGCTCGTGCAGCCAGGCTGCCGCGCGCAGGGCATAGTAGCTCAAGACGGCGCTCGCGCCCGCGCGCTTGATCGACAGCAGCGCCTCGAGCACCGCGGCGCGCTCGTCGAGCCAGCCGTTCGCCGCGGCTGCGGAAATCATCGCATACTCGCCGCTCACCTGGTACGCAAAAGTCGGCACGCCGCAGCGCTCGCGCACGCGCCGGATGATATCGAGATACGGCAGCGCCGGCTTGACCATGACGATGTCGGCACCTTCGTCGATGTCCAGCAGAACCTCGCGCAACGCCTCGTCGCTGTTCGAGGGCGCCATCTGGTAATTGCGTTTGTCGCCCGTGCCGAGATTGCCCGAGGAACCGACGGCGTCGCGGAACGGTCCGTAAAAACACGACGCGTATTTCGCCGCATAGGCGAGAATCAGCGTATTCGGGTACCCCGCGGCTTCCAGCGCGCGGCGTATGGCACCGACGCGCCCGTCCATCATGTCGGACGGCGCCACGATATCGGCGCCGGCGGCGGCATGCGACACGGCCTGCTGCACCAGCATGTCCACGGTGCGGTCGTTCAGCACGTAACCGTGCTCGTCGATGATGCCGTCCTGCCCGTGCGTCGTGTACGGATCGAGCGCGACGTCAGTGATTACCGCCATTTCCGGGCGTGCGCGCTTCAAGGCGCGCACGGTGTTCTGCACGAGTCCCTCGGGATTGGCACTTTCACTGCCGTCCGGGGTCTTTTGTTCAGGTCCGATGACCGGAAACAAGGCCATGGCACGTACGCCGAGCGCATGCGCTTCGTCCGCCTGGTGTAGGATGCCCTCGATGCTCTGGCGCTCGACGCCCGGCATTGACTCGACCGGCTCCCGCCGGCCTTCGCCCGGCAGGACGAACACCGGGTAGATGAGATCCCCAGGGGACAGCAGGTGTTCTGCCACCAGCGAACGCAGGGCATCGCTGCGACGCGTACGCCGCAGGCGGGTCAGGGGGTATCGGGCACCGGGCGGGCAGCTCATGGATGGCTCGCTGGATCACGTAAAGTTTGGATTTTCCATGTAATTAGGTAGGGTTTCCATGCTTCCGCCGCAAAAACTCCCGACGCGGTAATAATTCCTGCAGGAGACGGGTCCCCTCGTATGAATCGCATTAGTGGAGATCGGGTGCGTAAACGGCGCTTCGAGGCACTCGTCGGCATGCTGCATCCGGACATGTACCGCTACGCGGTATGGTTGAGCAGAGACCCGGCCGTCGCCGAAGACGTCGTCCAGGAAGCGTTGCTCAGAGCCTGGAAGTCACTCGATTCCCTGCGTGACACGGATGCGGCGAAACCCTGGCTGCTGACCATAGTGCGGCGCGAAAACGCTCGCTATTTCGAACGCAAGCGCCTGGAGACGGTGGACATCGATAACCTGACGCCGGCGCAATCGGCGATGCTCGCGGACGATGACGACGAGGAAATGCACGAAGTCCGCCAGGCCATATTCCGGCTGGAGGACGATTACCGCGAACCGCTGGTGCTGCAGGTTCTGCTCGGCTACAGCACCGCGGAAATCGCGACACTGATCGGTATCCGGCATGGTGCAGTGCTGACCCGGCTGCACCGGGCACGGCACAAGTTGAAAGCGCTCTACGACGAGGATGCGCAGTCAGGCACACGACAATGATGACTTGCGACGAATTCAGGCAGGCAAGCGGCGCGGCTCCGGCGGACGATGCCGAGGAACGCGTACAGCATGCGGCAAGCTGTGCCGACTGTCGCAGCTACCAGCAGGGACTGCGCAGGTTCGATGCAACGCTGGCGCGCGCCATGGCCGTGCCGGTACCGCCGTTGACGCTGCCGGAGTTGCCGGCCGCGGATGACGACAGCAACGT
>Ga0102952_1000482_pt1 | contig 14946 bp, 16 predicted proteins | sample SalPon2A_C_D1_MG_FD_78506 | JGI IMG/M metagenome (GOLD analysis project Ga0102952, IMG submission 78506) | Soil microbial communities from South San Francisco under conditions of wetland restoration - Salt Pond MetaG R2A_C_D1_MG | ecosystem: Environmental > Terrestrial > Soil > Wetlands | place... | reverse complement strand
CCACGGTAACAGATCACTTCCTGATCATAAAGGGTATCATTGGCTTTGCTGTTGATTACATATAACAGGGATGTTATCTCCGGAAACTTTTCAGACAGGTGATCGAGCAACAACCGGCGGGCGGGTTCATCTTCTTCAAAAAATTGAATGAGGACCATTACCTCGCCGGTGGAAGCAGTACGGATCATCAGTGTTCGCAACAATCCTCGCCGCTGCCTGGGGTTAAAAAAGGATAGTCCGTTTTGGACCGCAAAATCCTTAACCGCCAGCCGGATGGGGTTGGACGGATCTTCCTGCAGGTGACATTTTTTTATATCCAACACTTTATCCCACATCCCGGGGATGTGGAACCCCAGGGCATTTCGGTCTTCAATGGGAATCTCGGAGGCAATTTCGCTTTCGGTCAGCCATCGGCTGTCGGAAAAGGAGAATTCCAGTTTATTACGGTAGAAATATGGTTTGCGCGAACCTATAATGGGCATCGGCTCAGGAATTTCCAGGTGCCCGATCCGCTGCAGGTTGTCTGCCACTTCCCTTGCCTTGAACGCCAGCTGGTGCTCATACGCGAGATCCTGCCATTTACAACCTCCACAAAGCCCGAAATGTTCACATACCGGCTGGGTTCTTTTATCGGATAATTGGTGAAACCTGGTGGCTATACCTTCCAGATAGGCCTTGCGCCTGCGGGTGGTCCGGACGTCTACAACATCACCCGGCACTGCATTGGTAAGGAAAATCACCCGTCCGTCCGGTGCATGGCCTACGGCCTTTCCCCTGGCACCCGCCCTTAAAACCTCGACCTTTTCAAAATGCAAAACCTTTTTCTTTTTACGCATGGCGCAAATGTACTAATCCCGGGGAAGACTCTTCCCCCTACTTTTGGATTATCTTTAAAGAATCCAGGGTAAAAAGTGAACCTTTCCAAACAGATTCCGTCTTATTGGTATAAGTATGAATCAACCACAGAGAATATTCGATGGCCTGCTGGTCCTTCAATACCGTCTTGGCGACCGGAAATCAATGGGGATGCTGGTTAAACGGCATCACCAGAAGCTTTGCCGATGCGCCTACAGGTATACACGAGACGCAGAGGCTTCCAGGGACATTGTTCAGGATAGCTGGAAGGTTGTGATACGAAAACTGGGGACATTAAAGGACCCGAACAAATTCGGGAGTTGGGCCATGGCTATTGTAACGCGGAGATCACTGGACTACCTGGCCGCACAAAAAAGGCAAAAGGAAATATACAGGGAAGCGATGATACTCCGGAAACTGAAAGAAGCCGAACCGGAAGCACTTTCCGAAAAAGAAGCGCTTCTCGGAAGGTTACGCGCCACCATCTTTGAGCTAAGCCTGGAACAACAGGAGGTAATCCGGTTGTTTTACGTAGAGGGTTTACCGCTTACAGAAATCGGGCAGATTCTCCATCTTCCAGTGGGGACGGTTAAGTCGCGCCTGTTTCACGCCCGTGAAAAATTAAAGCAACTTTTAAAATAATAAAGATGAAAAAAGAAATGGAAAATATTGATGCGCTGATCCGAGAAGCTCTTACGGATGAGGAGGCGAAATTTTATAAAGACCTTGAAGAACAGGACCTTTTCAGCAGGCTGGAGGAGGTTTATCGGGGAAAATTAGGGTGGCTGGCCATTCTCATGAATCTGATCATGCTGATCTTGTTTGGCATTTTCGTTTTTTGTGCCTTCAAGTTTGCGGCATCAACAGATCCCGGTTCGCAAATAAGCTGGGCTGCCACCGGGTTCCTGTGCATCCTGGCCGTAGGGATGCTCAAGTTGTATTTTTGGATGCAGATGGACAAGAATGATATCAAAAGGGAGTTGAAGCGGATCGAGTTGCAAATTGCGGCCCTGAGCGCCCGCCTGCATCGTGAATGAATGGACTAAATAACATGGAATTGCCGGGCATTTCGTACTTTTACCAGACGTTGCGGGATGATTCCTCTCCTAAAAGAAGGAATGGTATAAGTAGTTCGTAACAAGTGCATTATGTCTGAATCAAAACCAACCCGCTCCCGGGCTGCCATGGCAATGGAGGGCCGGTATGGCGCCCATAATTATCATCCGCTCCCTGTTGTGCTCCAAAAAGGAAAAGGGGTGTTTGTCTGGGATGTGGAAGGAAGGAAGTATTACGATTTCCTCTCGGCCTACTCGGCGGTAAACCAGGGGCATTGCCACCCAAAGATCGTTGAAACGGTGAAGGTACAGGCCGAAACGCTGGCCCTTACATCCCGGGCCTTCTATAACGACCGTTTGGGTATGTTTGAGAAATATCTGGCCGAAACTTTTAAGTTTGACCGTGTGCTGCCGATGAACACAGGTGCAGAGGCCGTGGAAACGGCAATCAAGATTTGCCGGAAATGGGGCTACGAAAAAAAAGGCATCGAGGATAATGAAGCCCTGATAGTTGTTTGCAAAAATAATTTTCACGGACGTACCACCACTATCGTTTCCTTTTCCAGTGACGAACTGGCCAGAGATCATTTCGGCCCTTTCGGAGGCGGGTTTATGGAAATACCCTATAACGATATCCCGGCACTTCGAAATCTCCTTGAGGCACATCCAAACGTGGCAGGCTTCCTGGTAGAACCCATACAGGGAGAAGCCGGGGTGAACCTCCCTTCGGCCGACTATCTGGCGGCAGCTAAGGCGCTATGCGAACAACACAACGTCCTCTTCATAGCCGACGAGATTCAGACAGGGATCGCAAGAACCGGAAAACTGCTGGCCACCTGCGGCAATTGTAGTTGTGCCGACCGGCACTGCAGTGGCTCACCTGAGGTAAAACCAGATATCCTGATCCTCGGCAAAGCCTTGTCTGGAGGGGCATACCCCATTTCAGCCGTGTTGGCGGCTGAGCAGATCATGGAAGTCATTCGCCCGGGGACTCATGGCAGTACTTTCGGGGGCAATCCCATGGCAGCGGCGATAGGGATGGCCGCTCTCGATGTGGTGCGGGAAGAACAACTGGCGGCGAACGCAGAACGCCTGGGCAAGCGGTTTCGGGAGGTGTTAACCCAATTTGCCGGGACGTCTTCCGTTCTCAGTGAAGTGCGGGGCAAAGGCCTGTTGAATGCAGTGGTTATCAATGATTCACCGGATAGTTCCACTGCTTGGGAAATTTGCCTGGAACTCATGGAAAACGGACTCCTGGCCAAGCCTACCCATGGGAATATCGTCCGGTTTGCACCCCCGCTGGTGATGACTGAAGGACAGCTGGACGAATGCCTCGAAATCATCACCAAAACCCTCAGGAAATTCGAAAAGATCCTGGCGGGCTGAGATTCCAAATAAGACAAAAAAAACCGCAGCCATCAGGCTGCGGGAAATTCTTGCTTGAGAAGTACTTAAGAACGTACTTCTTTAATTCTTGCCTTCTTCCCGGTAAGGCCCCGGAAATAGAAAATACGGGCCCTGCGGACCTTTCCTTTTTTATTTACTTCAATTTTTTGAAGGGCTGGCATGTGCATGGGGAAGATACGTTCCACTCCTACGGTACCAGACATTTTACGGATCGTAAAAGTTTCTGTGGCACCGGAACCTCTCCTCTGTATGACAACACCCCTGAAGAACTGGGTTCGGGTTTTTTCGCCTTCCTTGATTTCGTAGTATACAGTTATGGTATCACCTGCCGAGAATTCCGGAAATTCTTTTTTGGGAACAAATTCGTTTTCAACAAACTTCAATAAGGATTCCATCGCGCAATCGAAATTTAAATGGTTCTTAAAACCAACATGCACGGACTTCGCCAGAGGTTGATTTTAATCGACTGCAAAAATACGCAATATTTGATGATACGCAAATGAAAAAAAGCTTTTTAAAATGCGGCCGGAATGCCAGAAGCATGGGTGAGGCGATGAATGCGAAGTGCCGCGAACTATTTGAGCAGGTCGGGCCGGCGGGCCTTCGTACGCGCCTGAGCTTGCTCTTCCCTCCACTTTTCGATCTTTGGAAAGTCGCCGCTTAACAGCACTTCCGGAACCTGCAGGCCTTTGTATTCCCTGGGGCGCGTATATACCGGCGGTGCCAGGAGGTTGTCCTGGAACGTATCGGTAAGGGCGGAAGTTTCATCATTCAGAACACCAGGGAGCAATCGGATCACGGCATCGCACAGTACAGCCGCTCCGAGTTCTCCTCCGGATAGCACGTAATCGCCTATGGAAACCTCGCGGGTAACAAAGAGGTCGCGTACACGCTGGTCTACGCCTTTGTAGTGGCCGCAGAGGATGATCATGTTTTCTAACAAGGAAAGCCGGTTGGCCATTTTTTGATCCAGGGTTTCGCCATCCGGAGTCATATAGATAATTTCGTCGTAGGTTCTCTGTGCTTTCAATTCGGAAATGCAACGGTCTATGGGTTCCACCATCAGCACCATCCCGGCTCCGCCGCCGAACTGATAGTCATCTACTTGCCGGTACCGGTTATCTGTATAGTCCCGCAGCTGATGCAAGTGCACTTCCACAAGGCCCTTTTCCTCCGCCCTTTTAAGGATGGAGGCCCGAAAGGGACTTTCGAGTAATTCGGGCAGAACAGTAATGATATCAATACGCATGATGTTCTCTGCTGGGCCATCCGGGTTTGATTATCCGGCATTCCAAAAATAGTGAAAACAGTGAGAATCCTTCTGCCACCCCAACCGTTCATACAGCCGCTGCGCAGGATTATCCACCGCTGTTTCGAGAGCCAGCCCCTTGTTGGCCTTGTCCCGGCAATAGCTTTGTGCGGCCCTTAGAAGTTGTTCACCTATCCCTTTCTTTCGATAAGATTCTTCCACAAAAAGGTCATTCAGGATCAGCAGGGGCTGCATGCTTACCGAGGAGAAGCCATGATACAACAAGGTAAATCCTACAGCCCTTCCTTCTTTTGTCACTGCCATAAATATAACGGCTTCTCCATGTTTCATCCTGTTCTGCAGGTAAGCTCCGGCAGCCCTGGGATCTGAAGCCTGGCGGTAAAATTGGCGGTATTGGTCGAACAGGGGAACCAGTTCATGGACCTGCGCCTCGTTTGCCTGGATAATTTCGGTCATGGACAATGAAACAGGGGCCCGGTGGGCCCCCATTCCTTATTTGGATTTTCGGTATTTGTTGATCTCGTCCTGCAGTTGCCTGCTGATTCGTTGTTCCCGTTCCAATGCCCGCCTTCTGTGATCTTCGTATTCTGTCTCCAGGTCGGACAGGTTGGATTTGGCTTCTTGTGTGAGGAAATTGCTCCGCCTGAATTTATAGATAAACAACAGCAGGAGGAGGAAAAGCCCCAGGATGATGGTCCAGAGGATAAAATTGTAAGTGCCTTTCGAGACCTGGGCTCCCAGAAAGGACATGCTGTCTTTCTCTTCCGTAACTTTATTGAGGTTGTCCGTAGTTTCCTTTAACTGGTCGTTCAGGGAACTGATGGTATTTTCGTGGCCCGTGATGGTGGCGTGGAGTTTGGCGGCCTGGGTATTGGCAGCATTGATGGTATCCAGCACATTATCCCTTAATTTGTCCAGACTAATGGTGCGCACAACTTCATACCTTCTTCCATCGGCGTGATAGTTGCCCGAGCTTTTGTATAAATATTCAAACTGGCTTTTTATGGTGCCCCCATCCAAGGAGAGGTCTTCCTCTTCCTGCTGGCCGTATTGAAACTGGAAACTCAGGAGGGCGCATAGCACGGTAAGTATTCCTAACCCTTTAGTGTTCATGTATTTGGTACTTAAATTAGTAATCGGATTCAGAGATGGAACGAAGGTAGTTCATTAAAATTAATTTTAAAACAATATTGAATGTAAGCGAACCACCTTCCTTTTATCTTTTACAACGGCAGAAATTACGCTTTGGTATGGCAATTTAATAATAGGTGAATCTTCGGACTTTTGCCATGTATTTCGCCAAGCGGATTACCTGGTGCGAGTATCCATATTCATTGTCGTACCAAACGTATAGCACGAGGTTTTTGCCGTTGGGGGCCACGATGGTCGCATGGCTGTCATAAATCGCCGGAGCCGGGGTGCCGATAATGTCTGAGGAAACCAGTTCGTTGCTCAGGGAGTATTTGATCTGTTCTACCAGATCCCCTTCCAGCGCGTATTTTTTAATGATGGTATTCAGTGCTTCTTTGGAGGTCTTGGTCCTGACCTGAAGGTTCAGGATGGCCAGGGAGCCATTGGGTACGGGGACCCTGATGGCATTGGAGGTGAGTTTGCCCTTCAGGGACGGCAGGGCTTTGGCTACGGCACTGCCTGCGCCGGTTTCGGTAATGACCATATTCAATGCGGCGGCCCGGCCCCTTCGGTATTTCCCGTGAAGGTTGTCTACCAGGTTTTGGTCGTTGGTATAGGCGTGTATGGTTTCAAGATGGCCCTTCTCAATCCCAAGCGAGTCTTCCACCACCTTGAGCACAGGGGTGATGGCATTGGTGGTACAGGAGGCCGCCGAACATATTTCCATGGTATCGGGATCGAAGTCGCCCTGGTTTACCCCATGCACGATATTGGGAATGTCCTTTCCAGGGGCCGTCAGCAGTACCTGGCTGGTACCTTTGGATTTCAGGTGGCGACCCAGGGATGCACGGTCCCGGTAGGCTCCGGAATTATCGATCACCAGGGCATTTTCTATGCCATATTCGCGATAGTCGATGGCATCGGGCTCCTGGGAACTGATCATGTGAACGGTGGTGCCATTTACCAGCAGAGCCTTACGGTTAAAATCTGCCTCCACGGTTCCGCTAAACGGCCCGTGTACCGAATCTGTCCGAAGCAGGGCCGCCCGCTTCTCCAGGACTTCCCTGCTGTATGGGCTCCTGGTGACGATAGCCCGCAACCGGAGTTGGTTTCCCTTGCCCGTTTTCGCCATCAGTTCCCTGGCCAGCAGCCGCCCGATTCGCCCGAAGCCGTAGAGGACGACATCTTTTGGCTGGATCTCCCTGCTCTCCCGGGCGCCTTTGAGCTTGTCCAGTACAAAAGCCTTTACATCCTGGTGGCTCTCCAGGGTATCGGAATGGTACTCGTAGGTAAGCTTGCCGATATCCAGTTTCGCCGGGGGGAGAGGGATGTCATTGATGGCGCGTAGCAGTTCCACGGAATCGAATATGGAAATAGGCTTTTGGACGAATTCCCCCGCATACTCATGCAGGTTAATAATGTCGCTTACATTTTTGTCGATGATCTGGTTTTTGAACAAGACCACCTCTATTGACTTGTCGTACCACAGGTCGCTGATGATCTTGATAAATTCGGTAGTCGCCTTCCTCCGGTCGGCCTGGAAGGCAAGTTCTTTTTCGTAGGATTTCAGGGAATTCATCATAATAATTTTCCCTACAAAAGTAGCTATTCCAAACGTTTTCATACGGGTCCGGGCAATAAAAAAGCACCCGGGACAGGGTGCTTTTAAGATGATGACTGGCAGCTTTATTGAAAGATCAGCCGTTCTTTTTCGCCGTTTTTATCCAGCATGGTAATACTGGTCTTCCCGTAACGTGAAATGCTTCCGAAAAGATCGTTGGCATCATTGATATCATTGATCAGCCGGTCATCCACCTCCAGGATCACTTTCCCTTCGAGGCCGTACCCCCGGTAGGTTTCCGGAACACCTACAATTTTAACGCCTTTATCTGTCTTGAACTGGCGCTTGTCTTCCTTGGAAAGGTTTTTCACCTTTAATCCCATGACAGGAACAACCAGGGACTGCCGTTCTTTCAATTCAACGTTGACTACCTTCGTTTCTCCATCCCGGACATAAGTAATTTTAATGATATCTCCCGGCCTTTTTGTGGAAACATACCCGGTTAGGTCTGCAAATTTACGGACCTGGTGGTCGTCAACCTGCTTGATGATATCCCCGTGTTGCAGGTGGGCTTGCTCCGCACCTGAATCCTCTTCGATCCCGTCAATATAAACCCCATCAATCTCGTTGATCCCCTGCTCAACAGCGTATGGGGTACTAAGCCGCGGAGATGTGATGCCCAGGATGCCTTTTTGTACATTGCCGTATTCCATGATATCTTCCACCACCTTCTTGGCGATATTGCTGGGTACTGCAAAGGAGTAGCCCACATACGAACCGGTTTGCGAGGTGATGGCGGTATTGATCCCGATGAGGTCACCGTTTGTATTTACCAGGGCGCCCCCGCTATTGCCAGGGTTCACAGCCGCATCGGTTTGAATGAAGGATTGATTTCTTCCCAGGTCACGCGCCTTGGCGCTAATAATCCCGGCTGTAACAGTGGAGGTGAGGTTAAAGGGGTTCCCGACGGCAAGGACCCATTCCCCGATTTTCGTATTGTCCGAATCCCCGAATGCGAGGTACGGGAGGTTCCTGTCTGCATCAATCTTAATCAGTGCTATATCGGAATTGGGGTCTGTACCGATGATCTCGGCCTCATAGGTTTTGTTGTTATTGAGGGTGACGCTGAGTTCGGTGGCCTTGGCGATCACATGGTTGTTTGTGACAATATACCCGTCCGGGGATATGATGACTCCGGATCCAGTACCAATCTGGGCCTGTTGACCCCCATCGGAACCGTAGAAGAAGTCCATAAAACTGTTGTGGGGGCTTACCGTAACGTTCTTAACGTTCACCACGGCATTAACCGTTTTTTCGGCCGCTACCGTAAAATCAACTTCGTTGATGCCCGCACCCTTGTAAGAGGCAGGGGTGTTGCTGGTAGTGAAGAAAGGCGTCTCCTGGCCTTCGGTCACAGCCCTGTACGCGGGTTTCTCAATAAAAAGTTTGTAGGCTCCCAGGGTGAGGGAGCCTGCAAAAATCGCTACTAGAAATAAACTTGATAATCGCTTCATAAATATTGTTTTTATTCCTGTTTCTGATTCCTGAACGTAAAATTAAAAGATTTTTATAGCGTTTATTTCAGTTTAACGCACTTTTAACGGCTCAAATTACCTTGAAATATGTTCTATATTTGTGCCGTTCAACGTTATGGAAATCGAATTTTACAAATACCAGGGGACCGGGAACGACTTTATCCTGGTGGATAACCGGGAGGGCACTTTCCCTAAAAATGACCCCAAAATGGTCGCGAAGATTTGCGACCGCCGGTTTGGGGTAGGCGGGGATGGCCTGATCTTGCTGGAAACGGATCCCACTGCAGATTTCAACATGCTTTATTACAATTCGGACGGGCACCCGGGGAGTTTGTGTGGCAATGGGGGACGTTGCATAGTATCTTTTGCGAACTACCTGGGGATAATCGGGAACAATACCACCTTCCGGGCCGCAGACGGCCTGCATACCGCCACCATAGAAGGAGAAAGCGTGAGCCTGATGATGCACAATGTCAATGAGATCCGGGAAAAATCCCAGTACCTCTTCCTGAACACCGGATCCCCGCACCATGTACAACTGGTTGAAGATCTGGAGAAATGGGCGGTTAAAGAAGAAGGCGCACGTCTGCGTTACGGGCTTTACGGGAAAATGGGGTCTAATATCAATTTCGTTCAACCCGTTTCCAGGGACATATTCGCTATCCGTACCTACGAACGCGGGGTTGAGGACGAAACCCTTTCCTGCGGGACCGGGGTTACAGCTGCCGCCCTGGCCATGCATCACCTGGGCAGGACAGACAAGACCCAGGTAACCATAAAGACGGCTGGTGGCCGGTTGCAGGTGCAATTCGAACCCCATGGCGGAGGTTACCGGAACATTTACCTGAAAGGCCCGGCAGAACAGGTATTCAAGGGCAGCTGGCCATGTTAAAACTCAAGGGGAATCAGATATACTTGCGGGCGCTGGAACCTTCGGATCTAGAATTCCTGTACGAACTTGAGAACAACCCTGAAGTATGGGAGATCAGTGGAACCACATCCCCATATTCCAGGCATATGCTGCAAAAATACCTTGACAATGCCCACCGGGACATTTACGAAGTCAAACAACTGCGTTTGGCAATTGCAGATAACACCTCGGCCTTACTGGGATTTATAGACCTTTTTGACTTTGACCCGAGGCACCGCAGGGCCGGGCTCGGGATCGTTATCCTGAGTGAAAAAAACCGGAACAGGGGCATCGGGGCGGAAGCGATCAGGCTGATTTGCGAATATGCCTTCACCATCCTCGATCTCCACCAGATTTACGCCCATGTCCTGGAAGACAACGGGGCGAGTATCCGCCTGTTTGGGAAAATGGGATTTGAACACACTGGCACCCGCAGGGAATGGATCCTTTCAGGAGGGAAGTATAAAAATGAATTGCTATATCAAAAGATCAACCACTGATGTACCTCAAACGAATCGTCCGCTGGGTTGCCATCCTGGGCCTTTTGGCCGCGGGGGGATTTGCCTGGTTGGTTTATAATGCTCTTTTCGCCCCCAATACGCGGATGGAGGAGGAAGTTGCTTATGTATACATCCCTACCCATGCTTCCTTTGACGAGGTATGCGAACAATTGGATACGTTGCTTATAAATATGGGAACCTTCCAGGCTGTAGCCCGGCAAAAAAAATACCCCGGAAATATCAAACCCGGGAAATATGCCATTGAGAAGGGGATGAGTAACAACGATATTATCAATTCGCTGAGGAGCAGGAACCTCCCCGTACAGGTGTCTTTCAACAACCAGGAATCACTTCCGGAACTGGCCGGCAGAGTTGCTTCACAGTTGGAAGCGGATAGTATTTCCCTGGTACAGGCCCTGACGGATCCCGGCTACCTTGAAGAATACGGATTGGAATCGCGTTCCGGGATAGCTCTTTTTATCCCCAATACCTATGAATTTTTCTGGAACACCTCTGCGACGGAATTCCGGGATCGCATGCTCAGGGAGTATGACCGGTTTTGGAACGCAACCCGTCGGAAACAAGCAGATTCCCTGGGTTTGAGCCCCTTGCAGGTGATCACGCTGGCCTCGGTGGTACAAAAAGAGACCGCCAAGGTAAGGGAACGACCCAGGGTAGCAGGCCTATACCTCAACCGCCTGAAAAAGAACATGCCCCTGCAGGCAGACCCTACTGTAATCTACGCGATTAAGGAGCAATCTGGAAACTTCGATACCATCATCAAAAGGGTCCTTTTCAAGGATCTCGAGCTGGATTCCCCGTACAATACCTATAAATACACCGGCCTGCCGCCGGGCCCCATAACCATGCCCGATATTTCCTCTATAGACGCAGTCTTGCAGGCGGAAAAACATGACTACTATTATATGGTGGCCGATGTAGAAAATTTTGGTTTTCATATGTTTGCCGAGTCCCTTGCGCAACACAACCGGAATAAGGCGCAGTACATCCGGTGGATCAATTCGCAAAAGATAAACCGCTGACCTTTTTGTCCATAAATTCTTACGCATAATCTATAAAACACCCCTTTTTAGATAATTTTATCATTTTTTGAAAAAATGACTTCTATCTTTGACCCGTGAAATTTAAGCAGGCCCGTTATGGCCGTTAGTCTTAAGAAATCATTATTGAATGAGAAAGTGGATAAGTGTTATTTGTCCCCTTATCATGATCTTTATTTTCACGAGTTTTGACATCGATTCGGAGCAGGTAGTTGCTGTGCCGGATAGCTTGAAAGTAAAGGAACCTACTATGGCAGCGTTTCCCAAAGACGAGGCCGAAATGAGCCCGCTTCATGCGGCTCCTCCCTTTCTGGGAAGTTCATACAATGGCTTTAAGGAGGCTTTGGCCTTCAAAGAATCTCAAGGTAATTATTTTAGGATCAATACATTAGGTTATCTGGGGAAGTATCAATTCGGGCTGAGTACCCTTCAATTGATGGGGGTATACAACGCTACCCAGTTCCTGAACGATCCATCTATGCAGGAAAAAGCCTTCCACGCCAATATCGCGCGGAATAAATGGATCCTGCGAAGGGACATCTCCAGATTTGTCGGGAAAAAAATCCGGGGTGTGGAGGTCACTGAATCGGGGATCCTGGCGGCTGCCCACCTGGCCGGTGCCGGCAATGTGAAGAAATACCTGCGCTCCTACGGGCAAATAGATGTAGAGGATGCTTATGGAACCAGTATTTCGGAATACTTGGCAAAGTTTTCGGGGTATGACCTGTCTAAGGTCTATGCCCTTAGGAATGCCAAAGTATAAGGATGCCCTTAGATAGCATAAAATCAGGCCCCGGGTATCCCCCGGGGTTTTTATTTGGCACAGGTCTGTCTCCCTCAGCCCTGGAAAATAAATATAGCCGGGCGTTTGTGAAGTTCCGGCAGGTCGGTAGCCCGCCACTCGGCAACAGTTTTGGTGGCAATGTACTCTGCTGGCAGGGTCAGGTCGCAGGCCACACAGAGGCGGGTGGCCGGGTTCAGGGTTTTGAGGAGATCGGCGAGCAGGTTGTCATTCCGGTACGGGGTTTCAATAAAGAGCTGGGCCTGCCGTAATTCCCTGGACGTTTTTTCAAAGTTCCGGATGGCTCTTTTCCGTTCAGCAGCCTCAATAGGCAAATACCCATTAAAGGCCCACATCTGTCCATTTAGGCCACTGGCCATCAGGGCCAGGATGGGGGAGGAGGGCCCTACAAGGGGAACCAGCTGGATATTTTTCGCATGGGCCAGCTGCACCAGTTCAGACCCTGGGTCGGCAATGGCCGGGCACCCGGCTTCTGATAAGAGGCCTACATCCAATCCATCCATACAGGGATTCAGAAAGGAATCCAAACTTTCCGGGGGGGTATATTTATTGAGGGTTTGCATTTGCAATCCTTGCTGGGATTTTCTGGGGCTTATTTTTTTGATAAACCGCCGGGCCGACTTTTCGTTTTCCACAATGTAGTGGTCTATCCCCTCTATAGCACCTTTTATGGATATTGGCAATACCTCCAATGGTTCGTTATCACCCAGGGTAGTGGGGATCAGGTACAGTTTTCCTTTAGGTTTTTCGGCTTTGTTCACAGCTGATTATCTTGATCACTTAACTTCCTGCTGATTGCCTCACAGGCCTCGTGGATGAGATGGTATACTTTCTCAAATCCGCTGGTGCCTCCATAATACGGATCGGGCACATCCCGTGGGCCCGGGGACACCTCCTCCAGCAAGAGCCTTACTTTGGTGCGCTCCTCATTGGAGCGGGCCATTTCCAGCAAATGCGCCAGGTTGGCCTCATCCATGGCATAGATCAGGTCAAAATTGCGCAGGTCTATCTGCCGAACCTGCCGGCACCGCTGCTCGCTGATGTCGATCCCAAATTGGCGGGCAATGGCCAACGAGCGTTCATCAGGGGGGTTGCCGATATGGTAGCCTGCCGTACCGGCTGAATCCACTTCAATTAAACCCGGGTCCACCATAGACTTCAGGATACCTTCCGCCAGGGGGGATCGGCAGATATTGCCCAGGCATACCATCAGCACCTTTGTCTTTCTTGGATTCATGATTATTCTCCTCTGTGGCCGGTTCTGAAAGTCCTATGGGGTGTTCGTGGGAACCACTCTACCCGGTTTACCTGTCGCCAGGTTCTGTATCCGCTCCCTTAAAAACAGGGGAGTACCGGCGCCGGCCTTATGAAAATTTCTTGGTAAGGTCTTCGATATATTTTCGGAATTGCTTATCTGTTTCCGCCAGGTTGTCCACGGTCTTGCAGGCGTGGAGAACGGTCGCGTGATCGCGTTTCCCTATTTGGGACCCGATACTGGCCAGGGAGGCCTTCGTAAATTTTTTGGCAAAAAACATGGCCAGTTGCCTGGCCTGTACAATGTGGCGTTTCCGGGTCTTCGATTGCAGGGTCGCCACATCCATTTCGAAATAGTCCGAGACCACCTTTTGGATATAGTCTATGGAGACTTCCCGTTTGGTGTTTTTTACAAACTTCTCAACAACCTCCTGGGCGAGTTCCAGGGTAACCTCTTTTTTGTTAAAGGAAGACTGTGCGATCAGGGAGATAATAGCCCCTTCCAGTTCCCGGATATTGGATTTGATATGTTTTGCGACGTAATCTACGATCTCATCAGACATTTCCACCCCGTCCCTGTAGAGTTTATTCCTCAGGATGTTGATGCGTGTTTCAAAATCGGGGCTCTGCAGTTCAGCGGAGAGGCCCCACTTGAATCTGGACAGCAGGCGTTGTTCTATATCCTGCATGTCTACAGGAGCCTTGTCTGAAGTCAGGATCACCTGTTTTCCATTCTGGTGCAGGTGGTTGAAAATGTGGAAAAAAACATCCTGGGTGCCTGATTTTCCCGAAAGGAACTGGACATCATCGATGATCAGTACGTCGATTAGCTGATAGAAGTGGATAAAGTCGTTCCGGGTATTTTTCTTAACCGATTCTATGTATTGTTGGGTGAATTTTTCCGCGGAAATATACAGTACGGTCCTTTCGGGATATTTATCCTTGATTTCTACTCCTATGGCGTGGGCAAGATGGGTCTTACCCAGCCCCACCCCTCCGAAAACAAGCAGAGGGTTAAAAGAGGTCCCACCCGGTTTGTTGGCAACGGCCATGCCGGCCGAACGGGCCAGGCGATTGGAATCACCTTCCAGGAAATTGTCAAAATTATAGCTGGGATTTAGCTGAGATTCTATCTTGATGTTGCGGATCCCGGGGATCACAAACGGATTCTTAAGCTCGGGATTCTTGGATTTGATCGGGACGTCCATTTCCTGTGCGGAAACATTCCCCCGGTTGGCGCTGGGGATTCGTTCCGTAAAAGGCTCCCGGTTGCCATAAGTGTTCTCCATTTTGATGATATACACCAATTTGGCCTGTTCCCCCAATTCCTTGGTAAGTGCCACCTTCAGGAGTTTGACATAATGTTCCTCAAGCCATTCGTAAAAAAATTTACTGGGGACCTGTATGCTCAGGGCACTGTCGGATAACTTTATGGGTTTTATAGGTTCGAACCAAGTTTTGAATGCCTGCGGTTGGATATTGTCTTGGATAAATTCCAAGCAATTGTTCCAAACGGAATTAGCAGTAACACTCATTTTAAAGTTAACTTATTTGTTGGTTAGTGACCTAAGCTAGTTGGTTGTGGGAGGCCGTAGGAACAGCCCT
>Ga0102952_1000479_pt1 | contig 14961 bp, 12 predicted proteins | sample SalPon2A_C_D1_MG_FD_78506 | JGI IMG/M metagenome (GOLD analysis project Ga0102952, IMG submission 78506) | Soil microbial communities from South San Francisco under conditions of wetland restoration - Salt Pond MetaG R2A_C_D1_MG | ecosystem: Environmental > Terrestrial > Soil > Wetlands | place... | reverse complement strand
CGCTATTTGAAGTTACACACTTTACGGGACAGTGTCCGTTTTTAAAATTAATTCCCCTTTTTTATTGGAGACAACTTTGGCCTTTCCCAAACCCAAGTCCATTTGGTCACCTGTGGAAAACCTGGTGCTTGGCAGTGTACTATTACTTGATAAATAGGGTTGGTCCGTGTACATGATAATAGTGCTGCCCATAAGGGGTATCACATCATTTTCATTCAATTCATAACTTCCTTGAAGAAGGCCGATATAGAATTGGCAGTTTGGGTATTTCTCCAAAATCTCTTTTCCTTTCATTTTTTCAAAGGTGTTGAACAGTGCCAATTGGGTTATGCCTTCCGATACACCCTTGACGACCAGTACCACCTTGGTTTCGTTCGTGGTCAAGGACTGGGCATGGCCTACCAGCATGCTTGCCATTAAAAAAAACAATACACAACCCGTTGATTTCATCAATCGTCCAATTTTTGAGTCATTACGGATTTTTTTCTAGCCTTTTTAAATCAAGTGCATCTATAAATGCCCAGATTTCTTCTGCGGTCTCGGCGTTCGATTTTACCGAAACCCCATAGTGTTCGTTGGTCATAAACTTGATCAGATATTGCCCGGCCGGTGGGGCCAGGTATTCTTCCTTGGCCTTGATGCCGTTGTGCACCAGGGTTTTTTCATAGCCATATTCACTGGAATGGTCGCGTTGCAGTTCGGCGATTTCCAAATGATCGCGAATCTCCCGCTTGCCTTTGTCCGTACTGCCATCAACAATCTGTACCGTTATAAAAACATCACCTTTTTCATAGCGTGCGGAAGATGAGCTTAGCCCTTGCAGTTTAAAGGGGTCGGTGACAAATCGCACCAGGGAATAGCCCGAGCGTTCTTTGGGCGGTGCCCAACTTCGCCACGCATCCGCTTCGATATACACATCGGAACTTTCCGCGGTTTTGGTCATGGGTTCCGTATTCCTATTAGCAGTGCTCTTTTCTTTATTGCCGCCAAAGCCGCAGGAAAAGAGGCAGAAGAGCGTCAGTGTTGGGACTAGTAATCTTATTTTAACAATTTTCATGGTTATGGTTTTTGTTTAAATACTTAGCCGCTACACCCAAGAGCTTCCATTTTTCGGCCAATTTCGAGTGTTCGAGGGAGGATATACCGCGGTCTGAAATATTCCATGAGATAGACTAAAAAGTTTCGATAATAGGTATCAAGATCTCCTTGTGAATCAGATGGATACCCCGATTCTCTTAACCAATCCTGATATTTGCCCAATACATCGTGATGTAATCGGTAGAAATAATTGTTGCCATACACACTTTCGGAGCTATAAACCATAGGTAGCGTAGCATATTCCTTTATTATTGAATATCGTTGATCATCGTTTAGTTCAGAATCCGTAAAACCTTCCGGGCAATACATAATGGTGGTCGACATGGCCATTACGAGGGTCTCCATACCCAGGGCATCACATTCGGTCATGACCACATCCCCCAATCTAAGGTCATCAACCAATTCTCGGTACATAGCTACATACATCTCCATCATTGCGATACACCGCAAGTATTTATTATCAAACTCGTTTAAAAGCTCCGCATTCTCCTCCATCATTTCCTCCCATTCCTCGTGCCATGCGGCGGCGGCCTCAGATTGGGCCGCTTGGTCAGCTTCTGATTGGGCTTGGTTACCTGCATTTTCCTGGGCCGCAGCCGATTCCATAATGGCATCTAAAATATCATTTTGGGCCATGATTGGTGGGCTGCCCAAAAACAAGAGTAGTACTGCTATAATTGTTGTTGTTTTCATAGTCCTATTTTTTTTCATTTTCGCTACCCTTACAAAGTTGTATGCCCGTCCATTTTAGGTGCCATTTATACTTTTTGGCCGTCTCTATTTTTAACGGGTTCAACTCACCGAAATGGCCATTGTCGTCTGTCCACCTCAGGTACACCCGAAACCCAGTGGGTGTGGCATTGTAAATTGCGTTTGCCCCATTGGCACACCAATGATGGCTTTTACCCTCGAGCGTAGCCATGTAATGGGGTGTTGCTGAAAATCCACTGGATGACGTATCAACATCCACATAAATACCACCCCTTGAACTCTGGTAGTTGACCCAATCATTTGGGGATGTTTTTCCTTGTGCTAGGTGTAACATAATGATGTTATTTTATTGATGCGTACCAAAAATAACTGACGAGGTCAAAATACCATACCACGTATGTAACCGTCTGTGCAAGAAATGTAACATGGGGGGTTACCTACTAGTTTTTAGTATTTATAGGACGTACTTTAGAGAAGAGGCAACCCTGAGGCCATGGTCTTTTAAACACAGGAAGTGGAAACATTACAATGTACGGGTCAATTCGTCGATTGAAGATATTCAGCCGGAGTTTTTTTATAGGCCTCTTTAAAGCATTTGATAAAATAGGAGGGGGTATTGAAGCCTACGGTATAGGCCACCTCATTGATGGTGGCATCGGAGTTCTTTAAAATATGTACGGCCTGTTTCAAGCGTTGGGAACGAATGAACTCCGTAGTGCTCAACCCCGTGTAAGTCTGTAATTTTCTATGCAGTTGCATACGGCTCATACCCACAAGGGAAGCAAATTTTTTGGCATTGAACTTTGAGTTGGCCAACTGATCATCCAAGACCTGTTGCACCTTGTTCAGGAACACTTCATCGGTCGGGGTGATGGCAATATCCTTGGCTTCTAACACCACTTCCTGGCTATAGTGGCTACGGAGTGCCTTTCTGCTGTTGATGAGGTTCTCGACCCTTGTCTGCAGTATACTCAATTTAAAGGGTTTGGTGATGAAATCGTCCGCCCCGGATTGCAGCCCTTTTAATTCGTCTTCCTCCCCTGCGCCTGCAGTGAGCAATATAATGGGAATATGACTGGTACGTTCATCGGTCTTGAGTTTGTTGCACAACTCAATACCATTGCAGATGGGCATGCGTACATCGGTAATGATGAGGTCGGGCACTATTTCAAGTGCCATGTCAATACCTTCTTTGCCATTTTTCGCTTCGAACATCTGGTAGCGGTCCTTCCAAACAGAGGCGAGGAACTGGCGCACCTCCTTTTGATCCTCGACCACCAGGATCAGGGGCAATTCGTCCGATCCTTTTTGCTGCAGGGTGGGTTCCATAGCTTCATCTACAGGGACGTTAGTAGTGGTGGTGGCCGTTTCCCCCGTTTCAGAAACCGATGGCAGCAGGTCTTTGTTCTTAAAAGCCGCTCGGTCTGTGGGTAGGATGACCTGAAAGTGGATGAGGTCTTCCCCCTCTATCCCCACGGTTATTTCACCCTTGTACAACTGCACCAATTCCTTGACCAGGGCAAGGCCCACCCCGGAACCCTCGGCATATTCGTCTTTTTGGTAAAAACGATGGAACAGTTTGTCGAAATCAATATCAACAGTTTCGGCCGCCGTATTTTTTACGCCCATATGTACCGCCCCTTCCTTTTTGTGGGCATAAAACCGGCAGCGGCCATTTTCCTTTCCATATTTCAGGGCATTGGAAAGCAGGTTGGCCACGATTTTTTCCACGGCATCATCGTCATACCAAACATCATCCATCTCTTCAATATCGATTTCATACCGTATGTTTTTCGATTCGGCCCTATATTTAAATGAAGTGGCCAGCATGCCCAGAAAGAGTCCAAGATTTCCGTTAACGACCTTCAACCTTAACTTGCCCTTCTCTAACTTGGCCAGATGCAATAATTGGTCGACCAAGGAAATGAGCCGATTGGTATTACGTTTGATCATTGTGAGGTTGGTAAAATCGGACTCGGAGAGCTTGCCTTCGGCCAATTTGGCATCTACCGGGCCGGAAATCAAGGTGAGCGGCGTACGAAACTCATGGGAAATATCGGTATAAAGCTTCGATTTAAAATCGTTGAGGCGTTTTAGGCGCTGAGATTCCTCCTCTTTAAGTTGTAGGTCGAGCTTCATTTTCCATCGCCACTTCAGATAGGTGTAGATGCCGTAGATTACCGCCAAAACCAGGAGTCCGTATACCATTTTAGCCCAAGCAGTCCAATACCAAGGTTGGGCGATCGTAAAGGAAAAAGAGCTAGGTTGCTCGTTCCATACGCCATCATAATTGCTCGATTTTACCTGAAAAGTATAATCGTTGGGTGGTAGTTGTGTATAACGCACCGTGTTCATATTCCCGGAATACACCCAATCCTCGTCATGGTTCACCAACCGATATTGATATTCGTTTTTTTCGGGTAATGCGTATTGTAAGCTTGAAAAACTGAAAGAAAGGGTATTTTGATCATGGTTCAATACTGTTCCGGTATCCATAGGCGTAGATTCTCCCAATACCTCAAAACCTGTAATCGATGTTTTAGCAACCGTCTGATTTTCCCGAATATCCTCCGGGCGAAACCAATAAAAGCCATCCAATCCCCCAAAATATAATGTACCGTCCTTACCGATATGATATGCCCCGGTGTTGAATTCCTTGGCCAGGCCATCATAATTGCTATAATTGATGACGGTAGGTGATGAAGCTAAGTTTTCACTGGGAGTAAATTTGGTAATTCCTCTATTACTACTTAACCAAAGACTACCTTGGGCATCCGGTAAAATGGCATAAATAACGTTGTTGGCAAGTCCGTTCTCAGTAGTATACCGATAAAATTCCCCTTTGGTAATATCCAAGGCGTTCAAACCACCTCCATTGGTCCCGATCCATAGCATACCGTTGGGCGAAAAATATAACGTTTTAATGCTATTGCTTGTGTATGCATTACTACTGGAGTTCTGATAAAAGCGTTTAAAAGAATCTAATGTTGGGTCGTACCGAGCAATTCCGTCTTCTTCAGTGCCAATCCATAGATTTCCACTTGTATCTTCTGTGATTACACGTATATTATTACTGGGGAGCGAATTAGTATCCTTTGGGTCAGTAACAAACTGTCTGATTACCCCCTTATTTTTGTCAAATTGAATAAGGCCGTTTTCCCTTGTCCCCAGCCAAATACTATTATTACTGTCTTTAAAAATGTCCCATATGGTATGGGCCGCAAGCGGTATTTTTGAGTTGGGATTAAATTGGATAAGATCCCTTTCCAAGTTTCGGAGAATGAGGCCATCTTCTTGGGTCCCAATCCAAAGATCACCATCTGTGTCTACGAGTAAACTCATTATTCTGTTGGACGTGATCCCATTTTTACCCGCAGTCCCAGTAGTAAATGTCTGCCAACTGTTGTTTTGGGGGTCGTACTGCGTAAGACCCTTGCCAGAGGTCCCGATCCAGACAGCGCCTTTAGGGTCGGTAGTTATCGAACGTACAACATCTATATGGATTCCCTCAGGGGTCTGGTTGTTGGTAAAAGAGTTGAACTTTTCCAAGTATTCGTCATAATAACTAATACCACCCCCATCGGTGCCAAACCAGAGGGTGCCCGAATTGTCCTCATAAATGCATAAAATATCATTGTAGTGAACGGCCCTAGGATTATTTTTGTCGGCATTGAAATGTGAAATGGAATTTTTTTCAAAATCCAACATATACAATCCACGTCCATAGGTGGCAAGCCATAATCTTCCCTTTTTATCCAAATGGATATCCAATATATTGAGATTTGAGGGAAGCGGGTCTGTAAATGTTAGATTGGATATCCGTTGCAGCATTTTTTCCGAACCATTTCTAAAATAAAGTCCGTCCCCGAACGTAGAGATCCATTGCCTACCCTGTCTATCGGCGACCATGTCACTAAAATTCGCATCTATTTCATCACCGTTATAATCCTTAAATCGCGCATATGAAAAGCGTTGGGATATTTTATTGAATATGATAAGTTGCCCATTGGTTATCATCACAATATTTCCCTGTTTATCAGTTGAGATAGTATAAATGGGTCCGTTGAATTCTTTTTCAGAAAGTACTTTTTTCGGATCAGCGGATTTCGAATCAAACTTATATACCCCCTTTGAATAGGTGCCAATCCAAAAAGTAAGGTCCTCATCTTGAAACACGATACTAACATCCTCAAGATCAGGATACATTTCAAAAATATTTTTTTTCGGATTTAGCTTATATAGTTTCTTATCTAAAGGTATCGTCCAAAGTCCGCCTTCCTTATCCCGATATATTTTGCCCAAATTGCTGTATTCGGTTTTTGTGATATCGACGAATTTAAATGGGTGTATGTTGAACTCCCGTCCATCATATTTGTTGAGGCCATCTTGGGTGGCAATCCATAAATAGCCAGTACTATCTTGCGCTATGGAAATTGCGCTATTTTGTGAGAGGCCATCTTTGACAGATAATTGTCTGAAAGATATTTGGTTTTGGGAGGTAACCAATTGTAACCCTAATAAACAAAACGCCCATACGACTATTTTTACTTTTCCTGTTATGAACCAATTTATTCCCATATCAATCTAGAAGACCGTTATATAGGTATAAGTTAAGCTATTTGAACTACTATCTGATTATTCATTGGATGGGCCGGATAATTGAGACCACTCAAAACGGAAAAATTGAGCCATCCAATATTTAGCTGTAGTGATTTGAAAGTCAGATTTTTGTATTATGTTGGAGGGTGCTCAATTTTATCCGGCGAGGGTGGTATACTATGGCCGGCGTTTCCAGCCTATGACAGTTAAATCATATTGCAAATTCGTAGTTTAGATTTCATATCGTATTTTCCTCACCCAATTCTGACGATTATGATTTGGTACTTGCGAGTTTCTTCTTGATTTTCATCATCGCAGCGCTGGGCACTATTCGTGCTAGAATGGAATTAAACCTGTTTTGAAAGCCCACGATTTTCTTTCCTTTTCCGTGTAACAAAAGTTCCACCCCTGCTGCAGCCACTGTTGTGACGGGTGTGGGCTTGTTGGATCTCAACATATTGGTTTCCCGCATTTCCGATGAAACAAATGCCGTTTCCGTAGTGCCGGGAGCAAGTGTGGTAACCACTACGCCGCTTCCTTCCAATTCGGCAGCGAGGGTCTCTGAAAATGCCAGGACAAAAGACTTGGTGGCTGAATACACCGAATAGTAAGGAAAAGGTAAAAATGCAAGCAATGAAGACACATTCATAATCCTGCCAGACTTCCGCGCAACCATATCCTTTGCAAACAATTTGGTTAGGACCACCAGGCTGCTGATGTTGAGATCGATCATATTAAGTTCCTCTTCCAGAGGGGTCTCCACAAAACTGCCATAATTTCCAAATCCGGCATTGTTGACCAAATGGGACACCTGGTGCTTGGCAGACTTGATCTCATTGAACAGTTCAACCGCCTGTTCTGGCTTGCCCAGGTCTTTGACTATGTACTCTACAACAATTCCATATCTTGAAGATAATTCCTGTTTTATATCTTTCAGTTTACTCTCACTTCGGGCAGTGATAATTAGGTTGTATTTTAAGGCCGCAAACTGCTGGGCCATTTCGTAACCGATGCCAGATGATGCCCCGGTAATTAAAATGTATTTTTCCATTTTGTTTTGTTTTTTATTTACTATAATTCAATTCTTCAGATTCAATTTTAGGGGGTAATAACTTATACATGACCGGGGTAACAATCCTGGAGAGGATTGTGGAACTGATCAGTCCTCCAATCAATACAATGGCTAGCGGAGAAATCAAAGGATTCGAATTCAATGCAATAGGGATCAATCCACAGATAGCGGTAACAGACGTTAATACCACCGGTAAAAACCGAGTTTCCCCTGCAATGGCAATAGCCCGGTCAATACTATGGCCTTCTGCTCTTAATTGGTTTGTGAAATCAACCAACAAAAGTGAATTCTTAACCTGGATACCCGAAAGCCCGATAAAGCCTATAATGGAAACCAATGACATTGGGTTTCCAGTAAGAAGTAAGAATAGGACACCTCCTAAAACACCCAAAGGAATAATTGACAATACAATGATGATCCCCTTGAATGTCTTAAATTGTAGCAACAATACACCTATAAACAAAAAGGTGCTCAAAAGAATGACGGCAAGAAAATTGCCTCCCAATGCATCCCCTTCCGACTCCTTTTCCCCGGATAGCTTATAATAATAACCGGCTGGCATCTCCAATTGCTCGAGCTGGGGAATAATGTCAACAAGCAAATCATTTGCATAAACACCTTCAGCGGTCAATGCCGTAACTTTTGCAAAGCGGGATTTATTAAAATGGTTGATCGCCGTTGGTGAGGTTTCGAAGGAAAGCGTTGCGATCTGCCCAAGTGCTATGGGCGTTCCCTGTATATTATTCACATATAGGTTCTTGAACGCATCCAGATTAGCAAATTTGTCTCTTGGAAGCGTAAGGGTAACGCTCCTGGAATCACCCTGATCATCTATGTAATCCCCAACGGGCAATCCAACCACCGCAAGGCGGATCACTTTATCAACTTCACTGGTCAGTACGCCCAGGGTCCGGGCCTTTTCCTTATTTATACGGACTTTAACATCTGTTTTATACGTGTTCAATTCATTGTTGATATAAACTGCCCCTTGAGTTTTTCGCAAAATGCTCTCCACTTGAAAGGATAGTTTACGTAACACCTCCTGATCCTCTCCAAAAATTCTGACAACGATATTGGCCTCCAGTGGAGTGCCCTGTTCAAAATCTTTCACTTCTACTTTCGCATAGGGTAGTGTCCTGAATGTATCCCGAAGTCTTTCAATCAGTGCAGTCTTTTCTTTAGGCCTTGCTTCATCTTCTAATTGCACAAAAATCTGGGCAAAATCAGGTTTTCTATCCTGCTGGTGTACATTGTAATAGATTTGTGGGTTTCCCTTGCCCACGTTAGACGTGTAATAAACAATCTCTTCGTGATTCTTTAATTCTTCCTCCACCAGTTTGGTTACCTTATTGCTTTCTGAAATACTGGCCTGCAAGGGCATTTTTATATTGATAAGGAACATGGGTTTTTCTGAAGTCGGGAATAGCTTAAATCCGGCCACTTTAAACAACCCAAAAGCGGTGAAATATAGTACAAGCGATATGAGAATAGTGGTCCTGGGCCACTTCAAAGCCAAAGGCATGATCTTTTTATAGCTTCGAGTAAGGAATCTTTGCAGGTACTGAAGAAATACGTTCCCCTCATTGTGGTGGTGCGTCTTCAAGAACCTACTTCCCAGAAACGGAACTACGGTCAAAGCAACGATCATGGAAGCCAGCACGCTTGTGATGACGGCCATGGGCAAACTGCGGATAAATTCACCCGAAGCATCCGGCAGGAAGACGAGTGGCAAAAATGCAATGATCAAGGTAGCCGTACATCCCACTACGGCGAGTCCAATCTGTTTAGTGCCTTTCAGAACCGCATCCATTTTAGAATGTCCCTCCCGAAGCCAGCGCTCAATATTCTCAACTACTACAATACTATCATCCACCAGTAGTCCCAATGCAACAACAAGCCCCACAATACTTAACTGGTTCAGCGAAAAGCCCAGGATATTCATGGCAATAAGCCCCAAGGCCAGGGAAAGGGGTATCGATATCATTACGATCAGGGATGCCCTGGTACCCAAAGGTAAGAGCGTGATGATAACCAAGACAATCGCCAGTGCAAAATCGAATCCTAAATGACCCAATCGCTGGGATACCATATTCGCCTGATCAAAGTTTCTGACAAGGTTAATGTTTGTAGGCAACTCCTTGTTGAATTGATCCAAAATGGGCAGGTATTCCCGTTTTACATCTGCGATGTTCACGTTTTCCTTCATTCCGGCAGTTACCAATGCACAACGGTATCCATTAATTCGGGTAATGTGGTTGACCGTTTCCGATTTGTAATCTACTTTAGCCACATCTTTCATATAGATGATCTTTCCGTTGGCATTATATATCACGGTATTGGCTACATCATCCTTACTTTTAAATTTACCGCTGGTTTTAACGTTAAATACTTTACTGGAAAGATCAATACTTCCTCCGGGGATATCAGCAGCTTCGCTTTGTAAACTTCCTATGACCACGTTCAACGGAATTTTAAGCTGGGCCATTTTGTCAAGTTGAACATCGATCCGGATTTCCTGTTCAGGCACACCGGAATATGACACATCTTTAAGATTGGTTATTTTTTCCAATCTTGACTTTAATTTATCGGCTTCATCCCGTAGCTTCTTGTCCGCTGCATTTTCAGAAACCAGTGCCACTTGCAGGATGTTGACATCCGTGGATGTTATTTTTTCGGTCTTGATCTGGTAAATATCCTTGGGCAGCTCACTGTTTTTCAAGGCATTCATTTCGGTAGATATCTGCTGATATTTATTGTCAACATCAACGCCGTACTTAAATTTTACCTGAAAAACAGCTACGCCATCTTCAACCGTGGTAAGCATTTTGTCTATGTTCTCAAGGGCATATATTTTATTCTCTACAGGCTTCACCACCTGTACTTCCATATCTTTTGGGCTAGTTCCCGGATAAATTACCGTAATAAGATATTCAGGAGGATTTATTGTAGGATCTTCCGATCGCGGCATTGAAGAAAGGGTGATGTACCCCACAACCACTACGAGAAGAAATATGATCAGCGTAAACTGATAGTTTTTAACGGCAAAGTGTGTAACTTTCATAATATTCAGTATTATTCGATGATTTTGATCACAGACCGTTCATTCAGGTAGGCACTATTGGAAACCACTATTTGATCCGTTTTTTGAAGTCCATCCTTGACATAAACCTTGTCATTTTCAAATTTTAAGATGGTAACTGGCACACGCTTGACCTTTTGATCTTTTGAAACTTTGAAAACAGAGGCCTTGTTTCCATCAGCCTCTATCAGTGATTCATAGGGTATGGCAACTACATCTTCGGCTTTGTCAGTGAATATCTCTGCCTTTCCGAACATCCCGACAGCAGGTTCAATACCATTCAAGTCGAGTTTAAGTTCCACCTGAAAAGATCCCAGTGTAAAGTCAGATGCCTTTGACTTGCGATAAACAAGGGCTTCAAAATGTTTTTCCGGATAGCCGTCCAGTGTAACCACGGCTTTTTGCCCCAGTTGAACCGCCGTCCATTCTTTATCGGTCAATCCCGCCTTCAAAACATAATCGTTCTCTTTCGTGGTCTCATTGATGATCAACACCGGTGATCCTGGGTCGATAACTTCTCCTTCATTGGCCATTTTATGAGAAACAAACCCATTGGAAGTGGCTAATATTTTTGCATGACGGGCATTGAAGGCCACGGCTTCCTTTTGCTCTTTGGCAATTTCAAACGCAGTTTTAGTATTTTGCAGTTGCTCCAGGGTATATACACTGTCCTTATAAAGATTATAGGCACGACTGTAATCCCGCTCTGATTTTTCAAGGTTCAAATCGGCTTGGGAAAGACCCGCGGTAATTTCGGTAACATCAAGAGTTGCCAGTAGCTGACCTTTCTTAAAAGCGTCACCTTCCTCAACAAATATTCTGTGGATGACGCCTCCGATCTTAAAGGAATAGTTGGCATCATTCTCCGTGGCCACCAAACCTGTTGTACTTATGGTGTTGGCCAATTGTAGGGAGCTGACCGCGGCCGTTTTAATCGGAATTATATTGGCCGTTTCAAAGGGATTTTTTTCCTTCACCTCCTCTTTGCAGGAGTAGAAAATAGAAAAGGCAAAAAGAAGTAAGAGGAATGCATTTTTACGTACAAGTGCAAAACTGTTTTCTTGCTGTTGGTGAATCTTTGATTTCATGATTATTTGTTTTAATTATTTAGGTTAAAGGTTGCATTGGCCCTTTCCAGTTCAGAAAAAGCGATCCATGAATTGTACAGGGCAATGTTCGTATTGAGCCGGGTAGTTACCCACTGATTTTGGGCGTCCAGGACTTCGATATAAATGGCCTGTCCTTCCTTGTAGAGCCGGGTGATGTCGTCTTGGTATTTTTTAGCCGATTCTTCCTGGTTCTTGTTGGCATTGAATTGTTCCAAAGTTGATCTGAGATTATTTTGAGCCACCTGAAACTGAAGCAATAATTGTTGTTTCACGTTGTCGGTTTGACTCAAGATTTTCTTGTGATCCTCTTCAACCTGTTTAAGCCTGTATTTGTTTTTGTTCCCTGAAAAAAGATTCCATTCCAAACCAACACCGGCAAAGTAGTACCGGGATTCTTTATTGACCTCAAAATCAAAGGCCTGATAACCAAAATCTGCGAAGCCGCTTAGCTTTGGATACCAATTAGATCGTGTTAACTTGCCAACGTTATCATTAAGATCCTTTAGCTGATTTAATTTTGAAAGCTCTTCCCTGTTTTGGGTATTCTCTTCTACCAATGCATTGGGCAAGTTTTCATCTTCAAGATCCACCTCAATTTCGGTATCAAGTTGTTGGTTGAGTAAGAAATTAAAATAAGCCTTGGCATTGTTACTGTCCCGTTCTGCAGATTCCAGGTCAGCTTCAATACGAATTACCTCATTGTCACTTCTTAAGACAGCAGTGCGGTTTATTTTATCATTCTTGAATAAGGATTTGTTTATCCTTTGGTTTTCCTTGACAAGAAGAAGGGCCTCTTCATAAATTTCAATTCCTTCCAGGGATTGCAAGTACTTGTAATAAGCAATTTTTATATCCTTGACCAATTCTCTTTTATAGATTTCCAGTTCTATTTTTTGCAGTGTAGTTTGCTGGGTTTTGATCCTTTTATTGTAAATGATCTCAAAATTCAACAGAGGCATGGTAGTATGAATTTTAGCGTCGTAAAAATTATCGGGATTGATCAGCACCGATTGATTTTGTAAAGCCGGGAAGGCATTGGAATTGGTTAGCTGGTTTAGGGTATTGTATACGGGATTCATTAAATCACCAATCGGGATATCAATGGTTCTCCCCCCATCTGCCTTGGTGTAATTGGCATTCAATGAGACCGTGGGAAAGAAGAGCGATCTTGCTTCCTTCAATGCAAACATACTTTTGTGGATGTCAAAGTTATGTTGCTTGATCACCTCATTGTTGTCAAGGCCTATTTGTATATAATGGTCAAGTTTGTTTTGAGCGTAGCCCATAAAACCGAAACCATAAAACGAAAGCATTATTAATAGATTTTTCAATTCACACATTGTTTATTATTTGAACATTGTTCATATTTTAGATAAAAAAATTTATAGTTTTTCTATAATTTTTAAATATTCATTGTAACCGTCAAACAGGATGCATTCCGGTTTTGAAAATTTCACGCCCTTTGTTCTCTGGCGGATTTCCAAACAGCACATACCATGAACTAAACTCCACATCATAAAAGATAAAGGTTCTGCTAAATGCCCTTTAAAATGTCCCCTTTCCATACATTGTTCAACTGTAGTTTTCAATGAGTTGAATGTCTCAACCCCTTCATTCCAACCTGCTTTTTCCGAACTTTCCAAAAACTCCATCGGAGCTTTCAAATTGAACATCAAATCGTACATCTCCTGGTTTTCCAGGGCAAATTTTATATAAACCTGCCCTATCTTTTTTAGGCGTTCCATGGGATCTTCAAGAGCGAATAGTTCCTTAAAACATCCACCCAATTCCTGAAATCCAATGGAGTGCAAATCATGTAAAATGGCGTTTTTGTCTTTGAAATATACATATACAGTACCTACACTATAATCTATTTCATCAGCAATATTCCGAATTGTAGTTTGTTCAATACCTCTTTCAAGGAAGAGCTTTTTTGCTCCTTTTAGAATAAGTGCTTTTAAGGCTTCCTTTTCGCGTGCTTTTCTATCCGCAGTGCTCATAATTATGATCTATTTTGCAAATATACAATTAATATATGAACAACGTTCATTATTTGAAAATAATTTAATTTTATCCTATTATTCAGCGGAAGTCTGTCTAAGTAAACCGTTGATAAAATGATATTTAACTTGTCCTGCCGGGTACTTTTCCATATAAGCTAACCACATGATCTCAAATCAATAATAGGAAATGAAGTTAACAGTAAAGAACAGGAATATTTTAAGATTCCTTGAAATATTTGATTATCCAGCGGGCGTAATTCGCGAAGCAATTGAACTATTAAAAGAAATTGATATGCGTATGAGAAAGGATGATTCTTCTGTTCCGAATTAACCGTCCTATTCATTTAAAGGGATATTCTTAAAGAAAAAGGGCAAAATCCTTGGCGTCTCATAAAACGAACCTATTCTGTGACTGATATCTAATGGAAAATGTTGATGTAAATGAATTTGGTTCGCCCTTATTATAATTTTGAATCGGACAATTAATATCTTTAGGATATCAGAAAGTAAAGCATCTTACTCTAAGTTCATTTACAATACCGTCAACAAATAGGATAACAGCATAGTTTTAGAATCTGTAACTGATTGATTTATAAATCATTGTGGGGAATGGGTATAACCCTGCCATCCCGACTTGATTATCAAGGAGTTATATCAATTTTTGATATAACTCCTTTTTTATTTGCATACGATTTGCATACAAAAAGTTTTTTTGAATTGGTTAAGATTTTAGGTAAATTCAGATTCGTCTAAGCAAAAAAATGCCTCAATTCTATGAGGATATATTAAATGCCCAACGCTTTATTTTTTGATCTAGCCATGTATCGATTACGTTACAAAAGTCCTCACGTTCCGATTTATTAGAAACATCTTTACTGCTTTGTACCATTTTGGGAGGGGATATAATTGAACGAGCTAGAACAGGTTTAAAATCTACAAGAAGGCGAAGTAATGTTCTTTTGGTGCTTACTGGATGGGACGGATAATGAGAACCATTAAAAACGGACAATTTGAACCATTTAAAATTACACTGTAGATGAATGTGAATCAGTTGCTTATGTGTGATTTCATTATGCTCATATTTTTCCGGCGAGGGTGGTATACCATGGCCGTTTTTTGCACTTAACCCGCTCTTATTTTATGACATGTGAAGTGCATCTTTCCGAAAGTTGGATGGGACGGATAATGAGAACCATTAAAAACGGATAATTTGAACCATTTAAAATTACACTGTAGATGAATGTGAATCAGTTGCTTATGTGTGATTTCATTATGCTCACTTTTTTCCGG
>Ga0102952_1000476_pt1 | contig 15067 bp, 16 predicted proteins | sample SalPon2A_C_D1_MG_FD_78506 | JGI IMG/M metagenome (GOLD analysis project Ga0102952, IMG submission 78506) | Soil microbial communities from South San Francisco under conditions of wetland restoration - Salt Pond MetaG R2A_C_D1_MG | ecosystem: Environmental > Terrestrial > Soil > Wetlands | place... | reverse complement strand
TGTGGCGATCCGGCAGCCCCAGCAGAACGGTTGCGCCCGGCAACAGCCCCTCCCCCCCGGCCCCCTCTCCTTGGCATGGAGAGGGGGGGAGCCCCGCGGCACGCGGGGCGGAGGGGTGCGGTCGGCGCCCGAGCCGACCCGAATCCGGAATCGGTCGGGCGGCGCGGGTTAGGAGTTGGAGGTGACGTTGCTCACCAGGAAGCCCAGCGGCTTGGCGGTGATCACCTCGTCCTGGTAGTAGCCGATCTCCACCTCGTCGCAGTGGCGCCGGCTGTCGTAGGGGTGCCGCTCCACCTGCATGTTGGGCAGGCCCGGGGCGGCCCAGCGGAAGTGGTAGCCGAAGGACGGCTGCTCGATGCTGGGGGCCTCCGGTGCGTAGTAGACCAGCACGTGGTCCTGCCAGATCTGCGTGAGGTTCAGCGGCAGGGCCTCCTCCGCGGCGTTGTACCAGGCGTTGCCCACCAGCACCTGCAGCTCGAGCAGGTCCTCCACCTGTCGCACGGAGGGATAGAGCCCGCCGCCGCTGACGTGGGGGTTGGTGGCCTTGTCGACGACGCCCGCGTTGCGGCGGAAGTGGCGCCAGGCCGTGCCGGAGAACAGGATGCGGTTGGGCCGGTAGCCCGTGGCCACCTCCACGTTGTCGATGGCCGCCCAGATATCGCCCAGGGGATCGGCATTGGCATAGTCCGTCCAGGCCGAGCCCACGGCTGCCGCGGAGCCCACGTTGGCCGGGTCGGTGACCTGCGTGGCGGCGCGCAGCTCCCAGTCCAGGAACAGCGCATCCTGCACGCGGTGCACGCGGCCCTCCTCGAACTGCTGCACGAACACCGGGTCGGCGTTGGCGCGATCCTCCAGGGTCACGTCCGCCTTGAGCGCGAAGTTGTTGCAGTAATAGCCGGCGCTGGAGACGCGCGAGTGGATCTTGTTGGCCTCGCCGCCACGGGAGCGCCGGGTGTTCTCGCGCCGGAACAGGTCCGCCTGCTCGAAGATCACGTAGGTGTCCGACTGCTTGGGCACCTGCACGACCGGCAGGATGCGGTCCGCGATGAAGCCCGCGGGCCGGTAGTTGATCGCCACGTTGGACAGGTGGTGGTCGATGTGCACCGCCCGTCCCTGCTCGTAACCGCTCATCTAGGCCGTCTCCCCGGAATTGCCCATGTAGGCGATGGTTGCGAAGTTGAACGCCCCGGTGCCGATGGCGCCGGAGGCCACGGCGGACTCCAGGCAGCGCCCGACCACGTAGCTGCCCGAGACCGCCTGGGTGAAGTAGCCCGAGTTGGACACGGTGAGGCGGCTGCCCTTGGCCACGGCGCCGCCCGCGGTGAACTTGAGGATGCCGGCGTAGCCGAGCGTGACGTGCTCGTCCTGCCGGCCGCCATAGAGCAGGATGCCGCCGGCCTCGCGGCCGTTTTGCGCGATCCGGCCGTCGTCCAGGGCCACGGCCTTGAACAGGTGCCCGGTGCCGGGCGTGAGATCCGCCAGGTCCTCGCCGGCGGCCAGCGTCCAGGTGAAGTAGCGTCCTTCCACAGCCATGGGTGCCTCGTTGGGTGGGGGTTGTGGTGAAAGATTCGGATCGGTGGAGGAGCGAGGCGCGGCCTCCCTCCTCCACACCTCTTCCCTCCGGCAGGGGCCCAAGGCCCCTGCACCCCAATGGGGTCAAGGGGGCGATGCTCCCTTGCAGGGGAGCCCGAGGGGGCAGCGACCCCTCGGAACCGACATTCGGGTGTTGCCGTCGGCCTAGCCGGGGTTGCAGGTGAAGTCGCGGTAGGCGCGGGCCAGGGCCGGCTGGGTGCGCAGCACGTAGGCGGAGGCCTCGCCGTAGCTCAGGTTCAGCTCCGCCATGGCATTGCTGGCCAGCCGCGCCAGGGTCACGGAGGGATTGGGGTCGGGCGGCTCGGCCCCGCCGAGGGTCGCCTCGGGCGGGGCGGCATGGGCCACCTCCCCCGCGGGCAGCACGGGCGGCGTGGCCTCGATGAAGCGCCGCACCCAATCGAAGGACACGCGCAGGGGCTGCCCCTCGGCGAAGGTGCGGGCCTGCCCGTCCAGCTCCGCCAGCAGGCGCTCGTGCAGGTGCGGCGGCAGCCGCCCGGCCTGGGCCTGCGCGGCGCAGAAGCCCGCGGCGGCCTCGCGCGCGCCGCGGAAGGTCTCCGACGTGCGGCGCTGGCGCTCCGTGGCGTGGCGGGCCTCGCTGCGTTCCTTGTAGGCCCGCAGCTCGGCCAGCTCGGCCTGCAGCTCGGGCGCGGTTCCCGGTTCGGTCATGGGGCGATCCTCCTGGTGTGGGATGGACGGGGACGGGATGGCGATGCGGCCCCCCTGCACGGGCAGGGCGAAGGCGCGGGCGGCCTCGCAGGCGATGGGCGCCGGGTCGGTGGGTGCGGCGCCCGCGCTGGCCAGGTAGGCAGCGAGATCGCGCAGGTTGGTGACGGCCGGGAGATCGGCCCCCAGCAACGCCACGGCCTTGAGGGCTTTGCCCAGCCGCCGCCCGCCGGCGCGCACGTCGAAGTACAGCTCCGCCGAAACGCGACGGTAGCGGCCCGCGCGGATGGCCTGCAGCACCACGGGCGGCACGCCCGCGAAGCGAGCCAGCAGCTTGTCCCCGCGCACCCAGAGGCGCTGCACCCAGCCCAGGGCCGGGTCGCCGTCGCGTTGGCCGAGCAGGGTCTGGCCCTCGTCGTGGCCGAACTTGAGCGGCGGCTTGAGCTGCGCGTGCAGGCGCCGGAAGTTGCGCGCGATCTCGTGCAGGTCGCGGCGGGTGAAGCGCTCGCCGTTCCACACGCCGGCGCTGAAGATCTCCGCGTCGATGATGTGGCCGGACGGCGCCGCCGTCGGGTCGGGCGCGGGCGGAGCGGCGGGCGATGGTTCAGGCTTCGGTGCGGGCATGGGGCTCCGGGTGCTGGGGGTCGTGGCAATGGGCTCGGACGCAGGGCCGCCAGCGCTCAACCCGCGCCACCGGCGGGGCCGGTGGGGCCGGCGGTGGGCGGCTCGGCGCGGGCGGGGAAGCCCAGCAGCTCGCGCACGAAGGCTTCGTCCAGGCGCGACGGCGTGACGGTGCCGCCGCGCACGGCCTCCAGCCAAGCCTTGGCGAACTCGCGGCGCTGGTCGGTGGTGAGCGGCTCGAAGGCGAACAGGGGCGGATCGTCCAGGCCGAAGTTCCAGCGCGCCAGCTCGCGGAAGAGCTGCTCGTTGAGCGTATCGGCCAGGGCATCCGCCACGCTGCCCAGCACGAGGAAGAAGGTCTCGAGCTGCGTGCGGCTCTGGCTGTAGCTACCGGTCTGGCCGGGCTCGGAGAAGCCCAGCAGGTTCGGTACCAACAGGGCCTTGGCCATGGCCTTGTCGCGGGCGGCCACGGCGCGCTCGAAGGCGTCCGTGCTGGGGGCGGAGACCATCTCCAGCTCCACGCTGCCGGGCGTGATGATGGAGGTCTGCGTGTTCAGGTGCTGCATGACGCGCTTGAGCTCCTCGCGCTCCACGGCGGAGAGCGGGCCGTTGATGCGGCCGTGTACGAAGCCCGCGGCCATGCGCTCCAGGTAGATGTTCCAGAAGCCGAGGATGTTCTCTTTTGCCCACCAGTGGCGGTGACAGGCGCGCAGGTCGGATTCGCCGTACTGCGGGTGCACCTCCGGCCGGTTGACGTGGTGCAGGAAGCGCCCCGGCGCCAGGCGCGCGCGACGCGGCCCCTGCTGCTGCCAGAGCCCCGTGCGGTTGCCGTGGGCATCCACCTCGAAGGTGAAGGTCTCCGGCGGGCGCAGCTTGAGGGCGGAGAGCCCCCAGCGGGTGCGGCCCCGCCAGCGCACCGGGGCGTAGACCTTCTCCACGAGGCTGAAGCCATACACCTGGCTGGTGAGCAGGTGCCCCAGGGCCTGCTGGAAGGAGCCGGCGAGCTGCTTTTCCAGCACGAAGCGGAAGAACGCCGCGCAGCGCCGCTGGGCCGCATCGTCCCGCGCCAGGTGGAAGCGCCAGCCGCGGCCGGTCACGACGGCCTGCTTGAGCGCCACCAGGGCGCGGATCTGGTCGTCGTGCAGCATGCGCCCATAGACGCCGTAGCCGCGCCGCCAGACCAGCTCGTCCGGATTCCAGCGCTGCAGGGGCACGGTGCCGAAGAACAGCCCGTCCGCCCAGGCCACCTCGCCGGGTCGCGGTGCATCCGCCGATGGCGCATCCGGTGCCGGGAGCGCGGCGAGCCGCCGCGGGCGGGGACGCAGGGCTTGGCCCATCCGGTCAATCCAGTTCACGGGTCCTCATGGGTGCGCCGAGGATGAAGTCGCCGCCGCCGCGCGTGGCCATGCCCCAGCAGCACAGGGCCAGGGCCAGCACGCAGTCGTCGTGCTCGTGATAGCCGCCGGTGCGCACGTTCCCGGCGGAGGTCAGCTCGTAGCGAAAGGCGCGCAGCTCGCGCAGGGTCTGCTCGTGCGGCAGGAAGCGCAGCTCCTCCCGCTCCAGGGCAATGGCCAGGTGATCCACCAGGCGCTGCTTGGTGGGGGCGCTGAAGCGCACGCGCTGCACGGGCAGGCCCTCCGCCTCCAGGGCATCGCAGACCGGATCGCCCAGGCCGGTGGCATCCACCACCAGCGGTGCATCGCCATAGCGACGGGAGAGCGCGGACAGGCGCGCCTGCTGCACGGGCCAGGGCAGCCGCTGGAAGCGCTCGCAGGCGATGGCGGTGCGGCTGTCCACCCGGCCCACCCAGGCGGCGGTCCAATCCTGGTGGCGGCCCAGGTCGATGCCGATCACGTACGCCGCGCGGGGATCGGGCGCGGGCTCCGGCTCCGCGGTGGCGCAGCGCTCGGGCTCGCGAAACACGGCGCCGGCGTCGTCCACGAACTCGGCCAGAATCTCCTGGCGCCACACGCGGTCGGGCACCTCGCGGTGCACGTTCTCCAGCCATGTGGCGCTGACGCGAGGATTGACCGTGGACGGGTGGCGGAAGCTGGCCCACTCCGTCCGGGCGGGGTCCTGCCCCCACTCGTACATCTGCTGGAACAGGCCGCGGCCCTTGGGCGCGCCGACCAGGAACACCTGGGCATGGGGCGATTCCATCACCATGGGCAGCAGCGTCTCGTAGTAGAGCCGTTCGTCGCGGAGCAGATGGCCGGCCTCGTTGATCCAGAGAAAGTCGTAGCCGAACCCTTCGAGCAGCTCCGGGCGCTGGGCGGAGCCGAAGTCGCACGTGGAGCCGTCCTGGAACGCCAGCACGAAGGCCCGCGCATCGAAGCGCCAGCGCGTGCCGCGAAGCTGGGGGGCGAAGTAGCGCTGCACGTAGCGCACGACGTGGCGCTGGATCAGATCGACCCACAGGTGGCGCGAGGGCAGGGCGTCCGGCCGGTGCGCCAGCTCCACCAGGCGCAGCACGGCACCGTAGGTACCGCCCGCGCGCCGGCCCTTCACGTAGACAACGTGCTTGGCGTCGTTGTGAAAGACCGGCCGCTGGTGGGGCAGGTGACGGCACTCAGCCGCCGGGCTCCTGCGGGGAGGGATTGCCCCGGTCCACGTCGCCCTGCTCGATCTCCCCACCTTCCTCCCCCCACGGATCTCCCAGGCGCGCCAGCACCTGCGTCTGTGCCGTAACGCGCCCCTGCAGCGCGGCTTCGTACTGGGCCTGCTTGATGCGGGCCCGCCCCAGGAGCTGCCCCTCGCGGAAGGCCTCCATGAGCTGGCGCTCCGCCCGCGGCTTCAGCCGCCCGGGCAGCCGCAGCAGGGCGCGAATCTCCGCCTCGTCCAGACCCCGTGCCGCCAGCTCCCGCACGCGCTCCTCCAGCGGCACGTCGTCCGGCGCGTCGGGCCCCACGGCATCGAGGCCGGTGAGGCCCTCCGGTGCGGAGCGAGCTGCCTTGGCGCGGCGGGGCCGCGGGGCGAAGGGCACCACGGCGCCGGGTGCTTCCGGAGCAGGGTGCGGGGTGGTACCGGGGGCGGGGCCGGGTGGGTGCTCCGGGCCGGCGTCGTCCTCGCGGCCGTCGCGGCCATTGCCGTTGGCGCCGTCGCTCATGCGCCTCCAGCGGCCGCCGGGCCGAGGGACCGGACGCGCGGGCGACCATCCATGCAACGGACTGCCCGGCGGTGGAAGGAAAACCAGAACATACGTACACCATCTGAAGCCAAAAGAAAGGAGACCCGGCGGATCTCCCAACGGGGCCTCACGGCCCGCTCACTTGGGATGATTATGCAGCAATATCAGTACATTGGCAAGGGACAAGACCGGACACATGCGGACGCACAGGGACAGATGCGGGCCCAAGCCAACAGCCGCCCTGTCGCGGGAACTGCGGCGAGCGGGACCAAACAGCTAGGGGGAAGGGCGCCGGACCGACAACGGTCGTGAGGACAACATAGCCAATGACGGACAGGTGGTGGAGGAGGGCGGCGCTGCCTCCCTCCTCCATACCTCCACCCTCCGGCAGGGGCCAGCGGCCCCTGCACCCGCAACAAGTGGAGTCAAGGGGGCCTGCCCCCCTTGCGGGGAAGTCCGAGGGGGCGGAGCCCCCTCGGATCACAACTCAAGACGGGAGGCTGTCCTAGATCTTGCCTTGCAGGATGAAGGCGATGACCAGGGCGTAGATGACCAGCGACTCGATGAGCGCCAGACCGACGATCATCGGGGTGAAGATGCGGTCGGCCGCGCTGGGGTTGCGGGCGATACCCTCCATGGCGGAGGCCACCGCGAGGCCCTGGCCGATACCGCCGATGCCGGCGGCAATGCCGATGCCCAGACCGGCGCCCAGCGCCAGGCCCAGGTTGGTCAGCTCGCCCGTGGCCGCATACAGCGGGGAGGCCACGACCAGCAGGAGAATGCCGAGAATGAACAGAGATTTGCGTTTCATCGCATGCCTTGTAGATGACCGAACTGCACAGATTAATGGGGATGTGACAGCGCGTCCTGGAAGTAGACGGCCGACAGAATGACGAAGATGAACGTTTGCAGGAACGCTACAAACACGCCCAGGCCCATGAAGGGCACGGGCAACCCGAGAGCCAGCAGAGCGCTGAAGACCGCCACGACCTTATGATCCCCGGTCATGTTACCGAACAGACGCACAGAGAGGGAAAGGGGACGCACCAGGTGACTGATGATCTCGATGGGGAACATCAGCGGTGCCATCCACCACACGGGCCCCATGAACTTCTTGATGTAGCTGAAGCCATGGGTGCGGATGCCGATCACGTGAGTCACGAGGAAGGTGATCAGCGCAAGCGTCACGGTAACATTGTACTGATCGGTGGGCGGACTGAATCCCGGGACTTGCCCGATCAGGTTGTTCGCGAGGATAAAGAAAGAGAAGGTGCCGAGCACGAAGAACAGCTCGCGCACGCCATGCTCCATGACATCGCCGAACATGCGAATCAGGAGGGAGATGCTCCACTCCGCGAAGGAGGCCAGCGAGATGTGGCCTTCGGGCTCCAGCATGTCCGTGCCGCGGTACTTGCGGCCGGCGAAGTAGGCAAAGAGGACCAGCAGCACGGAGACGACGAGTGCATCCACCCCCGCCTCCGGATCGATTCCCCATTCCGCCATCAGGTGTTCCAGCGGCGCGAGGAACAGGGAACCCCAGGTAATCGCTTCCATGAATTTCGTCCGATTCGTCCGCGGGCAGCCGTGCTAGCTGCGGGCCCGGCGCGGGATCAATGCAAACACGACGCTGGCGATGATGATCGCCGACAATCCCACCAACACGCCCACCGCATCCACGCCCAGGCCCAGGATTGCATACAGCAGCACCGCCGCTGTGACGGCCACCTTGGCCAGGAACGACAGCATCAGCAGGCTGCGCGTCTGGCTGCCAAAGAGGACTGATTTGACAGTCCTTTTCGTCCAGTAAAAGTTTAGCAATACAATCAAAAACCCTAGCAATACGCCTACATCGAAGTCAAGGCCGCGCCACCAGAAGCCGGCGATGAGCAGGGCCGCGCCCGAGGCGATGACCAGCCAGGCGAAGCGGCCCAGGGCAGCCTCCTGGCCGGCGATGACGCGCGCGCGGTCGGGATCGATGACGGGCTCGGTCATTTCGGCTCCTCTTTGTTGCGCTCGTTGATCTCGCGCAGCAGGCGATAGATGCTGCGGAACCCAGCCACCATGCCGAAGCCCAGGAAGAGCAGCAGCAGCCAGGGCTCCGTGCCGAAGCGGCGGTCCAGCCACTGCCCGACGATGAGACCGAGCAGCACGGAGAAGCCCAGTTCCAGGCCCACCGCGCTGAAGCGCAGGTACTGCTTGAAGCGGTCCGGAGAGGGCGCCATGGCGTTGGGTGCGGGGTTAAGCCGGCGTGGCGCTCCGTCCGCGAGGGGCCCGCGCGCTGGCGTTTCCGGAGGCGCTACAGGTGCCCCACGGCATAGCGGAAGGCCTCGATGGTCTGCTCCAGGTCCGCGTCGCTGTGAGCGGTGGAAACGAAGGCCGCCTCGTAGGGCGAGGGCGCCAGGTACACGCCGTGCTCCAGCATACCCCGGAAGAAGTGCGGGTACAGATCGCCCCGGGAGGCCAGCGCATCGGTATAGTTGCGCACCCGGGCATCGCCGAAGAAGAAGCCGAACATGCCGCCGAAACAGGTGGTCTGCAGGGCCACGCCGCCTTCGCCCGCGATCTGGGAGAAGGCATCGGTGAGGCGCTGGGTCTTGGCCGCCAGATCGGAATAGACGGACTCGTCCTCCAGCAGCTTTAGCGTCGCCAGCCCCGCGGCCATGGCCACGGGATTGCCGGAAAGCGTGCCGGCTTGGTACACGGGGCCCTCCGGGGCGATGTGGGCCATCACGTCCGCCCGGCCGCCGTAAGCGCCCACGGGGAAGCCCCCACCGATGACCTTGCCGAAGGTGGACAGGTCGGGCGGCACGTCGAAGAGCGACTGTGCCCCGCCCCGCGCGACGCGGAAACCGGTCATGACCTCGTCGCAGATGAGCAGCATGCCCTCGCGGTCGCACAGGTCGCGCAGGCCGCGCAGGAAGGGCAGCTCCGGCGCGATGACACCCATGTTGCCCGGGATGTACTCCAGGATCACCGCGGCGATCTCGCCCGGGTACTCCTCCACGAGCTGTATCACGGAATCCAGGTCGTTGAACTCGGCCACGAGGGTGGTGCCGGCGGAGGCCGCGGGCACGCCCTTGGAATCCGCCACGCCCAGCGTGGTGGCGCCGGAGCCGGCCTTGACCAGCAGCGAATCCACGCTGCCGTGGTAGCAGCCGGCGAACTTGACCACGTAGTCGCGGCCGGTGAAGCCACGGGCCACACGCAGCGCGCCCTGGGTGGCCTCGTTGCCCGAGTTGACGAAGCGCAGGCGCTCCAGGGAGGGCACGAAGTCCTTCACCTGCTCCGCAAGTTGCACCTCCAGCTCGGTGGGGGCGCCGAAGGAGGTGCCATTGCGCAGCACGCGCTGCACGGCCTCCAGCACGGCCTCGTGGGCATGGCCCAGGATGAGCGGCCCCCAGGAACCCACGTAGTCGATGAATTCGTTGCCGTCCACGTCCACGATGCGCGAGCCGTGGCCTCGCTGGATGAACAGCGGCCCCATGCCCACGGAGCGGAAGGCGCGCACGGGGCTGTTGACCCCGCCGACGATGGACTGCTGCGCGCGGGCGAACAGCTCGGTGGAGCGGGCTCCCGGCAGGTGGCTTGACGGCTTGGTCATGTCGCAGGCTCCCTTTTGCTGCGGGTACGGTGAGGGTCGGCCGCGCCTGGGCGGCCGGCCGTCAGAACGAGTATACGAGGCGGGCGATGGCCTGATAGAACGCCCGCTGGCTGGCCTGGGGGGTGGAGTAGTCGTTCGGACGGAACGCTCCGCCGGCCAGGATGGCGTTGGCCTCCACCTGCAGCTTGATGGCCTTGTGGAAGTACCAGGTCAGCATGTTGTCCCACTCCACGCCGATCTTGCTCTGCAGCTTGCCGTCGCTATCGGGAATGGGGTTGTTCAGCGAGAGGGCGTAGACCCCTCCGGAATAGCCCAGCCGGCGCTTGTCCTTGTCCGCCCAGTCCAGGAACCAGCCCATCAGGCGGGTGTTGTTGATGGAGTGCCCCAGGCCGCTGCCCTTGTCCACGCTGGTGTTGGCGCCGTTGAACCACAGGCGCGTGCCCGCGTAGCTGCCGGGCGTGATCTCGTAATACCCGGCGAGGTCGCGGTTATAGCTGTTTTGAGCGTAGCCGTTGGTGGTATAGCCATCGGCTTGGTACCCGTCGCCCGTAGCGTTCATGATGCGAATGCCCGTGCGGCCGTGCTCGAACCGGTAGCCGATCTCCGTCTGCAGCGCGGTGCCGCGCACCTGGCGCTTGGTAACCGGATCGCCGGAGGCGGTCAGATGCGTCGTGTTGTCATAGAGGTGATAGGAGCGCTCGCCGCGGAAGGCCACCATGTCGAAGTTGACGAAGAACGGCCCACCCAGCCAGTCCACCCGGAAGCCGTAGTAGTCATTGTTGTGGGCGTTGTAGTACACGGCCTGGCTGCCCGTACCGGTATCCAGCAACTGCGAGGGATCCGGACCCCCGCCAGCGGCTGTGCCGATGGGGTCGGCCGGGTTGTAGCGTGCCGGACCCAGGTTGAGTCCCAGGGGTACGTTCCCCTCGGTGTAGCGCAGACGGAAGACCTCCACCTGCAACTTGTCGTGCACCCCCGCATCCTGGGTGTCGTAGGCATTGTACTGCAGCGCCCAGTGCGTGACGGCGTCGCTCTGGTTCTGGCCGATGAGGGCCACGCCGAAGGGCATGCACCACGTGCCCACCTGGCAGTCGAACGTGAAGGCGGGCACCAGCGCGTCGAAGAGCATGCCGCGGCGATCGCCCAGGGAGAGCTCCTGCTTGCCCATGATCAACCCGGAGCGCGGGTTGAAGTTGTAGCGCAGGTAGGCCTCGCGCACGTTAAGGCTGGTGGGCTGGCTGTCGTTGACGCGCCCGGTGGTGTCGGTGGTGGATGTGCGCAGGTCCGTGCTGGAGAAGCCCTGCTGGCCCATCTCCAGCGACAGGTGGATGTGCGCGTCCCGGTCGTAGACGGTGTCCAGGTTCAGCCGCAGATCCTGCCCGATGGTGGTGTTTCTGAGGTCGGCCGGCAGATCGGGCTGGTTGTTGTTGCGCACCTGGAGGGCGTAGTCCGCGCCCACCTCCAGTCCACGGAGCATGATCAGCTTCTGCTCCACCTCCGTGTAGTCGCCCCGCTCCAGCGGCTCGAAGTTGAGCTGCTGGGCGTGCAGTGGCCGGGGGGCCAGCGCGGCGGCCAGCACGAGGCCCAGCCCGCAGGCCAGGGCCAGCGGGGTCCGCAGCGGGTGTACGCGGGGGTGAATTCGTCCCTGAACCGGTGCACTCATGCTCGTCAGTCTCCACGGACGCACGCGCTAGGCGTGCTCGTAATCGGCGTCCCAAGGGTAGGTCAGTTTCCGAGAGCCGTCGGGGTTGAAGGTCAACTTGGGCAGGATGGCCGTCACCGCGCGGCGGTTCAATTCGCGCAAGGCTTCCTCCGTGGAGGCGAAGGCACCGAGCAACTCCAGGTTGCGCACCGTCGGGTCCATCAAGTGGATATCACCTTGGCGGCGCAGCGCGATAGCCTCCGCCGGTTGAAGCCAACGGTGGCGCAGCACCTCCTGCCCGTCGGTCACCACGTCTACCTCCCGCGGTGCCTGGATCAGGAAGAAGCGCGCCGAGAAGCGCTGGGGCACGGCCTCCGGCGTGATCCAGTGGGCGAAGTAGACGAGGCGGTGCGTGGCCAGGCGCAGACCGGCGCCGGCGACCCAGGCAGTGAAGTCCAGCTCGTTGGCGATCAGACGGTCGCGGGTCCGCGACAGCTCCTCGCGCGGAGGCAGGGGGGCGGCACCCTCGGGGCCTTCCGCCAGCAACACCAAGGCTTCCTCGAAGGTCTCGCGGATGGCCGCGACGTAGTAGCCGATGGCTTCCGCCGGATCGTCCAGGTCGTTCAGGCTGGCCGCGGCCTGCTCCGGCGTGAGCCCTGAGGAGAGCCGCAGCGCGGCGGCGGAGCAATCTTGCGGCTCCACCATGCCGCCGGGGAACACATAGGCCCCCGCGCCGAAGCTGGAGGCGCCGTGCCGCTCCACCAGCAGCACCTCCGGGCCGCCGGAGCCCTGCGCCCGGTCGCGCATCAGCACGACCGTCGCCGCGGGCTTGGCCGGCGCCACCATCAGCGCAGCGCTCCGGCCGGGCACACGACCCCCTGCGCGCCGGCGCGAGTGCCGGTGCGGCCGCGGGCGCGGGGGACCGCGCCCGGCGGTGCGGGGCAGCGGCACCAATGCATCAGGTGTGGGCCTGCAACGACTTGTTCAACTTCACGCGGTAGTGCTCCAGCTCGCTCAGCATGGCCTCGAAGGACTTGTCCACGGCCACGCGCAGTTCCGGCGCCGACTTGCTGGTGCGCAGGGTGTCCTTGAAGGCGTTGAGGACGAGGTGGCACTCGAACTCGTTCACCTTGTCCACCCGGTCCAGGCGGATCTCCAGGTTGGCCACGTCCGGGTGATAGCGCTTGAGGCGCTTCTCGATCTTCTCCACCTTGGTACCGATTGCTTTTTCCAGCGAATCCGGCACGTGAACCGCGCCGTTGTGCAGCTCATACCGCATCAGGAAGGCTCCTCATTGAGTCCATGCCCCCGCCTGCCGGGCCGGGGCCACCCCGGTGCACACCTGCTCGCCGGAGCACTGCTTGTGCGGGATCAGGCGGATCCCAAGTCCATGGTATCAGGTCGGAGCCGCCACCGGTATGGCCTGGGGCTGGCGGGCCAGCGCCTCCAGCACCCGGTCGCCCATCTGGCGGCAGCCCACGGCCGTTCTGCCGGGGGCCATGATGTCCACCGTGCGGGCCTGCGTGAGCACGTCCACGACGGCGGCCTGGATGCGCTCGTCCAGCTCCGGCCGGTCGAACGTGTAGCGGAACAGCATGCCCACGGAGAGGATGGCGGCGAGCGGATTGGCCTTGTCCTGACCGGCGATGTCCGGCGCGGAGCCGTGCACCGGCTCGTACATGGCGTGCCCGCTGCCCAGGCTGGCCGAGGGCAGCATGCCGATGGAGCCCGTGATCATGGCCGCGGCATCGCTGAGAACGTCGCCGAACAGGTTGCCCGTGACGATGGTGTCGAACTGCTTGGGGGAGCGGATGAGCTGCATGGCCGCGTTGTCTACGTACATGTGCGTCAGCTCGATGCCGGGGTAGTCCGCCTTCACGCGCTCGGCCACGTCGCGCCAGAGCACGGAGACCTCCAGCACGTTGGCCTTGTCCACCGAGCACAGGCGCCCGCTGCGCTTGCCGGCGATCTCGAAGCCCATGCGCACGATGCGCTCGATCTCCGGCTCCGAGTACACCATCGTGTTCAGGCCGACGCGCTGGCCGGCGCCGCCGGTGATGCTGCGCGGCTGGCCGAAGTAGATGCCGCCCGTCAACTCGCGGATCACCATCACGTCGCAGCCTTCCACCACCTCCCGCTTGAGCGTGGAGGCCTCCACCAGATCGCCGAAGATCTGCGCCGGGCGCAGGTTCGCGAACAACCCCAGCTCCGAGCGGAGGCGCAGCAGGCCCTTTTCCGGCCGCAGGGCGAAGTCCAGCGTGTCCCACTTGGGGCCGCCCACGGCGCCCAGCAGCACGGCATCGGCCGCGCGGGCGCGCTCCAGCGACTCGTCCGGCAGGGGCGAGCCCGCCAGGTCGTAGGCGCTGCCGCCGATGGGCACTTCCTCGGTCTCCAGGTGCATCCCGGCCTGGGGGGCCATGGCCTGCAGGACGCGCAGGGCCTCGGCCGTCACCTCCGGGCCGATGCCGTCGCCGGGCATGATCGCCACGCGTTGGGTCATCTCGCTCGCTGCTCCTCAGCTCACTGCGGGTGAAGGGGTGAGTTCGCGCACTGCGAAGGGTTGGGGGGCGGTTCGCACACTTGTCTCAGTAGCCCATCGCACGCAGGAAGGTCTCCTTGTCCGGGAAGCGGAAGAAGGGGTTGCGGGCCTTCTCCGTGGCGATGTCCGTTTGGGTGGCATGCTCGGCGTAGTTGTGCCCGGGGAACACCAGGGTGGCGTCGTCCAGCTTCATCAGCTTCTGCGTGAGGCTGGTGTACATGTCCTCCGGATTGCTGCCGGGCAGGTCGGTGCGGCCGCAGGAGCCGATGAAGAGGGTATCGCCGGAGACCACGCGGTCCGAGAGCTTGAAGCACTGGGAGCCGGGCGTGTGGCCGGGGGTGTGGATGAAGTCGATGCGCACGCCGCCCAGCTCCAGCCGGGTGTGTTCGTCCGTCTTCACCAGCTCGCCCGCGGGCAGCTCCAGGTGCTCCGCCTCGGCCTTGTGCACGTAGAGCCTGGCCTTGCAGTGCTCCAGCAGCTCCACCACGCCTTCGATCTGGTGGCCCATCAGGTGGCCGCCCACGTGATCGGCATGGGTGTGCGAGACCAGCGCCCCCACCACGGTCATCTCGTCCTCCGCGGCCACGCGCAGCAGGGCCTGCACGTCCCAGGCGGGGTCCACCAGCACCGCCTCGCGGGTGGTGGTGGAGCCGATCAGGTAGGCGAAGTTGGCCATGGGCCCGATCTGGATCTGTCGGAAGTACAGCTCGTCCATGGAGGCCTCCGGGGTCGCTCGTGCGCGGTGGGATACCGCCGGGCCACCGCACCGCGAGGCTCGCCGGTCCGCGGTGGGCGGGCGGCACGCCGGGGTGGCGGTGGCAAACCTAGTGAGCTTATGCGATTCGCACGCGGGAGGAAAGCCTGGGGCGCGCCCAAGGGCTGCGGCCGCGCCCGGGCCGGTGCGTGCCGCAGGCAGCAGGGCCGGCGGGCCGGCTCAGGTCATGGGGTTCATGATGTGCGTCTGGTAGCCCGGCCGGTCGGTGAGGCGTTGATACCAAGCCTCCAGGGCCTTCATGGGCGGGCGCTCGATCTGGAAGTTGAGCCAGCGGTAGACGGCGCAGCCCACGGGGATATCGCCCATGGAGAACGCCTTGCCCGCCACGAAGTCGTTGTGGGTCAGGCGCTCATCCAGCATGGCGAAGGCCCGGATGCAGCCCTGGCGCGCAGCCTCGATCTTCTCCGGGTCCTGCTTGGCGGGCTCGGTGCGGATGAGTTGCCAGAACAGCGGCGTGATCTCCGGATGCAAGGTGGTCTGCTGCCAGTCCATCCACTGCTCGGCCA
>Ga0102952_1000475_pt1 | contig 15095 bp, 9 predicted proteins | sample SalPon2A_C_D1_MG_FD_78506 | JGI IMG/M metagenome (GOLD analysis project Ga0102952, IMG submission 78506) | Soil microbial communities from South San Francisco under conditions of wetland restoration - Salt Pond MetaG R2A_C_D1_MG | ecosystem: Environmental > Terrestrial > Soil > Wetlands | place... | reverse complement strand
CAAAGCGTATTATCTGGATTTTCTTTATTGTTGCTATCGCGCTTATTGTTTCCTCTCTTTATAAATATTTATCTTTGATTCCTCAGCTAAGCTTCAAGATTTCTTCAGAAAATATTTCCCTAAGGTGGTCAGACTACGTGCTAGGCATTGTGATTTTGGGTCTGGCAGTCAATCACATTCGCATCAAATTTCTAGAGAAGAAAATGAAAAAGTAAATCTCTTTGACACGTAATTATTGCATGAAAATGTGTGCTCAAGGAAAAAATTAGAGCAAGAAACATTTTTGCATAACCCTTTAAAATATGCCTGCATTCGTCGCAAACTCTTAGAGGAATAGCAGCTCGTTCTGATATGAAGTAGTTTCTAATTCCTCGTTTAATTTCTATCAGTTATCCGTACCGGAATGCTTAGCATGAAATGCAAGAATAGGTTCAGGCCTTACATTTCACACTCACTGTTGCATAGCTTATGTCAAATGAAAGGCCTGTCCCGATTGTGTCGGCCGCTTGTTTCTATCGCTAGGGCTCAGCTCGATTAATGGCGCGATTGATCATTTCTTGAACTGATTTACTTGCCTTAATATATATTAATTCAATATCGGGATGATGACGTTGAAATACACGGAAGACTTCATCGGCGAATGCCTGGGCGATAGAGTCTACCTCATCAAAGTCAAATATAACGGTTCTGAATTTATCTACTCGATCTAATAGTCGTTTTGCCTGGGATCGCGATACAAGTTTTTCATCGCCATATTGGGCCAGGCGAACCGGGACTACAGTTTTAGTAAAACCATAATCCTCGTCAGAAGTGAAGCTATCAAAAACCTGTTTTGTTGTCCTTGCGGAATTATTTTTCACTTCCATAAATACACCGGTTCCCGTTTGATCGCGCTGATTTTCAATAATCCAGTCTTCCACTTCATCATGAGTATGTGAAAAGTAGACGTTTCCAGACAATATTCGAAAATCATCGAACATTCGTGAGCTAAAAAAGATGCCTTCCCCTGTATGGTTGTCCGGATCTGTTGTTAATTTCCCTTTCGCTAATTCAAGAACAGAATGCCTTTCATCGTGTAAGTTCAACTCTCGTTGAATCTTCTTGAATATACCTTCACCATTATCGTAGATAACGATTTCACAATTTAAAGCCATCTTTTTAACTTGTACTAATACGCTTTTCCCCGATGAGTGATCAATTGCATTATTAAGAATCTCTGTGAATCCATAATGCCAGATATCAATTACATTGTTCGGCAACTCACCGAGCAATGAAACAATATCGTTTCGCCAAACCACATCCTCTTCTAACTTTCCATCAAGTGCATAAATATGTTCCCATTGAGCAAGGGGATGCAAAATGTAATGGCGATTACGAGTTGACCCTTTAACGAGTAGAGCCTTCTGTTCCATTAGACGCTTTACGTGCTTGTTGACGGCCTGCCTGGATATGCCAAAATTACGGGCAGCCATTTTCACCACATCTTTAGGGTGGTGTTCTGTGTTGTCGAGGATAAATTGCCGTATTTCCTCGCCTCTTTTTCTGATACCGACCATAATATTAATAAAACCAGTGAGTTATATGTCAACCTTATTCCCTGAATTGTCAACCTTATTATTCTTTTTGTCAACCTAATAGTTGTGGCTAGGAAAGCCCTGACAAGGCGGCCCAGCCGACAGCCTGCTTCGCAGGCTGCGGCAAGCCTTGCTAGTTACCTGTGCTGTATCCCGCTCGCTAGCTGAAATAGGCCTTGGTGACATACTGGCTGACCATGCGCTCGGTATTGAAAAACGAGCCGTTGATGGCGATCGTGTGGCGCATGATGCGGATGTATTCATCACGCTGGTGGTAATACATCGGCATGATGATGTTTTCAAGTTTGGAATAGAGGATGTCGGCTTCAATGCCGGCGGCCGCCTGTTCGCCCGTCGCCTCGATACCGTTAGTGACGGACCAGCCGGTCACGCCTTCGATGCAACCCTCCACCCACCAGCCGTCCATGACGCTCAATGAAGGTACGCCGTTGACGGCGGCCTTCATGCCGCTGGTGCCGGAGGCCTCCATCGGCGGCAGCGGTGTATTCAGCCACACATCGACACCGGAGGTCATCAGGCGGCCGATCTCCATGTCATAATCGGGCAGGTAGGTGATACGGATCGTATCCTCCAAGGCATTCCTGTTCCTGAATATCTCGCGAATCAATTCCTTGCCGTCGATATCCCTGGGATGCGCCTTGCCGGCGAAAATGATCTGTAACGGATCACCGTGTGCGGTCATCGCCTTGAGCCGCTCAATATCGCTGAAAATCAATGTCGAACGCTTGTACGGGGTTGAGCGCCGGGCGAAGCCGATGGTCATGATATTCTGGTCCATGCCCGCATTACTGACCTTGTTGACGTATTCAAGCAGGCGATGCTTGGCCTGCTGGTGCGCCTGCCAGATCTCGTCGTTGGCGATGCTGATGGCATAACGCAGGCTGGCATTATCACTGCGCCAGTCCGGTATACGGTGATCGAACACTTCACGCATGGCATCGGAGAGCCAGGTATGGACATGGATACCATTGGTAATGGAATCGATATGATAGCCACCGAACATCTGGTTGGAGGTCTGTCGGTGTTTTTTGGCGACACCATTGATGTAATGGCTGGCCTGAAATCCCAGGTAGGTGAGATTTAGTTCGTGATTGCTGCACAGTTCTTCGGCGCACTCCTCGAACGGCTCGCATTGTTTCAGCACCCGGGAGGCCAGTGATGTCGGAAAGCGGTCATGCCCGGCGTCAATCGGGGTATGGGTGGTAAAAACACAGGCATGCCTGATCTTCTTCAGATACTCGAGCGTTGGCTGGCCGTTCCCATCCCGGCGCATTTCTTCGGCGATCAGTTCCAGCACCAGCAGGCCGGAGTGACCTTCGTTCATATGGTAGCGTTCCACCGTCGTATGACCAAGCGCCCGCAGGATCCTGATACCGCCGATACCAAGGATCGCCTCCTGGCACAGGCGGTAGTAGTCATCACCCCCGTACAGATTATCGGTCAGGGTGCGGTCATAATCCGAATTACTCTCGACGTCGGTATCGAGCAGATAGACCGGTACGCTGTAGCCGCTGTTGCCTTTAATGTCATAGCGCCATGCGCGTATCGTGACCTGGCGGTCCTCGAGTTCCACGCCGGCCTGGACATCGACCGGTAACAGGTAATCCGCGACCGGCCAGTGGACCGGTTCCTCGGTTTGCCAGCCGTTGTCGTCGAGATGCTGGCGAAAATACCCCTTGCGCGACAGCAGGGTGATGCCGGCCATGGCGATACCGGTATCCGCCGCTGACCGCAGGGTGTCGCCGGCCAGGACCCCCAGTCCGCCCGCATAGGTAGGGATAGGAGATTCAAGCGCTATCTCCATGGAAAAATAGGCGATGGATATCGGCTCATTCATGGTTGCTGATCCTCATTCCGCTACGCTGCGTGCCGATGCCTTACCTGCTTATGCATGGGGCCATCTCCACTCACGAATCTCGGGCAGGTCCTGGCCGTGGCGGGTGATGTATTGCTTGTGTTCGATGAGTTTGTCGCGTAGCCATTGTTTAAGGTGGGCCGCCCTGGGGGCCAGCTTGCCAACCCGGTCGACGACGTCGCCGACAAGATGAAACCTGTCCAGATCGTTGAGTACCGCCATGTCGAACGGCGTCGTCGTCGTGCCTTCCTCCTTGTAGCCGCGGACGTGCAGGTTTTTATGATTGGTGCGGCGGTAACACAGGCGGTGAATCAGGTAAGGGTAGCCATGAAAGGCAAAGATGATCGGTTTATCAGTGGTGAACAGGGTGTCAAAGGCCTTGTCCGTCAGGCCGTGGGGATGCTCCTCTGTCGGTTGTAATGTCATCAGGTCGACCACGTTAATCACCCGTATCTTGATCTCCGGAGCATGGCGGCGCAGCAGATCCACCGCGGCCAGTGTTTCCAGTGTCGGCACGTCGCCGGCACAGGCCATGACCACATCCGGCTCACCGTCCTGGTCATTGCTGGCCCATTCCCAGATACCGATACCGGCGCTGCAGTGTTTGATGGCGGCATCCATGTCCAGCCATTGGGGTTGATGCTGTTTGCCGGCAATGATGACATTGATGAAATCGCGGCTGCGCAGACAGTTGTCGGTGATGCACAGCAGGGTATTGGCATCCGGGGCCAGGAAAACGCGGATGATGCCGGCCTTTTTATTGACGACCAGATCGATGAAGCCCGGGTCCTGGTGGGAAAAGCCGTTGTGATCCTGACGCCAGACATGGGATGTCAGCAGGTAATTCAATGAGGCAACCGGTCGACGCCACGGGATCTCCTTGCTGACCTTGATCCATTTGGCATACTGGTTAAACATCGAGTCGATGATGTGGATAAAGGCCTCGTAACATGAAAACAGGCCGTGACGTCCCGTCAGCAGGTAACCCTCCAGCCATCCCTGGCAGGTATGTTCCGACAGAATCTCCATAACCCGGCCATCGGCGGCGAGGTGATCATCCTCGGGCAGCATAGCGGCCATCCACACACGCTCAGTGACCTCGAATAACGAGCCGAGCCGGTTGGAGGCGGTTTCATCCGGCCCCATGACGCGAAAATTGTTGCTGTCCAGGTTACGTTTCATGACATCGCGCAGGAACCGTCCCATCACCCGTGTCGATTCGCCCAGTTCGTTACCCGGTTTATCCACCGCCAGTGCATAGTCGCGAAAATCGGGCAGTCTCAGATCCCTGAGCAGCAGGCCGCCGTTGGCATGGGGGTTGGCGCCCATGCGTCGCTGACCCCGCGGCGCCAGTGCCTGCAGTTCTTCATTGAGGAAACCCGTCTCATCAAACAGTTCCTCGGGCCGGTAACTTTTCAGCCAATGCTCCAGCAACTCGAGATGTTTCGGGTTGTCGATCATGTCGGAGAAAGGCACCTGGTGCGAGCGCCAGTAATTCTCCGTCATCATGCCGTCGACCTCCTTCGGTCCGGTCCAGCCTTTCGGACTGCGCAACACAATCATCGGCCAGCGCGGTCTGTGCGGTTTACCGGCGCTGCGTGCAGCCTGCTGGATCGAGCGGATCTCGTCGACGATGGTATCCAGGGTAGCGGCCATCTTCTGGTGCATGTCCAGTGGATCGTCACCCTCGACAAAATAGGGTGTGTAGCCGTAACCGCTAAACAGGTTTTCCAGTTCATCATGATCGATCCGGGCGAGCACGGTAGGGTTGGCGATTTTGTAGCCGTTGAGGTGCAGGATCGGCAGCACGGCGCCATCACGCACCGGATTCAGGAACTTGTTGGAATGCCAGGCGGTTGCCATCGGACCGGTTTCGGCCTCGCCGTCACCGACGACGCAACAGACCAGCAGATCCGGGTTATCGAAGGCGGCGCCATAGGCATGGGTCAGGGCGTAACCCAGTTCACCACCTTCGTGTATGGAGCCGGGTGTTTCGGCCGTGACATGGCTGCCGATACCGCCGGGAAATGAAAACTGTTTGAACAGTTTCTTCATACCGTCGGCATCGGTGGAGATATTCGAATAGAATTCACTGTAACTGCCTTCCAGCCAGGTGTTGGCGACCACACCGGGACCGCCATGGCCGGGCCCGGTGATGAAGATCATGTTCAGGTCATGATGGTTGATAATCCGGTTGCAATGGGCATAGATGAAATTCAGCCCGGGTGTCGTGCCCCAGTGGCCGAGCAGGCGCGGTTTCACGTGCGCACTTGTCAGCGGCTGGCGTAATAACGGGTTGTCGAGCAGGTAGATTTGACCGACGGACAGGTAATTGGCCGCGCGCCAGTAGGCGTTGATCCGTTGTAACTGTTCCGTATCCAGTGGTTCGCCTGAGATCGTTGCCGCATCCCTCATGTCGTACCTCCATTGCCGTATCAGTAAATAACGTGGAAAATGTGTCTAACGGCCACTATTGATGAATGATCCTCCGCTCACAGAAATAATACAAGTTAAACTGCGGGGTGTTACTGAGTCAAGCGGACAGCCTGCGGGAGCGGGCCGGCGACGCCTGCCGGCGGCTGTCGAGGCGCCGGTTTTATTAGATTACACGCTCAATTTTCAGAGGATACATATCATGGTTGCAATCAAAAGGATCGTTCTGGATGTACTCAAGCCGCATCAACCGAGTGCCATTGAATTTGCCCAGGCCATCGCCGGTGCGAGCGATGACTGTCATGTTCGCTTGCTGGTGCTGGAGATGGACGAAAAGACGGAAACGATGCAGATAGAGGTGAGCGGAGAACGGATTGATTTTGACGCCGTTAAAATGAGCATCAGCGATATGGGCGGTTCGCTGCACAGTATCGACGAGGTAGAGGTGGGTAGTAACGGGGATGCCGGTTAAGTCCCGATGGATCTGTTGAATCAGGCCAGATTCCTGCTGCGTATCACACGCACCCACGAAATTGTACGCCGTTATTTTGTCGTCAACGGTTTTGACGGCGCCCTGACGATGCTGGGTCTGATTATCGGTTTCCTGGTCAGTGACGTGTCCGAATTATCCGTGGTCATCAACGCCTGCCTGGGTGCGGCCATCGCCCTGGGTATGAGTGGCATCAGCAGCGCCTACGTTAGTGAGTCGGCGGAACGGCGGAGTGAACTGGGAAAACTGGAGAAGGCGATGATCAGCGACCTGCAGGAAAGTGCGCACGGCGAAGCGACACGCCTGGTGCCGTTGCTGATTGCACTGGTCAACGGCTCGGCGCCGCTGCTGATCTCATTTTTGATTGTGCTGCCGCTATGGCTGGCCAGCACCGGTGTCAACCTGTTTGTGCCGCCGCTGTCGGCCGCGATCATGGTGGCATTGTTGCTGATATTCCTGCTGGGTGTCTTTCTCGGCCGCATTGCCGGGGTATCGTGGTGGCGCAGCGGCCTCCAGACCCTGATGGTGGCCATCGCGACCGCGTCACTGATTTACCTGATCGCAGGACATTAACATGCTATCACTGGCCTGGCATACCCTGGAGACCGAGGCGGTGTTGCGCCGTCTTGAATCTTCGCCTACCGGCATCAGTCATGACCAGGCGCGCAAACGCCTGGCCGCTCACGGCCCCAACAGCCTGCCGGAAAAACACCGTCGCTCGTTGTTGATGATGTTGCTGGGGCAGTTTTCGGATTTCATGATCATCGTATTGCTGCTGGCCGCACTGATCTCGGGTTTTATCGGTGAACCCCAGGACACGATAACCATTCTGGTCATCGTCCTGCTGAATGCCGTCATCGGCGTGGTGCAGGAATTCAGGGCGGAACGGGCGATGGCGGCCTTGCGCAAAATGGCCGCGCCGGAGGCCCGGGTGTTTCGCGACGGCCAGGTCGTGACCTTGCCGGCAGCCGCACTGGTGCCGGGTGATGTGGTCGTGCTGGCGGCGGGAAACATCGTGCCCGCTGACCTGCGGTTGCTGGACGCGCAGCAGGTACAGATCGATGAATCGGCACTGACCGGTGAATCAGTGCCGGTGGAGAAACAGACACGGCCCCTCGACGAAGCCGGTGTGGCGGTCGCCGATCGTTCGAACCTCGCCTTCAAGGGTAGTCTGATGACCCGCGGTCAGGGGCAGGGTGTAGTCGTGGCCACCGGTGCGGACACCGAGATCGGGCGTATTGCCGAATTGCTGCAGACCGAGACCGGGGTCAGGACACCGTTACAGCAACGACTGACACGTTTTGGCCGTTACCTGGCGCTGGCCGTACTGGCCATTTGTCTCGTCGTGTTCGCGGCCGGCCTGTTGCAGGGGCAACCGCTATTGCTGATGTTCCTGACCGCCGTGAGCCTGGCCGTGGCGGCGATACCGGAGGCCCTGCCGGCGGTGGTGACAATCTCGCTGGCACTCGGGGCGCGGCAACTGATTCGCCATCATGCCCTGGTACGTAACCTGCCGGCGGTCGAGACCCTCGGATCGGTCACCACTATCTGTAGCGACAAGACCGGCACGTTGACACAGAACCGCATGACCGTCGAACTCTACTATGCCTCGGGCCGGCGGCATCCGGTCCTGTCCGCCGCATTGGGCGAACTCGGACAGGCCATGGCGCTGAATAACGATGTCGCCGACAAGGACGGCAAACCCGCCGGCGAGCCGACCGAACTGGCCCTGTATGAAGCCGCCCGCCAGGCGGGCTTTGACAAAGGCGCGCTGGAACAGGCGCAACCGCGCCTCGCCGTTATACCCTTCGACAGTCAACGCAAGCAAATGACTACCTTGCACCAGACAGCCGAAGGTATTGTTGCCTATAGCAAGGGTGCCCCGGAGCGGCTGCTGGGACAATGCAGCAACGTCTACATTGATGGCGGTACCGCTGCGCTCGAAACCGCGACCGTGCTCGCCGGGGCCGAAAGTCTGGCTGCTGAGGGTTATCGTGTACTGGCACTGGCCAGGCGCGAAATGGCTGCGCTACCGGAACCACTCGAAGCCGAAACCATCGAACACGATCTGAGCTTTCTGGGGCTGGTGGCACTGATCGATCCGCCGCGAACGGAAGTACCGCAGGCGGTGGTGGATTGCCAGACTGCGGGCATCACCCCGGTGGTGATCACCGGTGATCATCCGGGCACTGCGATGGCCATCGCCCGCCGCCTCGGTATCGCGGATGATGAACAGGCCCTGTTGACCGGCGACGCGCTGGCAGACCTGGACGATGAACAGTTGGCCCGCGTTGTCGAATCCATCCGCGTCTATGCGCGCGTGACGCCGGAACAGAAGATTCGTATCGTCAGGGCCTTGCAGCTCAACGGCGAGTTCGTCGCCATGACCGGTGACGGTGTCAATGATGCCCCGGCGCTGAAACGCGCCGGCATCGGCATTGCCATGGGGTTGAAAGGCACTGATGTGGCGCGCGAGGCAGCGGATATGGTGTTACTCGATGATGACTTCGCCAGTATCGTCCGGGCCGTGAGGGCCGGGCGCCGGATCTTCGACAATATACGCAAATTCATCAAATACACGATGAGTTCCAATGCCGGTGAAATCTGGACACTGTTTCTCGCCCCGTTTCTCGGTTTGCCGATCCCGCTGTTGCCGATACATATCCTGTGGATCAACCTGGTGACCGATGGCCTGCCGGGGCTGGCTATGACCGCTGAACCGGCCGAAGCGGGCATTATGCGGCGGGCGCCGCGACCGCCGGATGAAAACATCTTCGCCCACGGCATGTGGCAGCACATTCTGTGGGTGGGATTGTTTATCGGTGGCCTTTCCATCGCCGCCATGGCCTGGGGAATTTCCCGCGAGGCCACATACTGGCAGACGATGGTGTTTACCGTGCTGACGGTATCGCAACTGTTTCATGCACTGGCGGTGCGCAGCGACAGCATCTCGATTTTTCGACTCGGCCTGCTCAGTAATAAACCGATGCTGGCAGCGATCGGTGTGACGTTGTTGTTGCAACTGGCAGTCATCTACCTGCCGGCACTCAATGCCGTCTTCCATACCCGGCCATTGCCGGCATTCGACCTGGTCGTGTGTCTGGTCCTGTCCTCGCTGGTGCTGGTCGCGGTCGAGATAGAAAAATGGCTGATACGAGCGAATCTGATCTATCGCAACGATTAATGTCGGCGGCGGGCGATCAGGCCGTTACCGACAGGGTCTGACGGGCGATCTCGAGTTCTTCGTTGGCGGCAATGACCAGCACGGCGGTTTTGCTGTCTGCTGCGCTGATAGCGCATGGGGTTGTTGTCACTGTCCGGTTTCGCTGTTCGTCGACGCTGATACCCAGAGGTGACAGCTGAGCACACACCGCCTGACGAATCAGCGCATCATGTTCACCGACACCGCCGGTGAACACCAGGGCATCGACGCCGCCGAGGGCGATGTAATAGGCGCCGACATATTTGGCAATACGGTAACAATACATGTCGATGGCCAGCCGCGCCTGTTGATCACCGCTATTCGCCAGGCGGTGGACATCACGCATGTCCGTGGCGCCACACAGGCCCTTCATGCCGCTGCCATGATTTAACAGGTCTTCGATGTCATCGATCGTCATGTCCATGGTTCTGGCCAGGTACAACGGCACGGAAGGATCAAGGTCGCCGCAGCGCGTGCCCATGATCAGTCCTTCCAGCGGCGTCATACCCATCGATGTGTCGATGCAACGCCCGTCACGGATCGCCGCGGCACTGGCGCCGTTACCCAGGTGCAGGGTGATCAGCCGCAGTGAGGCTGGCGGTTGCCGCAGATAATCGGCCGCCTGTCGCGCCGCCTGTTGATGCGAGGTACCGTGAAATCCGTAACGGCGAACATGTTGCTCGTGGTAAAGTTTCTCCGGCACGGCATAACGACAGGCATGGGGCGGCAGCGTATGAAAGAAGGCGCTATCGAACACCGCGACCTGTGGTACCTGCGGGTACAGTCGAGCGGCTGTTTCAATAGCGGCCAGGTTGGCCGGGTTATGCAGCGGTGCCAGCGGTATCAATGCCCGCAGGTCGTTGATGATATCGGCATCAATAAGCGTCGGTCCCTTAAAAGCCTCACCTCCGTGAACGACACGATGGCCGATGGCATGCAGCGAACGCATGAAATCTCCGGCGGCGCTGTTACCAAGCAGGGTAAAAACCTGTTGCGAAGCGGTGTCATGATCTGTAGCCGGCAGTTTCAGTATATGTTCGCTGACATTGCCGCTGGCTTTATACTCCGTGTATACACAACGACTGTCTGCTTCACCGATCCTTTCGATCACACCTGAAAGCAGCCGTTCCTCATCCGGCATCAGGTAGAGACAGAATTTGATGGATGAGCTGCCTGAATTAACGACAAGTACAGGTAAATCGCTAGTCTGCATCGCACGCCGGCCTGTGGCTTTTATCGGGGGAGCTTGTCATGCCTTTTCCTGTTGTAAAGAGATTCAATGTGTCGGTTGTCTGCTTCTGCGCAGCCACAGTTTTTCAGTCTCCACCAGAAACAGTACCGACGAGGCGACGATAATGACCCGCAGCCAGGTATCGGCACTGATGGCCGTTGTCGCAAATAATGTCTGCATCGGTCCGAAATAGGTAAAGCCCATCTGGATCAGGATCAGCACAGCGATAGCATAGAGTACATAGCGGTTGCCGGTCAGTCCTTTGCGGGTCAGTGACGGCTCCAGTATATAGCGGGCACTGAACAGATAGAATATCTCGAACATCACCAGGGTATTGACGGCGACGGTACGCGCCAGTTCGATGGGGGCGCCGTTTTGCCGTTCCCACAGGAACAGGCCGAAGGTGCCGGCGACAATGATGACGGAGACAAAGAGGATGCGCCAGACCAGGAAACGCGATAGTAACGGCTCGTCGGGTGCGCGCGGCGGGCGACGCATGACGCTCGGCTCCGCCGGTTCGAAGGCCAGCGTCAGGGCCAGCGTGACCGCGGTGATCATGTTAACCCACAGGATCTGTACCGGCGTGATCGGCAACAGGCGACCCATGATGATAGCGGCGATGATCGTCAGTGCCTCGCCGCCATTGGTCGGCAGTATGAACAGGATCGATTTTTTCAGGTTGTCGTAGACGGTCCGGCCTTCCATTACCGCATTGGCGATGGAGGCAAAATTGTCATCGGTCAGGACCATCTCGGCGGCCTCCTTGGCGACCTCGGTGCCGTTCAGTCCCATCGCCACGCCAACCTGCGCACGTTTCAACGCCGGGGCATCATTGACGCCGTCACCGGTCATCGCCACCACTTCACCATTGGCCTGCAGGGCGGTTACCAGTAGCAGTTTCTGTTCCGGTGAGACACGGGCGAAGATAGCCGAGCGCTGGACAGCAGATTTCAGTTCCGTGTCGTTATAGGCCTCCAGTTCAGCCCCGCTGATCACCATCTCCCCGTCACCGATACCCATCTGCTTGCCGATGGCGCGCGCGGTAACGGCATGATCGCCGGTAATCATCTTAACCTGTATGCCGGCTGACTGGCAGGCTCGTACGGCCGTGGTTGCCTCTTGCCGTGGCGGGTCGATAATGCCGACCACGCCGAGCAGGGTCAGTCCGCCTTCGACATCCGCAAAGCTCAGTGTCCGCTGTTCACTGGCGACCGGTTTTGAGGCGATGGCCAGCAGTCGCTGGCCACGATTGGCCATCGACTGCATGCAGGCGTTCCAGTATGATTTGTCCAGGGGGTTATCCTCGCCGCGCATGCGTTGCTGGTAGCACATTTCCAGAACCCGCTCGGGCGCGCCTTTCAGATAGACGAAACCATGTCCGCTATGGTCATGATGCAGGGTCGCCATAAAACGATGTTGCGACTCGAACGGGATGGCATCAGTGCGCGGGTACTGGCTGAGGCAGTAATTGTGATCAAGACCTGACTTCAGTGCCAGGGTTACCAGTGCACCCTCGGTGGGATCACCCTGGAGCTGCCAGCGTCCGTTGTCCTCACTCAGACTCGCGTCATTACACAGCAGGGCCGCTTGGGCGATTTCCCGCACCAGCGGTAATTGCTCTACCATCATGTCGTGCCCCTCATGACTGAAAGACCCGTGAGGATCATAACCACTGCCGCTGACCTCGAAGATCCCTGCGCCGGTGGCCAGCGTCTGCACCGTCATCTCGTTGCGGGTCAGGGTGCCGGTCTTGTCGGAACAGATGACAGTCACTGAACCCAGGGTCTCGACCGCCGGCAGCCGGCGGATGATGGCATTATTTTTTGCCATGTGCTGCACACCGATGGCCAGCGTGATCGTCATGATCGCCGGCAGCCCTTCCGGGATACCCGCAACGGCCAGGCCTACGGCGGCGAGAAACATATCTACGGTGGAGTAATCCTGCAGTAGCACACCGTAGCTAAAGGTCAGCACGGCAATGACGATGATCGCGAGGGTCAGCCATCTGGCGAATACGGACATCTGTATCAGTAATGGCGTTGTCAGTTTCTGCACCTGTCCCAGCATACGGCTGATGCGACCGATTTCCGTCTGTCCGGCCGTAGCGATGACGACACCCTGGCCCTGGCCATAGGTGACCAGGGTGCTGGAAAAGGCCAGACAGCGGCGGTCACCGATGCCGGCCTCTGCAGTCACCGGCTGCGTGGTCTTTTCTACCGGCACTGATTCGCCGGTCAGCATCGCCTCTTCGATGCGCAGTTCGCGACACTTGAACAGACGCAGGTCGGCCGGTACCTTATCACCCGATTGCAGCAACACCACATCGCCGGGTATCAACTGCGTGGCCGGCAGCGTGATATAGCGGCCGTTACGTTTAACCATGGCCTGTTGCGAAAGCAGTTTGCGGATCGCCTCCAGTGCCTTCTCCGCCTTGCCTTCCTGGATAAAACCGATGATGGCATTGATTATCACGACAGCGAAGATAACGCCGCTGTCGACCCAGTGCCCGAGCAGGGTGGTGATGCTGCCGGCACCGATCAGCACATAGATCAGGACGTTGTGAAACTGGGCCAGAAAACGTGCCAGCGGTCCCGTACGTTGTGCCGCATGCAGGTGGTTGAGCCCGAATCTCTGCAGTCGATCGTCTGCCTCCTGTTGCGACAGCCCATTGGCGGATGATAGCAGTTGAGTAAATACCGACTCGATATCGATATGATGCCAGGGAGGCATTGCTGGATCGGTTTTGCTGGCTTGGTTCATCGTTCTCCTGTACTAGATTTCGGATGAGCGCCGTTGGCAGTACAGCTCTCGAGGTGATGGTTTTCGTCCTCTCATCGATAGCAGTTTATAGGCCTGACTGCAAGCGGGTACCGATGACACCGCCCCTAGCGGGGGTCATGTTTATCCTCGTCGTCAATTCTGCTACAGGCGCGGCGGCGGTGATACTGGCTCGTCAACCAGATCAGGGCGGAAAAGATAATGATGCCGGCCAGCAGTTCAAGTTCATAATGTTTAATATCCCCCACTAACGCCTCGACCGCATGACCGAAAAAATAACCGATGAGACCGATAAGGAGGGCCCAGATAGCGGCACCCAGTATATTGAGCAGGGTAAAACGTAGATAGGAGATGTTACTAATACCTATTGCAAACGGCGTCACGGTCCGCAGGCCGTAAATAAAGCGAAATCCGATGATGAACATATTCTGATGCCGCTCCAGTTTTTGAAATACACGCTGTGCCTGCATCTGCCGGACGGGCCGGCGGGTAAGAAAGGCCTTGCCTTGATAACGGCCAATAAAAAAATACAACTGATCACCGAGCAGTGTGCCGACAAAGCCGCAGGCAATCACCCAGTCAAGCGACAGATAACCCAGCTTGGCGGAGACACCACCCAGGATCAGGACGGTTTCACCTTCCAGGAAGGTGCCGATGATCAGGGCGGGATAACCGTAATGCATCAGTAGCGATTCCAGCATCATCCATATCCTTAAGAAACAATATATTTAAAGTATTACCGGCAGCCTGATAGTTTACCTGCAGCGGCAGGAAAAGTAGACTTCAGTGGCGGGGAAGGAATGACATTTAAGCGCCTCATGGTATGGCCGTGGCAGGACAAATGCTATAGTGTGCGGGTTTTCTGAGTACCCATATCGTTGCCAGTCGGAGGTGCCGGACATGAACAGTTCCGCCCTGAACAGAATCAATCGCCTGGGTCAGAGCATCTGGCTGGATTTCATCGATCGCTCAATACTCGCGGATGGTACCCTGGCGCATCTGATCCAGGACGATGACCTTGCCGGTCTGACCTCGAACCCGGCCATCTTCGGCAAGGCGATTGCACAGGACAGCGCCTACACCGACGCCATCGCCCGCTTCGGCGGAGCCGCCGGCATGGATGTCGAGAAGCTGTATACTGATCTGGTGCTCGAGGATATCGCGCAGGCCGCCGATCTGTTCCTCCCCGTTTATCAGCGCACCGGCGCTCGCGACGGTTATGTCAGTATTGAGGTCTCGCCGCTGCTGGCGCGAAACGCCGAAGCCTCGGTCATGCGGGCGCGCGCTTTGTGGGCACGTCTGCAGCGGCCGAATATCATGATCAAGATTCCGGGCACCGAGGAAGGGCTGTCGGCGATCCGTACTCTGTTGAGCGAAGGCATTAATGTCAACGTGACCCTGCTGTTTTCCGTGCCGCGTTATGTGCAGGTGCTGGATATCTATTTGCAGGCACTCGAAGCGCGTCATGCACAGGGGTTGCGGCTGGGCGGGATCGCCTCGGTGGCGAGTTT
>Ga0102952_1000474_pt1 | contig 15113 bp, 12 predicted proteins | sample SalPon2A_C_D1_MG_FD_78506 | JGI IMG/M metagenome (GOLD analysis project Ga0102952, IMG submission 78506) | Soil microbial communities from South San Francisco under conditions of wetland restoration - Salt Pond MetaG R2A_C_D1_MG | ecosystem: Environmental > Terrestrial > Soil > Wetlands | place... | reverse complement strand
AGAAGCATAAGGTTACGCTGACCGGCGATGATTGCCGCGAAGGCCTGACGGCTGTGCTGTCGGTCAAGGTGCCTGATCCGAAATTCTCATCCCAGACCAAAGATAAGCTGGTGTCTTCCGAGGTCCGTCCGGCTGTGGAAAGCTCCGTGAATGAAAAGCTGGCCGAGTGGTTTGAAGAAAATCCAACCGAAGCCAAGCGTGTGGTCGGCAAGGCTGCCGAGGCTGCCATGGCCCGCGATGCCGCCCGCAAGGCCCGCGATCTTACCCGCCGCAAAGGTGCACTCGATATCTCCAGCCTGCCAGGCAAGCTGGCCGATTGTCAGGAAAAAGATCCGGCAGCCTCCGAACTGTTCCTGGTGGAGGGTGATTCCGCCGGCGGCTCTGCCAAGCAGGGCCGCGATCGTCGAACCCAGGCGATTCTGCCGCTCAAGGGTAAGATTCTGAATGTTGAGAAAGCACGCTTCGACAAGATGTTGTCTTCTCAAGAAATCGGCACCATGATTACCGCGCTCGGCACGGGCATCGGCAAGGATGACTTCGATATTGCCAAGCTTCGCTATCACAAAATTGTTATTATGACCGATGCCGATGTGGATGGTTCACACATTCTCACCCTGTTACTCACCTTCTTTTATCGTCAAATGGTCGAGGTGATTGAGCGCGGGCATCTGTATATTGCCCAACCGCCCCTATATCGCGTGGCGCGTGGCAAAAAAGGACGTTATGTCGCCGATGATGCCGATTTGTTCGAATTCCTTCTTGAGCAAGGCATGGAAGGTAAATCATATTATGCATCCTCCAAGGCCAAGCCAATCAGTGGTGAACGCCTGCAAACAACTGTGCGCAGTATTCATCGTTTGCAGGATTTGCAGCGCCGTTTGTCACAGAGGATGGATAGTGTGGTGCTGAAGCATCTGGTTGAAACCGGTAAAATCTCGCCGAAGATGATGCGGCAAAAAGAGCTGCTGGAGCCGCGCATGGAAACCCTGGCCAAGGCTTTTGATGCAGCCAGCCGCGAAGATGAGACCCTTAGCTGGACCATTGTTGAGGATGCTGAACAGGGCACCCTGCAGGTACAGTTCCAGCGCCGCGATCATGGCCGCGTGATGATTTCACGGCTGACCATGGATTTGATCGGCACTGCTGAATTTGTTGAAGCTCAGAAACTCTGCGATTCCATTCAGGCTCTGGTGAGCGATGGCGCTTATTTGCAAGATGGTGAGAATCGGCTTGAAATCCTGCATTTTGAGGATCTGGCCCATGCGATTGAAGCCGAAGGCCGCAAGGGTCTGAGTATTCAGCGTTATAAAGGTCTGGGTGAAATGGATCCGGAACAATTGTGGGAAACCACCATGGATGCCGCCAATCGGACACTGCTCAGGGTAACACTTGAAGATGTGGTTAATGCCGATGAAACCTTTTCCACATTGATGGGCGATGCTGTTGAGCCGCGCCGCAACTTTATCCAGAGCAATGCCCTGAAAGTGAGGAATCTGGATGTCTGATCAGGCAACCTCTGCAACCGTGTCTTCTGAAAACAAACAGCAACTGACCTATGCTGATTCAGGTGTAGATATTGATGCCGGCAATGCTTTTGTCGGGCGCATCAAAGAGGCGGTCGCATCGACCTCCCGCCCTGAAGTGATGGGTGGCCTGGGTGGCTTTGGTGGTTTGTTTGCAGCTAACTTCAACCATATGCAGGAGCCTGTGCTGGTTTCTTCGACCGATGGCGTTGGCACCAAGCTTCTTTTATTGCAGCGACACAATCGCCCGCATGTGGCCGGCATCGATGCCGTGGCCATGTGTGTAAACGATATGGCTGCCCAGGCAGCCGAACCGCTGTTTTTCCTTGATTATCTGGCCACCGGAAAACTTGATGGTGAAACGCTGGCCGGTGTGGTCGAAGGAATCGCAGAGGCCTGCCGCGTTTGCGAGTGCGCTTTGGTGGGTGGTGAAACGGCTGAAATGCCAGGCATGTATGCACCCGGCCATTATGATATTGGCGGCTTTTCTGTTGGTGTGGTGGATCGCCCGAAAATTATTGATGGCTCCACCATCGCAGATGGTGATGTGATGCTGGGCCTGGCTTCGAATGGCGTGCATTCCAATGGCTTTTCAATGGTGCGCAAGCTGATGGAGCTTGGCCATGCCGATCTGGAGAAAGACATTCTGAGCGATGGCAGCAAGGCGATTGATGCTGTGCTTGCGCCGACACGATTGTATGTGCCCGCAGTCAAGGCTCTGATGGCCGCAGGTGTCACCGTGCACGGTTTTTCGCATATCACCGGTGGTGGCATGTTCGATAATATCGAGCGCATCCTTCCCGAGGGCCTGGCAGCCACGGTGGATGTGTCTTCCTGGCCTGTGCCGCCGGTCTTTGAATATCTGCTCTCTTTCGCCGATGTGGCGCGCGATGAACGCTATCGCACCTTCAATATGGGCATTGGCTTTGTTGCCATCTTATCCGAAGCCGAAGCAAGCAAAGCGGAAACAGTACTTCGAGATGCAGGTGAAACCGCCTATCGCATCGGCCATATCCACAAAAACGAAGGTGAAGCCATTACGTTGTTAGGTTAAATAACACCTCAACGATTTCAGGGTCGAACTGTTCGCCCGCTGCTTCAATCAGGCGCTCTGTGGCCTGTTTGTGATCAAGCCCCTTGCGGTATGGGCGGTCGGCAGTCATCGCGTCAAAAGCATCTGCGATGGCTAAAATGCGCGCACCAACAGGAATTTCAGAGCCCTTCAGCCCATCCGGATAGCCCTTGCCATTGAACCACTCATGATGATGGCGAATAGCAGGAATATATATCTGGAACTCTCTGATTTTAGATAGAATTTCGGCGCCATCGACGGGATGGCGCTTAATGATGGTATACTCTCCTTCAGTGAGCCGCCCTGATTTATTAAGAATCGATTCCGGCACAGCGATCTTGCCCAGATCATGCAACAGGCCGGTGATACGCATTTCCTCCAGCTGATCATCGGACCATCCCATTTTTTTCGCGATTGCCTGAGCATAGTGGGTGACGCGTTTGGAATGGCCGGCAGTCCACGGCGACTTCTTTTCAACCGCCTCAGCCATAGCCAGCACCGTTTCCATCAGCTGTTCGAATAGCCGACTGTAAAGTTTGGCAATGTTAATTGCGGCACCCATCTGGCTAACCATGGCCAGACAAAGGTTGATCTTGCGGATGTCGATAGGTTCGCGTTTTTCTGAGCGAAGCTCCATCAAAATGGCGATACCATACACCTGATCTCTGTGGATGATCGGGACGCAAAGCGCGGCCTGCGTTTCCCCCATTCTCATCAATGCGTGTTCATCGGGGCTCAACTGGGTATCCCGGTGAACCAGCATATATTCCTTGCTCTTGATGACTTTCTGCAGGGCCGGACATGTCTCGATGCGACAGAGAGGTATGGCCACATCGGGCAAGGGCCGAATGGGGTGTTCGGCTTTCATGGAGATGGTCTCGCCATCTTCCTCAAACATGGCAATGCGACAGGTGGTCACCTGGGCTGCCAGAGTCAAGGAATTCGCGAAGCGATGGAGTAAGTCAGGTAAAGATAAATCCGCGCTGACATGTTCACTGGCCTCCATTAAGTGTGACAGTTCCAGAGATTGATCTGTGATAAGCTCCTTATGCTGACCAATCAATTCCTTAAGTTTGCCCGCCATATCGTTGAAAGCGTGAATCACAACACCCAATTCATCTCCAGCATTGCCGGGGATGGGGTCATCAAAGCGGCCGGCAGCTACCCGCTTGGCACCAGCGCTTAAGCTATCCAGACGCATAAATATCAAACGATTCAGAATCAAAAAAAGCAATAACAACAGCAAGGCGATCTCGGCTGCAGTAAGTATGAACAATTGTTTGTTGTGTTCTCGTTTCAGGGCACTCGCGCTGGAAACATCCAGAGTGAGGCTGAATGCACCAAGGTTCTCACCAATTTTTGCCTCATGGCATTGCATGCAAACCTTGTCGGCCTTCAAAGGATAGACAAAGCGAAGTACATTCTGACCATTCTCCTCCCGCAGAGCGATCATTGAACTTGAGTTGTCAGCCAAGCTCTGCCGGTCCAGGTCATCACGGGAACCCGAATTCTCATGCATTCCGAACTGGCGCCTTACTGCCGGGCCATGTATGAGTCGGAGATCACGGATTTCCGGATTCTTCTGTTGCAATGCGATTAAACTTTCATCAAGTGCTTTCATATCAGCGCCCGAAGTCATCATGTTTACGATGTTCGATCGGAGACTGCCCGCAAGAAGCGTTAATTCACTGCGCGATATCTCGTTGATGGCATCCGTCGAGTTTTGTCTTAACAGCCAGAAGTTACCGCCCAGAACAAGCACGAGAGAAACGGCAATAAACAGTGTGATAAGCAACCGAACACTGGCTGCCCTTGCCGGGCTCTTGTTTGAGCGAAATAACGGCATACTGCTATTCCAACCGCCTCGTTATGTCGGAAATCTGCGCGCCATAGCAAAGATCACAGATGCAACCTGGATGACAAATCACCTCGGCCCCCTTTTGTTCATTGCGCCGCCAGATCGGGTGGTGAAGCGGCCTGAAATGCCACCTCGTTTCGGCACCAGGGTTCACGGATACACGAGCCCCCTAATGACTTACTATAGCTTAAATCTGCAAAACTGTATGTTTATCGGTGATTGTTATCGGTGATTGGAGGCCATCAGTTGCGGGATATGTTCCGTCCCCATGCCGGTCGTTAACGAGTGTCTGCGATTGGCCGAAAGTGGCCGCTATTCCTTCACCTTCAATCGCGACAATGCCCGGGCCATGGCGCCTGCACTTTGATAGCGCTTATCGGGATCTTTTTGCAGGGCCTTGTCGATAATCCGCTTCAGGGTATCGGAAATCTTGGGATTGAGTGTGCGGATATCCGGATGTGGCGCATTCATGATCTGGTAAAAAAGCGAGGCAAGCGAATCGCCGGTGAACGGCTTCTCGCCGGTCAGCAGCGCAAAAAGCGTGGTACCAAGCGAAAAGATATCGGCACGATGATCCACCTGATGGCCCATGGCCTGTTCCGGCGACATATAGCTTGGTGTGCCCAGCAGCATGCCGGTCTTGGTGCGGCTGTGCGAGGTGATGCGGGCGATACCGAAGTCGGTGATTTTTACAGTGTCGGTTTTTTTTCCGATCATCAGGTTGGCCGGCTTCACATCGCGATGCACAATGCCCTCCTGGTGCGCATAGTCGAGTGCTTTGGCTGTCTGAATGATATAGGTGAGCACCTTTTCGAGAGGCAGCAATTTCTTCGGTTTGGAATATTCATCCAGCGAATAGCCATCGATATATTCCATGGCCATGAAGGCCAGGTCTTGCTCCTCGCCGACGTCGTAGATGGTGACAATATTGGAATGGTTCAGATTACCGGCGGCAGCTGCCTCATGGAAAAAGCGTTCGCGCACCTCCTCAAGTTCATCCGGGGCAAATTCACTGGCCAGTTGCAGGGTTTTGATAGCCACCACACGGTTGATGCTCGGATCCTTTCCGAGATAGACCTCGCCCATGGCACCTTTGCCGATCATTTTATCGATCTCATAACGGCCCAGCGTCGGTTTATGATCCATGCCATCAATCAGCAGTGAGCTGCCACCGGAACTGCTGCCGGTCATACCGGCAGTATCAAGATGGTGTGCCTTATCCCGCCGCTTGTTGGTATCCTTGAATTTCGAATCACGGGCCAGAATCCAGTCATAGGCCGAGACCGCCTGATGGAAGCGGCGCTTGCGCTCGAATTCCTTACCTAGCGAATAAAGCAGTTCGAGGGATTCCAGATCGCCGGGCAGATGCCGGAAAACAAGCAGTGCCTTATCCAGATTGCCCTTCTGCTGGTGCAGCAGGCCAAGATCGCGGCGGATTTCGGCAGCTGCGCGTTGTGCATCGCGATCCTGATCGCGGTAGAGGCGGAAAATCATCAACAGGATGTAACCGAAAACAAACACGAGCAGCGGCAAAGCCACTGGCACCCAGACATGACGAGTAAGCAGCAGCCAGGCATCCCAGCCGACCATCGCCAGCGCCAGGAAACCACTTAAAGCGGATGACAGCCACAACGGCAGGCGCATAACAAGTAACAGCAGCAGAAGGGCAATGCCGGAAATCAGCGCCATCGATATCCAGCGAGCCTGCGGATGCAGGTTGAAATAATGGTTGTCGACAATGGCGGTAATGGCATGGGCCTGCAACTCACGATCCGTCAACAGACCTGCCGGAGTTGACCATACCGGTTGTTCAGGGGTGCCGATCAGCACGATTTTGTTCTGAAGTTCACGCCAGCCAAGTTTACCGGAGAGCACATCGGTTGCCTTGATCAGCGGAAAGGCGCCCTCTTCGTTAACACCCGAAGAGAAACCGATCAGCAAGCGCCCCTGAGAATCAACCGGCAGGCGGAAATCGCCGTATTCAACACGGCGCCTGTTATCAATATGAATGCTCTGAGTGTGCCCTATCGTTTTTTTCACGCCCAGCAGCAAGGGAAGCGTAGGTAGCCAGCGGTCTTTATCAGCAGAGAGAATGCGCACCTGCAGCACCGAGTTGGCATCGGCAATGGACATGTCGCCGAGCCCTGAAGCCTCTTCGACGAACAGCGGTAAGGGGGCGTTGCGCAGTTTACGCGCAGCCGGGGCATGCTTTTTTGAAAAGTCGGCATTAAGCAGGCGCGGCTTATAGAATAGCTCATTGGATGCTGTGCTGGCCTCTGAAGTATCCGGCAGGGTGTTAAATCCCAGGTAGATGCCGGGCGTCTGGCGAATTGCCCGGCTCAGCAATGTATCGGTATCGGCCAGCCAGCGCCCTTCTGCGGCCAGTTGTTTCAAGCGGGCTGCGGTTTTGGGCATACGCTTGGCCACAACATTACCCAGTTCCTTCACTTCATCCCATCGTTTGGATGAGGGATCATCCGAGGCCTGCGACAAATCAAGCGAAAGGCCGACAGCAGCTGGCTTGTCCTTGCTGATTTTACGCAGAAGTTCAATCAGCTGCTCCCGCGGATGTGAGCTGTCCAGATCAATGCGCACAATATTTTGGACCGAAGCGGATGAATGCGCCGGAATCAGCGCCTGATACCAGGCCCGCTCAACAGGATTTTGCAAAGGCTCCTGCATCCAGGCCCAGGCCAGGGCGCCAGATGTAAGGAAAATCAGAAGTAAGGCGCCAAGGCCGGGTTTCAGCGAGCGTTTCATAATCGATGTGTAGCGTAGCTGCGTAACCTGGCAAAGCCAAGCACATTGCTGCGGCATGGAAATACATACGGGTTTGGGCGTAGGATGCCCGGCCATGAATGTCCGAGATGCTCTTATACAGCGAAAATCCACCCGCGCTTTCCTTGATAAGCCGGTTGAGCAGGCAGTGATTGAGCGCATTCTGGATGCGGCGCGGAATGCGCCATCGGGAGCTAATACACAGCCATGGCAGGTGGCTGTGGTCAGCGGAGAAGCCAAACAGTCACTGCAACAGCAGATGAGCGATGCATTTCATCAGGGGCAGCGCGGCCAGATGGATTATCAATATTATCCGCTGGACTGGAAAACCCCCTATAAACAGCGCCGGAATGCTTGCGGCATGCAGTTGTATACGGCACTCGGCATAACCCGCGACGACAAACAGCGCCGGCAGGAACAATGGGCTGCAAACTACCGCGCCTTCGATGCACCGGTGATGCTCTTTTTCTTTCTTGATGCTGGCCTGGAAGCCGGGTCCTATATCGATAGCGGGATGTTTTTGCAGTCTGTGATGCTGGCGGCGCTTGAACAGGGCCTGGCCACCTGTCCCGAGGCGGCACTTGCCGAGTATCCGGATATGGTGAAGGCAGCGCTGAACTATCCGGAAAATACCACATTAATCTGCGGCATGGCACTGGGTTATGCCGATGAACAGGCGGATATCAACAGCTATCGCACAGCGCGCGAGGAAGTGCATACTTTCACGCGGTTTTTTGATTAAGGAAGGGGTTTATGGGTGCAAATGCAATCGCCGTGATGGCATCGGGCAAGGGCAGCAATCTGCGTGTCATTCTGGAATCGGCAGCCGCGGGCGAATGTCCGGTGGATGTGAGGCTGGTGATCTCCGATAAAGCCGATGCGGGAGCGCTGGACATTGCCCGAGCTGCCGGGGTTGATCAGGTGCTGCATATCAACCCCAAAGATTACGCTGATCGTGCCGCCTTCGATGAGGCCTGTGCTGCAGCCATTGATACAGCAGGCTGTCAGTGGATTGTACTGGCCGGATATATGCGAATTTTATCATCGGCTTTCGTACAGAGGTTTGCAGCTCGCGTCATCAATATTCACCCGGCTCTGTTGCCGGCGTTCAGTGGCGCGGATGGTGTGGGCGATGCGCTGGCTTATGGCGTGAAGGTGGCCGGATGTACGGTGCATCTGGTCGATGAAGAGCTCGATGGCGGGCCAATCCTTGCTCAGGCCGTGGTACCCGTGTTCGATCAGGATACGCGGGAGAGTCTGCATGCCCGAATTCAGCTTGAGGAGCACCGGCTTTATCCGGCGACACTGAAACGCATGGCTGAGGATGGCTTCAGCCTGTCCGGCCGCAAGGTGATTTGGAACGACTAGCAACAAGCTGAAGCGTCAGATATTCGACTCAAATGCTTGACTCATAGGCAGGCTAGGCGGCTTCGCTGCCGCCTTGCAAAAGACCATGTAAGCGGCCTTGCAGCCCTGGATTTGGCCCGGCCAGCGGCAGCCGAATAAAGAATTCCGCACCGTTGCCAGATTCGCTTTTTACCCAGATATCGCCACCGTGAGCATCCACAATTCGTTTGCAGATGGCCAGGCCAAGGCCGGCGCCCTCGCCTTCCTTACGGCAGCGCGCATCGTCGGCCCGAAAGAATCGATCAAACAGGCGCTGTTGCTGTTCATCGGAAATGCCGGCCCCTTCATCGGCGACAGAGATGATGGCCGAATGATCAATAGCATGGGCGCTTAGATGGATACATGAATTCTCCGGGGCATGTTTGAAGGCATTATTGAGCAGGTTCATGATTACCCGCTCGATTGCCCCGGCATCGCCCATGATGTCCAGCCCATCTTCGATATCCATATCCAGTTGCACATGATGGCTGTCAAACAGGATCAGGTGCTGCTGCCCCACTTCCTGCAATAGCAGGGATAAATCCACCTCGCCCTGCACCAGCTCCAGCTGTCCGGCATCGGCGCGGGCAAGTGTCAGCAGATCGTTGACGATGCGCTGGATGCGGTCAATGGTTTCCAGCTGCTGACTCAGAATTTCCCCGTATTCTTCGACAGTTCGCGGATGGCGAAGGGCCACCTCGATCTCACCCTTCAAAATCGTCAGCGGTAGCCGCAGTTCGTGGGAGGCATCGGCGGTAAAGCGTTTCTGCGACTGAAAACTGGTTTCGAGATCGGCAAACATTTTGTTGAGCACCTGCACCAGCACCCGAATCTCCCGATCCGGCGCCTTCGAGGTCAGGCGGCGTGACATATCTCCGGCAGCCACAGCCCGTGCTGTTGAGGTGATTTCCTCAATGGGCTGGAGTGCCTTTTTGGCCATATAATAGCCGGCTACCGAACTGATAATGATCGAAATCACACCCAGAATAGCGCCGAGCAAATACAGCAGGTTGAACACCGAGCGAATATCACCGGTGGCGTGCCCGAGCAGCAGTACCGCCACGATTTGTTCCGAGCGATGAATCGGTAAGGCAATAACCCGGATATTATCGCGTTGCAGCAGCGACTGAGTGGAGGCAAACGAGGTCAGGTCATCGCGAAAGGCCAGGGCCAGGGCGCGGGAGACGTCGTTGCCACCCCGGGCAATCAGAGATCGCGCCGAACGAAATACAACCTGGCCATTGGATGCCACCAGTTGCATGGCCCCGGGATAATGGGTGGCAAAGCTGGAAAGGTGTCCGGTCCAGAAATAGAAAGGTGAATGTTCCAGCTCATCGGCCACGGATCTGGCTTGCTCGCGTAACTGTTCGTCAACATCCTGATACACACGCTGCGACAGGGCGACATAGAGCAGCACTGCAGCAAGCACCAGAATACCGAATTCCAGAGCGATATACAGCAGAGCCAGCCTTCCGCGAAAGGTGCGAAAGATGTTTGAGCGCGCCCAGACAAAGATGCGGGCGGGGTTAAGAGTCAGCGCCGACCTCAGGCGGGTGGCGCATCGTCGCTGAGCAGATAACCCTGTCCGCGCAGAGTATGCAGCAGCGCCGGTTCATAGCCTTTGTCTATCTTGGCCCGCAAATGGCTGATGTAAACATCGATCACATTGCTTTCCGGATCAAAATTCATATCCCAGACATGTTCGCCGATCAGCGTGCGCGACAGCACCTTTCCCGGATTACGCATCAGATATTCCAGCAGCGCATATTCCTTGGTGGTCAGGCGAACCGGCTTGCTGTTACGGGTCACCCGGCGACTGATGGGATCCAGTTCGAGATCAGCCAGCTTGAGCACCGGGGCCTTGCTCTCCGACTGACGTCTGAGCAGCGCCCGCACCCGGGCCAGCAGCTCTTCAAAGGCAAACGGTTTGGGCAGATAATCATCGGCGCCGGCATCCAGGCCACGCACCTTGTCTTCCACCGAATCACGGGCAGTCAACATCAGCACAGGTGTCGAAACACCACCGGCACGCAATTCGCGGCACACATTGATGCCGTTCTTTTTGGGCAACATCAGATCCAGAATAATCAGGTCATAGTCGTTGATTTCGGCCAAAAATTCGCCGTCCTCGCCGTCATAGGACACATCGACAGCATGCCCTTCCTCCTTCAGCCCCTTCTGGATGAAATGGGCAACACGTTCTTCGTCTTCAACCACCAGAATCTTCATGCGGCTTCGGGCCTGTTAACACTAAATCCGGCTGTAGCGATATAGACATTTTTGTTGCTTTGCAAGGCATTTTTTGTCCTGCGTGCTCGCCGCACGTGGGCGAAAAAGAACACAGCAGAGTGCAAAAATGACATATCCCGGAGGGCTGTACCCCCCATGCGGCCATTCAGCGTTGCTCGTTGCTCAATTGGAATAACCAAACATCACTCCTCGCGCCTTGACTGGCCGCATTTGGGGCCGCAGCGCTTCAATCATATTTAGTGTTAACAGGCCCTAGTGTAGCATCCATCGCACGCTCTCGCGAAGGGAGAATTCATATGCTGGTTGCCTCAGCTGATCAGGAGTTACTCATGGACTACCGGATAACCAAAAAAACGCCTTTATACAGGGGTTTTTTTCATATCGATGCCTTTGCTGTATCGCATCAGTGTTTTGATGGCGCCGAGCAGGCGATAGTCCGCGAGCATCTGGAGCGCGGTGATGCAGTGGCGATCCTGTTATACGATCCGAAGATCGATGAAGTGCTGCTTATTGAGCAATTCCGTATCGGACCGGCCATCCGCAAAGATGAGCCATGGTTGATCGAAGTGGTAGCGGGCATGATTGATAAGGGCGAATCGCCCGAAGCCGCAGCGGTTCGTGAGGCTGAGGAGGAAGCAGGTTTTCATCCATATGATGTGCGGCATCTGGGGCGCTATTATTCGACACCGGGCGGTTCATCCGAGCGAATTGATCTTTATCTCGGGCTTGTCGATCGCACACAGCCGGTCAGCGACGGCGGCGGCATGGATCACGAACAGGAAGATATTCGAAGCTTTTGGCTTGCCCGTTCAGAAGCCATGGACTGGCTGGCCAGCGGGCGCATCAATTCCGGGGCGCCGATGCTGGCATTGCTCATGGCCTTCGGGTCGGCAGGTGTTGTTGAAAAAGATCGCGACTGAATAGATACGGATGGAACGGCAGCTTGAAAAGAGCGGGGGCCTGAAATGAAACTGAAAGAAGCGAATTATGTAGTAAGAATGGCGTCGATATGCGTTTCCAGCTGGCTATAACGGAAGGGTTTGTCGAGCACATTTAAATTCTTGTCGGGAAAACGCCTGTCGAGATCTTCGCGATATCCGGTGATGAACAGCACTTTTTCCATCAGCTCCGGGTTGACATGGGAAATGCTCTGGTAAATTTCATCGCCGGTCAGTTTGGGCAGACGCACATCCAGCAGAATCACATCGTAGTTGTCGCCATTGCTGGTGATTTCAAACAACCCTTGTACCGGGTCAGACAGTGATTTGATTTCGACGGATATCCCATGCGAATCGGCATAGCGCTTGAGAAATGCCGACATAATGGACTGCAAGTTTTCTTCATCATCGATCAGCAATACGTTCATAGAAGGATTCTGGCTCCCCTGTTGGCGCCTGTTAAAGCATGGCAGTGAAATTTAACTGGTGGTCGACTTTCAGTTGGTGGCTGAGTGTATGAATTTCAGAGTTTTTATCAACAAAAGGGAGCATCGCCTGCCTGGTCTTTGCCAACCACGGCTGATCCTCGGCTCGCGGAGCATTGAGAAATATATGTTTGGGGGAGCGGCCCATACGGCTGAGCAGGGACAAACTCAGTAACGCATGATTGATCGAACCAAGGCGACAGCCGACCACCAGCCAGACATCGCACGCGGGCATATCGGCCAGCCAATCGCTGACCAGATAACGGGTTGTTAACGGCACCATCAGGCCGCCAACCCCTTCAATCAGCGTCACATCGCAATCCTTACCTGCCTGCCGGCACCAGGCGGTTAATCGAGCCGGGTCAAGTTGCTGATTCTCCTTGATGGCGGCCTGGTTGGGGGCAGATGCGGCGGCAAAGCGATAGAGGTTGACGGCATCTATCGACTTAATGCCCTGCGCTTTGCACAGGGCATTAATATCCTCAAAGCACCCATTGGCATCGCTGCCGCAAGCCACCGGTTTCAAGGCCATGGCCTGCAGCCCCGCCTGCCGCAACGCGAGCACGGCCTGCACAGTCAGCCATGTCTTGCCGACATTGGTATCAGTGCCGGTAATCATGATGGTTCGATTTCCGGCTGCGCTCATGAATCTGCCGTTTCTTGCATGGCCTGAATTGGAATGCTGCCGGCGCGATGCTCAAAACCCGGCTCCTTATACCAGGCCTGGCCATACAGGGCCTCAAAGCTGGCGCGGATGCGCCCATCGCTATCCTGATGGTTGCTGCTGTAAATTTGATCCAGGCTCTTAATCAGTGAGGGGCCGTACAGGCCGCTTTTACGGCCGCGAATGGCAGCCGCCGATGCACCCAGCCCCTTGAGCTCACGCATCAGACTCATGGTGTCGGGATAAGTCAGGGTAAACAGATCGGAATCGGTGACCGATAATTCTACCGGCAGGCGCATCAGTGCATCGCCGAGACTGGTGACATCGGGAAACGGCAATACATGGCCGGCGCGTTCTGGCTGAATGCCTGCCAGGGCTTGTCGCAATTCACTTAAGGTGCGCCTGCCGAAGGTCGAAAACAGCATCAGTCCACCTGGTGCGAGCACGCGACGCATCTCGGCCAGCATCTGCTCCGGGCTACCCACCCATTGCATGGCCAGATTTGAGGTGACCAGATCGAAGCTGCCATCCTGGAACGGCAGAGCCGTGGCATCGCCGGCGCAGTGGGCATGATGACCGTGCCAGGGCAGGCGCCGGGCATGGTGATGGCGGGTGTGCCGCAACATATCCTCGGACAAATCCAAGGCTGTAATAGTTGCGCGCCTAAATTTGCGGCGTAGCAGGCGGGTAAAATAACCGGTGCCGCAGCCGATATCGAGGATACGGGCTGGCTTGATTTTGGTGAAAGAGAGGTGGCCCAGCAGGCGCTCGCCAATCTCGCGTTGCAGCACAGCGTGCACATCATAACTGCTTACTGCCTTGGAAAAGGCGCGGCGCACACCGGCATGTCTGATATGGGTGTTTTTTACAGTGTCTTGCACCATGCCTCCAAGGCTTCGTTGAATGTGTCCGGCCGAGTCAGGAACGGCGCATGACCGGTCCGCTCATAACTCTTCCAGTCTGCTGCCGGCATTGCTTTGCTCAGTGTTTTGCCTGCTGCAACTGGCACGATGGCATCGGCATCGCCATGCATCACCAGTGTCGGCACCTTGATTGCAGTCAGGCGATCACGCAAATCAAGGGTTTCCAGCAGCAATAGCCCTGCCTCAAGCCCCTGACAACTGGCCGGATGCTGGCGGTCGATGCCCTGGCGGGCAAGCTGGTTGAAGGCTCTGCGTGGAAGTTCATCCCCCTGCAACATCAGGGCAAAGAATCGGCTCATGGCCCTGTTCCGTTCTTTCTCCGGCGCTTCGATACTCTGTTTGAAGGCCGAGAAGGTTGCCGCATCGCAACCATGCGGCCAGCTCGCTCGAGCCACAAAACTCGGTGTGCTGCCAACCAGTCCCAGCCCGGCAATACGTCCGGGTTCGCCGGCCAGCTTTGATGCCAGCTCCAGTGCCAGCATGCCGCCCAGCGACCAGCCGATCAGGATATGAGGCGACTGCGGCAGTTGCTGATTGAGCACATTCAACCATTGGTCTGCCGCTGCCTCTGCTGCGCCACCGTGACCGGGGAGGTTTATGAATTGCGCATCCGGATAGCGATGCTTTTGCGCTATCCATATGGCTTCTGATTGACCCCAGCCATGCAGAAACACCTTCGGATAGCGGTTCATGCAGAGGTCCTGCCAAATAGTTGCGTCAGGACATCGACCAGTTGCCCAATCTGCTCCCGGCTATGGGCGGCCGAAAGGGTGATCCGCAGCCTTGCTGTGCCATTCGGCACCGTCGGTGGCCGAATGGCCGGCACGAAAAAACCGGCCTTGCGCATTGAGTCGGCAGCGCTCAATGCGGCCTCATCACTACCCAGCAGCAGTGGCTGAATAGCGGTTTCCGAATCCAGAAGCGGTAGCGCTTTGGCCAGCTGGCGAAACAGGCAAATATTCTGATGCAGGCGGTTGACAAGCTCTCCGGCTTGAATCAGGCCAAGAGCTGCTTCGGCTGCTGCAATCACGGCAGGCGGCAGTGCTGTTGAGTAAATCATGCTTCGCTGACGCTGGCGCAGTCCTTCAATGAGTTCGTGAGAGCCCAGGATGAACGCGCCATAACTGCCGAATGCCTTGCCGAATGTTCCAACCTCGATCAGCCGGGGGCTGACTTCTGTTGCAGAAATCAGCCCCCGGCCATCTTGGCCGACCGTGCCGATGCCATGGGCATCGT
>Ga0102952_1000473_pt1 | contig 15116 bp, 14 predicted proteins | sample SalPon2A_C_D1_MG_FD_78506 | JGI IMG/M metagenome (GOLD analysis project Ga0102952, IMG submission 78506) | Soil microbial communities from South San Francisco under conditions of wetland restoration - Salt Pond MetaG R2A_C_D1_MG | ecosystem: Environmental > Terrestrial > Soil > Wetlands | place... | reverse complement strand
TTGCCGCGGCTCGCGGCGATGCTGCCGAGCGTGTAATGTGCGGGCGCGGTCGGTAACAGCGTCAGGCTCTTTTCCAGGTCGCGCACGGCGGCGGCGTCATTGCCACTCTGTTCGTAGGCACGGCCGCGCTGCAGGTAGTAGTAGAAAAAATCGTCACGCCGGTCGATGGCGGCATCGTAGTCGGCAATCGCCATGTCGTAGCGCTCGTCGAGCAAACGTGCGTCGCCGCGCAATGCATAGAAATGCGCTTCCTGCGGCAGGCGCTGGATGGCCGCCCCGGCCTTCTCCAGCGCAAGCTGTGTCTTCTTCCCGGCGAGCGCCTGCCGGCCCTCGTCGTAGGCCTCGTAGGCCGGCTCCGCCGCCTTGGTCTGCGCGATCTCGCGCTGGTAGCGCTCGGCTCCGGTTTCGCCGCCGGGCGGCAGGCCGGCAGCCGTCCGCACGTTGGCCTCGACGCGTTCGACGGAGGGCGGGTGGCTCGCGAACAGCCCGCTCAGCCAGTCGCTGCGCTGACCCTCGCTCAGGCGCACGAAGGTACGCTGCAATGACACGGCACCCTGCGGGTCATACCCGGCCTCCGACATGTACTGCATACCGTAGTGGTCCGCCTCCAGCTCCGCGCTGCGCCCGTACTTCTGGCTGACGAGCTGCGCCGCGAGATTCGCACCGCCCACCGCCATCGTGCCGTAGTCGCTGTCGCTGGTGGCCACGGCGGTGGCGAGTACCAGTCCCTGCAACAGCATGCCCTGCTCCATGCGCCGCGCCGTGTGCCGTGCCGCGGCATGCACGATTTCGTGCCCCAGCACGGCAGCCAGCTCCGCTTCCGAATCGAGCTCCGTCAACAGGCCCCGATTGACGGCAATCTTGCCGCCCGGCAGGGCCCAGGCATTCGGCACCGAGTTGTTCAGCACGACGAATTCGTACGGTAACGGGCGGTCGCTGACCGCCGCGAGACGTGCCCCGACACCGCGTACATACTCGGTCAGCCCGGGGTCGATATCGTACTCGCCGCCCTGCGATTGCTGCATCGGCGCGTAATTCTCCTCGCCCATCTGTATCTCGCTGGCCTCGCCCACCAGGGCGATTTCGCGCTGCCCGGTCACGGGATTGACCGTGCAGCCGCAGGCGGTTCCCAGCAGAACCGCGGCCAGAACCATTTTAACGATTGTTTTCATGATGTTACGGCTCCATTGTGCCGCCACTGGCAGGTACCCGCCAGGGCATGATCGAAGCACGGCGCAACGGCATTAATGGCGGCCTGTTGGACCGGCGATTTCGCGCGCAATTCCGCTTGCGCGGCAGTGCGCGCGAATGATTTTACGCTCCGCGAACATCCTACCAGCGCCCTCTGCCGCGTTGCGGCGGCCGCGCGCGGTAATTTCCCTGTGTTCTCCCTTGCACCGGGGGCCTGCTGCGTGCGGCCGGGCAATCACTCATCCACCGGGAGTCGAGCCTTGCCGCGCATACGTTTGACCGCATGGAAGCTGTCCCTGCTTGCCGCGATTTTCATTGTCGCCGTCAACAACCACGCACTGTTCGCGCACCTCGTCGAGCGGCTGCCGATGAACTCCATGGCCGGCGTCGCATACCTGGCGCTGATCGCGTCGCTGATGGTGGCCGTGCTGTTCGCGCTGTTCATGCTGCTGGGTGTCGGGCCGCTGCTGAAACCGCTGATCGTCGCCCTGCTCGTTCTCTCCGCATTGCTCGGCTTTTTTACCAACGACATGGGCGTGGTATTCGACCAGGAAATGATCCGCAATAGCCTGGAGACGATACGCGATGCCAACGGGCAGGAGGCGATCGAGCTGCTGTCGTGGTCGCTCGCAGGATACCTGCTGCTGTACGCAATCGCGCCGGCTGTGTGCGTGCTCAGTGTGCAGCGCGTCCGCCGGCCGCTGTTGTCGGAGTTGCGCAGCCGCGCGCTGTGCCTGGCGCTCGGTGCCGCGGTGATCGGCACCCTGGCGCTGCCCAATTACAAGTACGTGACGTATTTTTCGGTGGAGAATCGCGACCTGCGGCTCGAGGTTACGCCGATTTTCGCCGTCATGTCGCTGCTGGACTTCGTCGAGAGCCAGGACCGCGACGAGCCGCCCGAGTTTCACGTCGTCGGTGAGGACGCAAAGCAGGAAAAAACGAACTCGCGGCGCATCGTCGGCGTGCTGGTCGTTGGCGAGACGGCACGCGCCGATCACTTCTCTCTGGACGGCTATGCGCGCGATACGAACCCGCTGCTCGAGCAAGAACCCGGACTGATGTTTTTCGATGCCGCGTCCTGCGGTACCTCCACGGCATTCTCCGTACCCTGCATGTTCTCCATGCGCAAGCAGGGTGATTTCTCCCCGGACGTCGCGAAATACGAATCGAACGTGCTCGATATACTCGAGCACGCCGGCGTCGAGGCTGTCTGGATCGACAACAATTCCAGCTGCAAGAACGTGTGCAACCGGATCGCGAGCGAAAACCTGCACCGGCAACCCGATCCGTCGTCGCCCTATTACGGCGAGGACGCGTACTACGATGAAATTCTGATCGACGAGTTGGCGAGCCGCCTCGAGTCATCGGACTCCGATCTGCTGGTGGTATTGCACACGCTGGGCAGTCACGGCCCGGCCTACAGCCGTCGCTACCCGCAACGCTTCGGCGTCTTCAGCCCGTACTGTCACCGCAAGTCGCCCAACGAGTGCGCTGACGCCGAAGTGGCCAATGCCTACGACAACACCATTCTTTACACTGACTACATCCTGAGCCAGGTGATCGGCGTGCTCAAAAAGCACACCGAATTCGACTCGTTCATGTTGTACGCGTCGGACCACGGCGAATCGCTGGGCGAAAACGGCGTGTACCTGCACGGCCTGCCCTATTCACTGGCGCCCAGGGCGCAGACGGACGTACCGTTCATCGTCTGGTTGTCACCGTCTTTCGCCGTCAACTCCGGCATCGATACGGACGCGCCGGCCGCGAAGCACGCCGGCACGCTGTCGCACGACAACATATCCCACACGCTGCTCGGTCTCTACGAAGTGCCCACGCGCGTGTATCAGGCCGATCTCGACATGTTCGGCACCCGGACTGCGCTGTTTACCAGCCAATAGGCCGGCTCGCGCACAGTCAACGCAGCACGGTTTCACGCATGCCGGCATCCTCGAAGCCCTGCACTTCGCCGCCGAGCGGCCAGACCACGAGTACCCGCACGCCGTCCGGCGACGCGCTGCGGTGCACGACGAGATCGGGCTCGCGGACGATTCCGACCATGCCGGGTTGCAACAGGTGCGACCGGCCGTTGACAATGTGATCGAGCGTGCCCTGCAGCACGTAGATGATTTCGAGTTCGTGCGGATGGGTCGTGCCCTGGTACCCGGGAGGGAAGAAAATTTCCGCTATTTCCACGCCGTCGCTGCCGAGGTTCGCGCGTTCCACCAGCACCTTGATCCAGGCCGGCGCCGTGGGCGTGTCCCACTCGAAGCGACGCGTACCGGAGGTGCTCACGTCGTAGTCGTACGACGGCACCGCGGGCACGTCTCCGTCGCCGCCGCACGCCGTCAGCAGCCAACCGAGCAGCAAGCTGCCCGCGACGATACCTGTTATTCGCATCTCGCTCTCCCCGGCAAAGAATTTCCAAAGGCGAGCCGCGTCCGCGGGCCCATGTCCGCAGCGCGGCCACTGCCGGCCGATGCATGCCGGTGCGGGCACCAGGCACTGCCGGACGCGGCATCATACGATTATTTCTGCCCCGGTTTCAGTCGATTGAGTAAACTCGGCCCTATCGGAAGGCAGCAGGGAACGCCATGCGAACCCCTTGCGTATCGCCGCGCCGCGGCGAGGGTCACGCAGTGAACGGCAGTATCCGCGTGCTGTCGTGCAACCTGCTGTCCGGAGGCGCGCGGATCGACGCCCTGCTCGAGCTCGTCGAACGCGAGGCCGTCGATCTCGTCTGCGCGCAGGAATTGTCGGCGCCGCTGGCCGCGGCACTGCGCGGCGTCCTGCCGTACGGCAATCTCGAGCACGACCAGATCGTGCGCGGCAACGGCATCGCGAGCCGCCGGCCGGTGGATGTCACGCGCATCCACATGCCGCGGCGCGACGGCTGGGCCGCCGCGTTGTCGCCCGCACACTGGCCCACGCTGCCGGCGCCCATGGAAGTCGTCAACGTACACATCTCGGGACCGCACATCTGGCCGTATTTCCCGAACCCGGTGCGGCGTCGCGCACAGGTGGACGCCCTGCTGGCGGAGGGCGCGGCGCGCCAGGCCGTACCGCACGCCATTCTCGGGGATTTCAATTCCACGCCACTGTGGCACGTCTATCGCCGCATGCGGGCGCGCTATGTCGACGCGGTGCTGGCGACGAACGGCGGCCGTGCCGCATTCCGGGGCACCTGGCCGCATTTGCCGGGACTGCGCATTCGCGGCCTGCTGCGCATCGATCACTGTTTCCTGTGGCGGCTGGAGGCGGTCCGGGCGCGTACCGTGGACCTGCCCGGCTCCGACCACCTCGGCCTGCTCGTCGAACTGCTGCCGCCGGCACCCGCGGCGGACGCCGGCTGAGCACGGCCGATGAGGGCGCGCGGGGGTCAATCGCCACGCAGCGGCGGCACGGCGTGGCGCGCGGTGCTGCTGGCCACGGTCGCCGCATGCACCGCAGGGCCGGCGCATGAACCACCGCGGCCGGGGGCAGTCGTCGAAACGCGTGCAGCGCCGGGACCCGCCGAACTGGCGCGTGCGACGCGGGTCGTCGTACTCGGCACCGGCACGCCGGTGCCGGATCCGCGCCGTGCGGGCGCAAGCATCGCGGTCATCCACCGCGGCCAGGCCTACCTGTTCGATGTCGGCGCAGGTGCCGTGCACAACGCCACGCGTGCCCGCTACCGGTACGACATTCCGGCGCTGTACCCGAGCCAGATCTGCTGCGTCTTCCTGACGCATTTGCACAGCGACCATACGATGGATTACGGCGAACTCGCCTTTACCCTGTGGTGGCGCCGCAGCGATGCGCTGCGCGCCTTCGGTCCACGCGGACTCGCGGGCATGACCGAGGGGCTGTACGAATTGATGGCGCCGGACACCCGGCTGCGCACCGCCGGCCGGCAACCGATTGCCGATGCCGAGCTGTACAAGGTGGACGTCACGGAAATCGACGCCGGCGTGGTGTTCGAGGAAGACGGCATGCGCATCGAGGCGTTCGACGTCGATCACGGCAGCATCCGACCCGCCTTCGGCTATCGCATAACCACCGCCGAGAGGACGATCGTCATCTCCGGTGACACGGCATACAGCAGGAACCTGATCGAACACGCGCGCGGCGCCGACCTGCTGTTCCACGAAGTTATCAGCGACCGGGGCCTCGAGCGCAACACGGCCTACTGGCAAACGTATCACCGCCAGGCGCACACCCCGGCGAGCGCCCTGGGCCGCCTGGCAAGCGAAGTGCGGCCCGGCCTGCTGGTGCTCTACCACGGCCTCTTCTACGGCGTTCCCGAGCGGACCGTGATCGACGAAGTCAGGCAGAACTACGACGGCCGCGTCGTCCTCGCCGACGATCTCGACATCTATTGAGAATCAGCGCTCGTAGACGACATCACCGTTGACGATGGTCATGAGAATGCGGCCGTTCAGCAGGTCGTCGGGACTGACTTCCGTCAACACGAACGGGTCGATGTCCATGACCGTTACGTCGGCCCAGCGGCCCTGCTCCAGCTTGCCCGTGTCGTCCTCGCGAAAACCGGCGTAAGCCGACCACAGCGTGTAGGCACGCAACGTTTCGTCGACCGTCAGCGCCTGCTCCGGGTACCAGCCGCCTTCGGGTTCGAGATTCTTGTCCTGCCGCGTGATCGCGGAATGCAGGCCGTAGAAGATGTCATGGTCCGATCCGGGATTGTCCGCGTTGAAGGTAAGCGCCGCACCCGCCTCGCGCAGCGAGCGCCAGGCATACGCGCCGCGAATGCGCTCCGGACCGAGCCGCTCTTCGGCCCAGCTCTTGTCCTCCATGGCATGCGGCGGTTCCATCGAGGCGATGACGCCGAGCTCGGCGAAGCGCGGCATGTCGTCCGGGTGCAGCACCTGCGCGTGTTCGATGCGGTGCCGCTGCGCAGCCGCTTGCGGGTACTTGTCGATGATGCGCTCGAGGATATCGAGCGATTCGCGATTGCCGGCATCGCCGATCGCGTGTATTGCCACCTGGAAGCCTGCCGCCATCGCCTGTTCCATCAAATCTTCGTTGAAACCGTAATTGCCGCCGCTGACGCCGCGGTGGCCGGGCTTGTCGGCATAGTCGTACAGCAGGCGCGCGCCGCGCGAACCGAGCGCACCGTCGTAATAGGCCTTGACCGTGCGCGTGACCAGCATGCTGTCATCGTCCCTGTCGGGACCCTGCGCGATCCATGCACGCATCAGGTCTTCGTCGCGCAGGGAAATCATGGCGTATACGCGGATCGGCAGGCGGCCGCCCGCTTCGAGTTCCTCGAGTACCTGCATCTGGCGCGTATCGAGCCCGGCCTCGTGCACCGTCACGTAACCGTCCCGTGCCATCTTGCCGAGTCCCGCCAGCAATTGTTCGGCAAGCGCTTCCGGCGACGGCGGCGGCACGGCCGCCGCGATCACCGGCACGGCACGATTCAGGAACAGGCCGTTCGGTTCGCCATCGGCGCCGCGCCGGATCTCGCCGCCGCTCGGCACCGCTGTCGCCGCGGTGATGCCCGCGACGTCGAGCGCCCTCTGGTTGGCCCAGCCGGCGAAGCCGTGCAGGCTCGCGAGGAAAACGGGGTGCTCCGGCACGGCCTGGCTCAGTGCGGCCTTGTCCGGGTAGTGATTGGCCCAGGCACCCTCGTCCCAGCCATGGCCGAGGATCCACTCGCCCGCCGGCACCGACCTGGCGCGTTCCACCACGCGGGCAATCGCCTCTGCCTCGGTCTCGACGCCGATCAGGTTGACGCGCTGCAACGCGGCGCCGAGTTCGAAGACGTGCGTGTGTGAATCGACGAGACCCGGAATGACGGTGGCACCGGCGAGATCCACGACGCGGGTCGCGTCGCCGCGGAACGCCAGCGCTTCGCGCGTTGTGCCGACATAGGCGATTTCGCCGCCGCGGATGACCACCGCCTGTGCGTCCGGGTGCCAGCCGCCCTCGTCGTGCGGCGCACCGGCGGCAAGCCTGCCGTCCTCCCGCGGATCCCGCCAGCCGAGCGTGTATACACGCGCATTGCTGAGGATCAGGTCAGCGCCATGCGCGCCCGCGGATTCATCGGCGTTTTGCGTACACGCCGCGAACGCGCCACACACTGTGGCGAGCAAAGCAAGGTGCGAAAGTTTCATGGCGGCCCCTGGGTACGGATGCGGCGACGTTACTCCAGCGACGGCGGAAAATCGATACGCGGATTCCGGCACTTCGGCCCGCGCCCGTCGGCGGGCCGTCATCGAGGCATTGCTGCAGATTGCGAACGACGAACTGCGGGGCCTGCGGGGGCGGGCCGGCTGCCGCGTGCCGTTACAGGAAGTTGTTCGGCCAGATAATGCTGCGCCACATGTGCGCCGTCGGACTGCCGTCGAAGCCGAGCCCCTCCGCCGGCTGCCGGAAGTTGCGCGCGATGACGTCGGTAAATTCGTCAATATCGACGACGACACCCGTTTCGAATGAATACAGGTCGTTGACCGTGATCAGCCGCGACGTCATGTACCACTTGTGCTCGCGAGCTTCCCGGTATGCCTTGTGGATGTAGGGTTCCGGTTCGTAATCGGCACCGAAAAACCGAATGTATGCCTCCGGGTACTCGTAGCCCACCGCGGGATCCGCGAAGAAGCGCAGTGCCTGGTGTTTCTCGATGGCCCAGGCGACCTCCTCGTCGACATACGGCCGCACCAACTGTGCGCACCAGTAGCCGTGGTCCGTGCGAATCAGGCTCATGACCGAGATATCGTGCAGCAGGCAGGCCATGACGACCTTTTCATCGCTGCCGTTTTTCACCGCGAGACGGGCGCTTTGCAGTACGTGCTGTGCCGGTGCGAAGCGGTACTTGAAAAAGTCGATGAGCGTTGGCCGCCCGGGCATGCGCGGCAAGCGCGGGTCGTCGCCCATCTGGAACGGCGGTCCGCCGCTTTCGCCGTTGCCGCCGCCGATATTGCAGGCATACGGCGTCGCGACCGAGCGGTCGAGTTCGGCGCTCATGGCCTCTTCGAGGGCGTCCGCCTTCGCCGTGAGTGACGCGGCGCCGGCGATGGACGCGGCCGCCGTGGCGCTCAGCTTGCCGAGAAACGCGCGACGGTCCATGCAGTATCCCCCATGCGGACGGGCCTCAGCCGGTGGCAGGCGCGACGATGTCGACCTGCAACTCGTCGATACCATCGATGCCGCAGGTGATTCTATCACCGGCAACCACCGGGCCAACCCCGGACGGCGTGCCCGTGAACAACAGGTCGCCCGGCGCAAGCGTAAACAGCCGGGACAGTGCCGAGAGCGCTTCCGCGACCGGCCAGATGAGGTCGCCGATGTCCCCCTCCTGGCGCGATTCGCCGTTCACGGACAGCCAGATGCGACCACTCGCGGGGTGACCGATATCGGCGGCGCGGTGCAACGCGCTGACCGGGGCTGCCTGCTCGAAGCTCTTGGCGGTGTCCCACGGCCGGCCGGCCTTTTTGGCCGCGGCCTGCAGGTCGCGGCGCGTCAGGTCGATGCCGACCGCGTAAGCGTGGATCAACGCATGCGCCGCGGTCGGCGACAAGTCGGCACCGCCGGCGGACAGCGCGACCACGAGTTCCACTTCATGGTGCAGGTCCGACGTGCCGGGCGGATACACGACCCGGCCGCCGCCCGGCACCACCGAGTCCGGTACCTTGGTAAACCACACCGGCGCCTCGCGCTCGGGATCGTTGCCCATTTCGCGCGCGTGCGCGGCATAGTTCTGCCCCACGCAATAAATGCGATGCACCGGAAAGCGTTCGTCACTGCCGGCGATGGCAAGGTGCGGGTAACGCAGCGTGAACACGGCAGATTGCACTCCTTCGATCCAGTTACAGGCGCCGGCGATCCGGCTCAGCGTTTCGGGGCACTCAGGCTGATCCAGTGATTGACGTGTTCCTGCATGCGTGCGCGGGCTTCGTCGACATTGCCGGCGGCAATCAGCTCGAACAGCCCGCGGTGGACCTCCACCACGCGGCGCGCGCGCTGCGGGTCGGGCAACTTCACCGGCTGCCGCATGACGTCGCGCATGGCCCTGAGCTGTGCCACCAGCACCTGGTTGCGCGCCACCGCGGCCACCGCGAGATGAAACTCCTCGCCGAGTGCCGCGGACCGCTCTGGATCGTCGATGCTGCGCTCCGCCTCGGTGAGCAGGCCATCGAGCATCTCGATGTCGGCGGCGGTTGCGTGCGTCGCCGCCAGTGCCGCCGTCATGCTCTCGGTCGCGGCGCGCGCCTGCAGCACGTCGTCGCGCGTCACACCGATCAGTTTCAACTGTATGGCCAGCGAATCGGCAAAGCGCTCGCTGCTGCCGGCCGCGATCGTGGCGCCGCCCTTGGCACCGGTCTTGATGTCGACGATGCCCATGGCCTCGAGGCTGCGCAGCGCATCCCGTACGCTCATACGGCTGACGCCGAACTGCTTGACGAGGTCCGCCTCGGAACCGAGCACATCGCCGGTCTGCAGTTCACCGGCAAACAGCGCCTCCCGGATCTGGGCGACGATCTGGCTCGACAGTGTCATGCCGCGGGAAGGCCGGAATACGCGTAGATTAACTGCCAATGATTTCCTCGCTCATCGGCCATGACGCAGCAAGGTGCTGCCACGAAGTGCCCTGGTTTGATTGCGGGCGGTGCTACCAGTTACGTTCGAAAGTAACCAAAAGCAACACGGCGTACCGCGTTGCATAGTAGCAATGGCTTTTAAATATTATCAATAATAGACTTGCTGCCAACGACGCGACGGCATTGCGGCAACGCATCCGCTGGCCCATTCGAGCGTCGCCGCAACGCTCCGGGGGAAGTCTGCAATGAGCATCGCACGCCGTGATTTTCTGAAAACGCTCGGTGCGGCGTCCTGTGCCGGCACCCTCGGCGGCTGGCGGCAGGCGGCCGCGGCACTGACCGCGGACGAAGCCCTGCAGGCGTTCCGTTTTGCCGACGACCGCGTGCCGATGAACGCCGCCAACCTCTGCCCGATGCCGGCGTCGATCACGGACGCGGTCGAGCGCTTCAGCCGTGAACTGGAACGCGACATGAGCGCGGGCAATCGGCACCGTATCGAGGGCATGAAGGAAGACGCGCGCCGCGGCCTCGCGGTGTTGCTCAATTGCAAGGCGGACGAACTGGCAATCGTGCGCAATACCTCGGAAGCCAACAGTGTCGTGGTGCGCGGCGTGCCGCTGGGCGACGGCGACGAAATCCTCCTGTGGGACCAGAACCACCCGTCCAATGCGCTGGCATGGGATGTGCGCGCGGCGCGCGACGGTTTCCGCGTACGCCGGCTCTCCGTGCCGCGCGATACCGGCTCGATCGACGAGGTCGTGGACTATTTCGTGGCTGCACTCAGTCCGCAAACCCGGCTGGTCTCCTTCACGCACATCTCGAACGTCACCGGCTTTCGCCTGCCCGCGGCGGAGATCTGCGGCGCCTTGCGGCGTCGCCGGCCGGAGCTGTTCATCCACGTCGACGGTGCACAAACCTGGGGCGTGCACGACATCGACCTCGGCCGCGTGGACTGCGACACGTTCAGCGGCAGCGCGCACAAGTGGTTCATGGGCCCGCGCGAGACCGGCCTGTTGTTCGTGCGCGAACGCCGCATCCCGCAACTGACCGCGAACGTCGTCTCGATACCGTGGGGCGGCACGACCGAACCGTCGGTAGCGGGCGCCAGGAAATTCGAGGCACTCGGGCAGCGCGACGATGCCGCCATTGCCGCGCTCGCGGAAACGGTGTCGCTGCACGCGGCACTGACGCCCGCGGGCGTGCGGCGCCGTGCCGACGGCATCGCGGACGAGCTGCGCGCGGCGCTTGCCGACCTCGACCTGCCGTTCGTATCGAGCCGGCACCCGGACTTCACCAGCAATGTCGTCATACTCGCCGCGAAACCCGGGGAACAACGCGACCTTCCGCAGCGAATCTTCGAGCGCTCCGGCATCATCACCGCCGCGACCGGCGGCCTGCGCATGTCACCGCATATCTACAACACGCCCGATCACGTGCGGCGCGTTGCCAGCGCACTCGCAGCGGAACGCACGAGCTTTACCGGCGGCTGAGCACCGCGGCCGCCGCGCGGCCGCCATTGCTGGTACGCTGACAGGGTACTCGCGTAGTCTTGTTGCGGTGATGAACGGCTCTGCCCTCGGCAATCGCAATTACCTCGTCTATTTCATCGGCAACACGGTGTCGCTGCATGGCCTGTGGGTATACCGCGTGGCCCTGGGCTGGCTGGCGTGGCAACTGACGGAATCGGAATTCTGGGTCGGCGCCGTGGCCTTTACCCAGTTTGCCCCGGCGGTCCTGTTCGGTCCGGTGTTCGGCGTGCTCGCCGATCGTTTCGACCGGCGCGCGGCGTCGCTGCTGATCAACACGTTGAGCACCCTCAACATGTGCCTGCTGGCGCTGCTCACGGCGCTGGGCAAGACCGATATCTACGTCCTCTGCCTGCTGGCCATGATGCAGGGAATTCTCGACGGCGCGCACATGCCGGTACGCATGTCGCTGGTGCCGAACCTCGTACCGCGTGCGCAATTACAGAGCGCGCTGGCCACGAATTCGATTTCCTTTAACCTGTCGCGATTCATCGGTCCGGCGATGGCCGGCCTGCTGATTGCAACGCTGGGTGTCGCCGCGGCATTTGCTTTCAACGCCATATCCTACGTCGCGATCCTGGCGGCCCTGTTAATGGTCCGGTTGTTGCCGGCCGCGCACGGCAGCACGGCGCGCAACGACGTGTGGCACGAGATGAAGGACGGCATCCGGTATGCCGTCAGGCATCGCGAAATCCGGCCGTTGCTGGCGGTCATCGCGGCCGCCTCGGTGCTGGGTCGCGGCCCGCTGGAATTGCTGCCGGCGTTCGCAGACGCGGTATTCGGGCGCGGCAGTGCCGGACTCGCGACGCTGACGTCGAGCGTCGGCGCGGGCGCCATTGTCGCCGGGCTGATCCTGGCGCGGGGCACCGGCTGGCTCAGGCTCGAAATCGTCGCGGGCGGCATACTGAGTGCCGGCCTGCTGCTCGCGCTGCTCGGCGCCAGCCAGGCATTCTGGCTCTCCGTCGCGCTTGTCGCCGCCCTTGGTTCCATGTTATCGCTGTGCGGTGTCGGCTCGCAGATCCTGCTGCAATCGAGCGTCGACGATCGATTGCGCGGCCGTGTCAGCAGCCTCTGGGGCATGGTCGCGTTCGGCGGCACGGCACTCGGCGGCCTGCTGATTGGCACGCTGTCGAGCCTGTATGGACTGCAGCGCGTTACCGTGGCGACGGGCATCGCCTGCACGTTGCTGGTTGCGCTGATCCTGCTGCGCTACCGCGCGTCGCATCGCAGGACCTGATCGGCGGCGACCCGGACAACGTCGGGAGTAATACCATGGCCAGAATGGAATCACGCATGCTCGAACTCGGCACGACGGCGCCTGACTTTACGCTGCCGGATGTGGACGGCAACCGGCACGCCCTGCGCGAAGCGCGCCACGCCGACGCATATCTCGTTATGTTCATCTGCAACCACTGCCCGTTCGTCAGGCATGTACGCGAGCAGCTCGCGGCCATCGGACGCGACTACGGCGAACGCAATGTCGCGATATTTGCGATCAACAGCAACGATGCGACTACCTTCCCGGACGATAGTCCCGCACGCATGAAGGACGAGATCGCGGCAGCCGGTTACACCTTTCCGTACCTCATCGACGAGGACCAGTCGGTTGCCAGGGCCTACCAGGCGGCATGCACGCCGGATTTCTTCGTCTTCGACCGGAACCGGCGGCTTGCTTACCGCGGGCAGCTCGACGACAGCCGGCCGTCCAACGACGCAGCAATCGATGGCGCTGACCTGCGCGCGGCACTGGATGCGACGCTCGCGGAGCGGGACGTGCCCGGCGAGCAGAAGCCCAGTATCGGCTGCAGCATCAAGTGGAAGGCCGGCAACGCACCCTCGTGGGCCGGCTGAGCGCCGTCGCGCGCCGCGGCAGTTGAGCGGCGCCGATTGCCGCGTACACGGCGGCGCGGTCGTGCGGCGCCGCCGGGGCTTGTGCCCCGCTCATTCGTAAACGTTGCGTTCCCGCACCCGTTTGAAGCGGTGGCCCGAACCGGCCGATTCGGACTGCTCGGTATTGCGGCGATGGCGCAGCGGCTCATGCCGCTGGCCGTGCATCGCAACCTTGCAGAACCGGCTGTCGAGCATCCGGTAGGTCACGTCATCGACATCTTCAAAGTCGCTTAAGTGGTGCCGTGTACTCACGCGCGTATTTCCTTCTGAACATTGCCGGGCGGCAAGCGATTGCGCCGGCGGTAATCCTCGAGTCTGCCCGGCGGCTTCCGGCAGCGATCTGCATGACCCGTGGACTCCGGCCACACGCAATTGAATTGCGTGATATGAGCGCCGCATCACTGCGAGTCGTGCAGCCGCGCCGAAAGCCGCCTGCCTGCCAACGCGGTAACTTCACCGGCCATCCGACATGCGCCGGTGAAATCCCGGTCAGTGCGACAGGCCGACGGGGTCGTCGGCAAATCGGTCGTAGTTATCGTAATCCTCGAAATCAGCAAGCTCGCGTTGCAGAAAACGGTCTTCACGTGACATCTCTATCAGGCGCCAGACCGGCACGTTGGTTGCGGAATGGGCCGGTTGCACGGTCTCTTCGGCAGCGTCGTCGCCGTCGTCCATGTCTTCAAATTCGAACTCGTCGTCGTCGCTCATCTCAACTTCAATCTCCGTATCGTCCGCGAGCCATTCCGGGTCGGTCTCAAATTCGGCTGGTGAAGGCATGCTATTCTCCACGCGGTGAATCTATTTCGACGTCAAGATAATCCAATTTATCTTGAAGTCAAGGTATTTGCGTCAAATATTTGGTCGATCGCAAGAAGTTGAAATGTATAGAGATTCAGTCGACGAACTGGTGCAGCAGTGGGCCGAAGCACGCCCCGCCCTGGAGACGGCAGCGCTCGGCGTCGTGGTGCGAATCGAACGACTCGGCACGCTGCTGCGGCGCCGCGCCAACCGTGCCCTGAAGCGCCACGGGCTGAAACACTGGGAGTACGACGTCCTGTCGGTGCTGCGGCGCCAGCGGCCCCCGTTCGAATTGCCGGCCACCGACATTGCCCGTGCCGCGCACCTCACCAGCGGCGCGACCACCACGCGCGTCGACGGATTGCAGGCGCGCGGCCTGGTGTTGCGCCGGCAGCATGCTCGCGACGGCCGCTCGGTGCTGGTACGGCTGACGCCTGCCGGCCGTGAGCTTATCGACGAGGCCATCGTCACGCGCGTGCGCGACGCCGACTCGTTCATGGCCGCGGTCGCGGCAGGCGAGCGCCGCGAACTCGCAGCGTGCCTGCGGCGCCTGCTGGTGACGCTCGAGCCCTGACCCGGAGGACGCGGCGCCCTATCGCCTGCCCAGGTAGGTGAGCGTGGCCATCGTCATCCGCCGCGGTTCGATGCCGAGCAGGTCGAAGGCCGCCCGGTCCGTCACGACATTGCCCCGCATCAGCATCGTCAGCTGGTCGCGCGTGACCGGAAACCAGGCAAAACGGTCAAACACCGCGGCCGCCGCGTGCACCAGCCCCGCCGGCACCGGCACGATCCATTTGCGACGCCCGCAGGCGGCCGCCACGCGGCGCAGGATTGCGGACCACGACAGGATCTCCGGACCGCCGAGGGCGAAACTCCGGTCGAGCATCTCGCTGCCTTTCAATGCCGCCACGAACGCGGCGGCGACGTCTTCGACGTGCACCGGGGACATGACGGCGGCACCGCGCGACGGCCGCAAGCCGCTGAAGAAGGACACGGCCGGCAGCGGCGGGCTTACCATTTCGTCGCGGAGTTGCGTGCAGAACTCCATGGCGCCGCGCGGGTCACCGAAGATGATCGATGGCCGCATGATCGTCCACGCAAGTGCGCTGTCTTTCAGGTACAGCTCGGCGCGCAACTTGCTGCGCTCGTAAGGCGTACCGTCGTCACGCACGCC
>Ga0102952_1000472_pt1 | contig 15121 bp, 11 predicted proteins | sample SalPon2A_C_D1_MG_FD_78506 | JGI IMG/M metagenome (GOLD analysis project Ga0102952, IMG submission 78506) | Soil microbial communities from South San Francisco under conditions of wetland restoration - Salt Pond MetaG R2A_C_D1_MG | ecosystem: Environmental > Terrestrial > Soil > Wetlands | place... | reverse complement strand
TGACAAGGGTGATTACGCCACCGCCCTGCATCAATGGCTCGAGTTCGCCCGCCAGGGACATCCCCAGGCCCAGCTGCTGGTCGGCACCATGTATAACGAGGGCATTGGTACCCAGAAAAACGAAAAGCGGGCATCCGCATGGTTTCTCAGGGCGGCCGAACAGGACAATGTCGAGGCCCAGTTCAATCTCGGCACCCAGTACAGCCATGGCCGGGGTGTCCCCCGAAACCGGGCTGAGGCCGCCAAATGGTACCTGAAAGCCGCCGTCCAGGGACACGCAGAGGCCCAGAATAATATCGCCGTCATGTTTGCCAACGGCCTGGGGGTACAGAAGGACCCGGAAAAGGCGATCCAGTGGTATCAACGAGCCGCTGCCCAGGGTCACCCAACGGCCCTGTTCAACCTCGGCTATATGTATATGAAAGGACAGGGCGTCGAACCCGATGATATCTTCGCCCTGCGCTATTTCCGTCTGGCCGCCAAGGCCGGCAATAAAAGTGCCCAAAAGCTGCTCAGCGATGCCTATACCAAAGGCTGGTTCGGTCTGCCTGTCGATCCCGCCATGGCCGAGCACTGGCACCAGATGGCACAACAATAGCTAGAGGTGGTTACAACCCGATAGTGCCGGGTCCATTTAGCGATGATTTTCCACCCTCCGTCTGGTATTGTTAAGCCCAAAATCAAACAGGAATTCCATTCTTTATGAAAGTCACAGTTTTCGGATCCGGATATGTCGGCCTCGTTTCCGGGGCCTGCCTGGCCAGTGTCGGTAATGATGTATTATGTGTCGATGTCGATGCCGACAAGATTGAACGGCTTAATCAGGGCGATATCCCTATTTATGAACCGGGTCTGGAAGACATGGTCAGGAACAACCATGCCAGCGGACGCCTGAATTTTACCACCGATATTGCCGCCGCCGTAGACCACGGACTGTTTCAGATGATCGCGGTCGGCACTCCGCCGGACGAAGATGGCTCGGCCGATCTGCAACACGTACTGGCCGTCGCATGCAGTATCGGCCAGCATATGAATGAGTATCGCATCATCGTCGATAAATCGACCGTCCCGGTGGGTACCGCAGACAAGGTCCGGGCGGCAACTCTGGCTGAGCTGCAACAGCGCCAGGCAAATGTAGAGTTCGACGTCGTCTCCAATCCGGAATTCCTCAAGGAAGGTGCCGCTATCAATGATTTCATGAAGCCGGACCGGATCATAATCGGTACCGACAGCCAGCGTTCGACCGAATTACTGCGTGAACTGTATGCCCCGTTCAATCGCAACCATGATCGTGTCATCGCCATGGATATCCGCTCGGCCGAACTGACCAAATACGCCGCCAATGCCATGCTGGCCACCAAGATCAGCTTTATGAATGAACTCGCCAATCTGTCTGAACGGCTGGGCGCCGACATCGAGCATGTTCGCCACGGCATCGGCGCCGATCCACGCATCGGCTATCATTTTATCTACCCCGGTTGCGGCTACGGTGGCTCCTGCTTTCCCAAGGATGTCCAGGCCCTGGAACATACCGCCAGCCAGAACGGTTATCAGGCCGAGTTACTGCAAGCCGTCGAGGCGGTCAACCGGCGCCAGAAACAGGTGCTGTTCTCCAAGATTCATGACCACTTTGCCGGGCAGCTTCAAGACAAGACGATAGCTGTCTGGGGGCTGGCCTTCAAACCCAATACCGATGATATGCGTGAAGCACCCAGCCGCACGCTGATGGAGGCACTATGGAGCGCTGGCGCCCGAGTACAGGCCTATGATCCCGAAGCGATGGAGGAGGCGACCCGCATCTATGGTCAGGACAAACAGCAGCTGACGCTGTGTCCCTCGCCCGAACAGGCCCTGGACGGCGCTGATGCACTGGCCATTGTTACCGAATGGAACACATTCCGCAGCCCTGATTTCGCCCTGTTGAAAGAGCGGTTACGGAACGCGGTGATATTCGATGGCCGCAACCTGTATGACCCGCAACAGATGCGGGCGGCCGGTCTGACCTATTATGCGATCGGGCGACCTTAAAAAAGTGTGATGGGTGATGAGTGATGAGTGATGAGTGATGAGTGATGAGTGATGAGTGATGAGCAAAATGATGGCATTGTTAGCAGTCAAGTCAACAAATTCAACATAAAAAAAGCGGGCTGAAAGCCCGCTTTTTTTATCCTTCAAACCTGGCTTAGTTGATCTTTGGATCCAGTTCGCCACTGGCATAGCGGGCCTGCATGGTCTCCAGTGAGGCCGGTTTGATCTTGTCCGCCTGGCCGGCACAGCCGAAGGCCTCGTAGCGTGCCTTGCAGATCTCGCTCATGGCCTTGGTCGCCTCTTTCAGGAACTTACGTGGATCGAAGTTGGACGGGTTTTCCGCCAGGAACTTGCGAATGGCACCTGTCGACGCCATGCGCAGGTCGGTATCGATATTGACCTTGCGTACACCGTGCTTGATACCCTCAACGATCTCCTCGACCGGTACACCATAGGTTTCACCCATGTCACCACCGTAGCTGTTGATGACTTTGAGCCACTCCTGCGGCACTGACGAAGAACCATGCATGACCAGGTGAGTATTGGGGATACGGGCATGGATTTCCTTGATGCGGCCAATCGCCAGGATATCGCCGGTAGGCGGTCGGGTGAATTTGTACGCGCCATGCGAAGTGCCGATAGCGATAGCCAGGGCGTCGACCCTGGTCTTTTTAGCGAAGTCAGCCGCTTCATCGGGGTCGGTCAGCAACTGATCCATACCCAGCTTGCCTTCGGCGCCATGGCCGTCTTCCTCGCCCATTTCACCGGTTTCCAGTGACCCCAGGCATCCGAGCTCACCCTCGACGGAAACACCGCCGGCATGGGCCATGGCCACAACTGTCGACGTAACGTCGACGTTGTATTCATAACTGGAAGGCGTTTTCATATCGGACATTAACGAACCATCCATCATCACGGAGCTGAATCCGCTCTGTATCGAGCGCAGACAGACCCCCGGCTCGGAACCGTGGTCCTGATGCATTACCACCGGAATATGTGGATACTGCTCCAGTGCCGCGATTATCAGGTGGCGCAGGAAAGGCTCTCCGGCATAGCTGCGGGCACCGGCAGAACCCTGCATAATGACAGGACTGTTGGCGGCATCAGCCGCCTGCATGATCGCATGCACCTGTTCCATATTATTGACATTAAACGCTGGTACGCCGTAATCGTTCTCGGCAGCGTGATCCAGTAACTGGCGTAATGAAATTAAAGCCATAGCATCTATCCTCCAAGGATCAAATCAAAAAACATAATTTTTGAGATATTTTAACTCAATTTACCAAACCCATCCCCACGTATTTTGCAGGGGAAAACAATAAGTACGGCGGCTATTCCTCTCCAACACGTAATATTTTCAATGCATTAGTGCCACCATGAACACCAGCCAGGTCTCCCTTGGTAATAATCACAATATCACCCTCACGGACGGAGCCGCGCTCGACCAGGTCACTGATTATCGCCTTGTTATTCTCGGCATGACTGGATGCGGTTATGTCATACTTTACCGGGTAGACACCACGATAAAGCGACACCTTGCGCCGGGTCGACTCATGCCGGGTTATCGCATAGATCGGGATACCGGAACTGATACGCGACATCCACTGTGGCGTCGAACCTGACTCGGTCAAAGCGGCAATGGCCCGCACCCCCAGGTGATTGGCCGTATACATCGATGCCATGGCAATCGATTCGTCTATATCTCGGAATTCCGTATTAACCCGATGGCGTGAACTTTGTGTTAGTTTCTGCCGTTCGGCGCCACGACAGATCCGGTTCATGGCCTCAACCACCTTGACCGGATACTTACCCGCCGCAGTTTCCTCGGATAACATGACGGCGTCGGTACCATCCAGCACCGCATTGGCTACATCAAAGACCTCGGCACGGGTTGGAATCTGGCTCTCGACCATCGACTGCATCATCTGGGTGGCGGTAATCACGACGCGATTCATGCCCCGCGCCATATGAATCAGGCGTTTCTGCACCCCCGGCAGTTCCGCATCGCCAATCTCGACACCCAGATCACCACGGGCAATCATGATAACGTCCGCGGCGGCAATGATATCTTCAACACAATCCAGAGAATCAGCACGTTCGATCTTGGCAACCACACCGCCGTGACCGCCGGCGGCGCGCAACAATTCGCGTGCCTGATGAATATCGGCTGCATTGCGTGGAAATGACACAGCGATATAATCAGCATTGAGTTCAGCCGCTGTCTTGATATCGGCCTTGTCTTTATCGGTCAGGGCCGCCGCCGACAGGCCACCCCCCTGACGATTGATACCCTTGCTGTTTTTCAGCACGCCACCGACCAGTACCGTACAGATAATCTCGGATCCCCTGACCGCCGTTACCTTCAATTCCATGGCGCCGTCATCCAGTAACAGGATGTCTTCACTAGCGACATCATCGATCAATCCCTTGTAGGTCAAACCGACACGCTGCTGATCACCAGCATTGGTTGGGCAATTGACATCAAAGATAAATTCATCACCCTCGGCCAGGGTGATCATGCCTTCCTTGAAACGCTCTATACGGATCTTTGGCCCCTGCAGATCGGCCAGCACGCCTACCTCACGATCAGCAGCGGCAGAGGCCTCCCGGACCATCTGCACCCGCCGCACATGATCCGCGGCATCGCCATGGGAAAAATTCAGGCGTACTACATCCAACCCAGCTGCGATCATCTGCTTCAGGACTTCAGGATTATCTGTTGACGGACCCAATGTTGCGACAATCTTGGTCCGTCTCAGTTCATTGCTTGGCATTATATTACCCATTGTCCCTGATCAATATTAACGTGGCCTGTGACTTACTTGCCGGAGGCAGCGGCAGCACGCTCTTCCAGTATTGCCACAGCCGGTAGTTTCTTCCCTTCGAGAAATTCGAGGAAGGCTCCACCGCCGGTAGAAATATAGGATACCTTGTCGCCGATATTGTATTTGGCAACGGCGGCCAGTGTATCACCACCACCGGCAATCGAAAACGCCGGGCTTTCGGCAATGGCCATGGATATAGCCTTTGTGCCCTCGCCAAACTGATCGAATTCAAACACACCGACCGGACCATTCCAGACGATGGTCCCGGCCTTTTTCAGTATTTCAGCCAGGCCCTTCGCGGACTCAGGACCAATATCGAAAATCATGTCATCATCAGTCACATCGGCCGTGTTCTTCAACTCAGCCTTTGCATTCTCGGAAAATTCCTTGGCGCATACGACGTCTACTGGCACCGGGATATCTCCACCCCGCGCCTGTGCGTCTGCTGTCAGTTTCTTCGCCGTATCGACCAGGTCAGCCTCGTACAGCGATTTACCGACATTATTGCCGTCGGCGGCAATAAACGTATTGGCAATTCCACCTCCAACGATCAACTGATCCACTATCGTCGCCAGCGATTCCAGTACCGTCAGTTTGGTAGATACCTTGGAACCACCGACAATCGCCACCATCGGCCGGGCCGGATTGTCCAGTGCCTTGCCCAGGGCCTCCAGTTCAGCGGCCAGCAGCGGACCGGCACAGGCCGTATCTGCATACTTGGCTACGCCGTGGGTTGAAGCCTGGGCCCGATGGGCGGTACCGAAGGCATCCATGACATATACATCACACAGGCCTGCGTATTTTTTGGCCAGAACATCATCATTCTTGCCTTCACCGACATTAAAGCGAACATTTTCCAGGATAACCACCTCGCCGGCATCCACCCCAGGCGGGTTATCCAGATACTCCTTGATCACCCGCACCGTGTTTCCCAGCAGATCCGACAGATGCGCCGCCACCGGCGCCAGAGAATATTCGGCATTGTACTCGCCTTCCGTCGGCCGGCCGAGATGAGACATCAGCATCACCCTGGCACCTGCCTCTATAGCCAGCTTGATCGTCGGTAGCGAGGCACGAATACGAGTATCATCCGCAACCCGGCCGTCTTTCAATGGCACATTCAGATCCTCTCGAATCAGGACGCGTTTGCCCGCCAGATCAAGATCAGTCATTTTGATTACAGTCATGGAATCTCTCCTGAATTTTTTCAAAAATCATCTGCCAAACCTGGTTTGACGGATAACTCTTCGGCTGCAGGCTCATCCGCCCGACCAGGCAGGCCGGGCGGATCAACACTGTGGTAAACAGAAATTACTTTGCGATGTGCTGCACAAAGCGCATCATATTACAGGTGTAGCCATACTCATTATCGTACCAGGACACAACCTTGATAAAGGTACCATCCAGTGCAATGCCGGCACCGGCATCGAAGATCGAAGAGTAGCCGACGCCGCGAAAGTCAGTGGATACAACCTTCTCGTCGGTATAACCCAGAGTCTTGCTGATATCACCCGATTCAGAAGCGGCCTTCATAGTCTTGCAGATAGCGTCATATGATGCCTCTTTATCCAGCTCAACCGTCAGATCGACAACCGATACATCTGATGTCGGCACACGGAAAGCCATACCCGTAAGTTTGCCATTCAGTTCGGGTAGCACGACGCCAACAGCCTTGGCGGCACCCGTGGACGACGGGATGATGTTCTCCAGGATCCCGCGGCCGCCGCGCCAATCCTTCATGGAAGGTCCGTCGACGGTCTTCTGGGTAGCCGTCGCCGCATGTACCGTGGTCATCAGGCCGCGCTTGATGCCCCAATTATCGTTCAGAACCTTGGCCACCGGTGCCAGGCAATTGGTTGTACATGAGGCCGCCGAGACGATCTTCTGGCCGGCATAGCTGTCATGGTTGACGCCATAGACGAACATCGGGGTACTATCCTTGGAGGGTGCACTCTGCACGACCTTGCTGGCGCCGGCATCGATATGCTTCTGACAACTTTCTTCAGTGAGGAAAAAACCGGTACAGTCAATAACGATTTCGGCACCCACCTCATTCCATTTCAGATTAGCCGGATCACGTTCGGCTGTCAGACGGATCTTTCTGCCATCGACGATCAGGCTGTTATTGTCGACCGCGACATCACCATCGAAGCGGCCATGAACCGAATCGTACTTGAGCATATAGGCCAGATAATCCGGATCAAGCAGATCATTGATGCCGACGATCTCGACATCCTTGAACTCCTGCGCCACCGCACGAAATACCATGCGCCCAATACGACCAAAGCCATTAATACCTACTTTAATAGTCATACTTCAAACTCCACTAAGTTTTAATAAACCGATATGGCCGCCACGAACTACGGTCCCAGCCGGCCATGTAAAATCGTTACAGGACTTCTTTCACCGCCTTGACTACATTGTCTACCGTGAAACCGAACTCCCTGAACAGATCAGCATCGGGAGCTGATTCGCCGAAACGGTCAAGCCCCACGACCCTGCCATTGGCACCAGCGTATTTATACCAGGATGCCGTCACACCCGCTTCGACGACGACACGGGCTGTAACAGATGCAGGGATCACGGATTCACGATAGGCATCGTCCTGGGCTTCGAATAAAACAACTTCAGGCATTGAAACGACACGGATCCTCTTGTCATCCAGAGCCTCCGCAGCACCCATGGCCAGAGCCACCTCAGAACCCGTGGCAATGATGATGGCATCCGGTGTACCGGCACAATCCTTGAGGATATAGGCACCCCTGGTGATATTAGCGATCTGTTCATCCGTACGCGTCTGGTGCGCCAGTCCCTGACGTGAAAGTATCAACGAGGTCGGGCCGTTCTTCCGCTCAATCGCCGCCTTCCAGGCCACGGCTGTCTCAACCGCATCACAGGGACGCCAGACAGACATATTCGGTATCAATCGCAGCGTAGCCGTCTGCTCGACGGGCTGATGGGTAGGTCCATCTTCGCCTAGACCAATCGAATCATGGGTAAAGACCTCGATGTTTTGCACCTTCATCAACGCCGCCATGCGCAGGGCATTGCGTGCATATTCAGAAAACATCAGGAAGGTAGCGCCAAAGGGTATAAATCCATCATGCAGGGCGATGCCATTAACCATCGCTGCCATACCAAATTCACGCACACCATAGTTTATATAGTTGGCATCCGCTTTGTCGGCACGCATCGGTTTGTAACCGGACCATTCGGTCAGGTTGGAGCAACCCAGGTCAGCCGAACCACCGAAAATTTCAGGTAGCACGGCCGCATAGCCCTCGATAGAGTTCAGGGACGCCTTGCGTGTTGCAATCGTCTCGGCCTTGTCGTTCACCGCCTTGATAAACTCAGCGGACCTGGCGTCCCAGTCAGCCGGCAGGTCGCCGCTCATACGCCGTTCGAATTCCGTGGCCAGTTCAGGATACTCGGCCCGGTAGGCGGCAAACTTCTCATTCCAGTCAGACTCAATCCTGGCGCCCTTTTCCTTCGCATCCCAGCCGGCATAGATCTCTGAAGGGACCTCGAAAGGACCGTGGTCCCAGCCCAGCGCGGCCTTGGTCAGATTGAGCTCCTCCTCACCCAGCGGTGCACCGTGACAGGCGTGACTGCCGGCCTTGTTTGGAGAACCGAAGCCGATGGTGGTCTTGCAGCAGATCAGGGTCGGCTTGTCCGTCATAGCCCGTGCGGTTTCTATCGCCTTTATCAGGGCATTGGCATCATGGCCATCGACATCGGCCAGCACATGCCAGCCATAGGACTCGAAACGTTTCGGTGTATCGTCAGTGAACCAGCCGTCAACATGGCCGTCAATGGAGATGCCATTATCATCCCAGAATGCAATCAGCTTGCCGAGACCCAGCGTACCGGCCAATGCGCAGGCCTCGTGGGAGATACCTTCCATCATGCAGCCATCGCCGAGGAACACATAGGTATGATGATCGACGATGTCATGGCCATGCCGGTTAAACTGGCCGGCCAGGGCCTTTTCAGCGATGGCCATGCCGACACCGTTGGTTATACCCTGCCCCAAGGGTCCGGTCGTTGTTTCTATACCCGGGGCGTAACCGTATTCCGGGTGACCCGGTGTCTTCGAATGCAGTTGACGGAACTGCTTCAGTTCCTCCAGCGGCAGGTCATAACCCGTCAGGTGCAGCAGCGAATAGATCAGCATCGAACCATGACCGTTGGACAGGATAAACCGGTCACGGTTAACCCATTTAGGGTTGCCTGGATTGTGCTGCAGGAAATCGTTCCACAGGACTTCGGCGATATCGGCCATTCCCATCGGTGCACCTGGATGACCGGACTTGGCCTTTTGTACCGCATCCATACTTAATGCCCTGATGGCATTCGCTAATTCTCTGCGAGATGACATGGTCTTCTCCTACCTTAATTTATTGAGTAAACATTTTGGTGACAGCTATCCATCAGCCGCTGTTTCCCCGGCCGCTGATGATCATCATATAGTATGCTATTTGCCCCTTTTAACCGGGGCTTGTTGTACGCCCTGCTCATTGGCTGGCGTCTTGGATGTTGTCATGCCAAGCAGCCATGACGTTCGAACCCTGCTTGAAAGCCGCACAATGGCATAGCTCACATAGAAACGCGGTATTCTCCCTTACCCAAAAGCATACAGCAACCATTATTTTCTATCGCTGAAACCACAACGATGGGTACATCCAACCCTTAAAACGTTAACCTTATGATTTATAAAGATAATTAATGGTTATTGGTTGTCGGCCCGCCATTTGATCGAGCAGCCCATGCTCGGTATCTGCTCTGACGGTCCCTTGCCGGTCTCGGCCACCTGTTTCATGGCCTCGAACAAATCACGTCTGACATCGGCCGGCGCCGCCTGCTTGCGACTGGCATCGAGACGGCCTCGGTATTGCAGGCCCAGATCCGCGTTATAACCGAAGAAATCCGGGGTACAAACAGCACCATAGGCCTTGGCGACCTGCTGGGTTTCATCCATCAGGTAGGGAAACGGAAACGCGAATTCCTCGGCCACCCGTTGCATATTTTCAAAGGAGTCCTCTGCGTATTCGCTCGGATCATTGGACATGATGGCAACACTCTTGAGCCCCAACTCCGCCAATTCACGTGTATCCCGGACGATGCGATCACGAATCGCCTGGACATAGGGACAATGATTACAGATAAACATCACCAGCAGGCCCTTTTCGCCGCGACACTGCTGCAATGACCATCGCTTGCCGTCGACGCCAGGCAGGGTAAAATCCGGTGCCGGTGCATCAAATTCACAGATCGGGGTTTCCAGACTGACCATAGATATCCTCCTTGGCAGAACGGTGATTTCCGTCAAATGACGTTCGTCCTGAAGCGAAAATGACTCATTATACCCTAACCACCATGACTTTCCAGAAGCCTTCAGCCCCGATAACCGGGTGATCAGACAGGGCATCAAGAACGCATTGTTTACGACCAAAGACACCACCAGGAGCCGGGGTAAAGACCCGGGACCGCTTTTCAAAAATCATATAAATGATGTATAATTGGAAGTCTTTTAGGCCGCGTCAGCACACCCGCTTAATTCGAGCCCCGCATTACCGTACGGAACGTTATCACCCGCTCCGCTGACATCGGACAATTTAATTAATAGCCAGCACTGAGGAAATCATGTCTAAATCATATCTGTTTACATCGGAATCAGTTTCAGAAGGCCACCCGGACAAGATCGCCGACCAAATTTCGGACGCCATTCTCGACGGCATACTTTCTCAGGATCCCACGGCCCGCGTTGCCTGTGAGACCATGATAAACACCGGCATGGTGGTGTTATCAGGCGAAATCACCACCAGCGCGATCATCGACTATACGCAGATTGTCCGCGATACGGTACGCAACATAGGTTATACCAGCTCTGAAATGGGATTTGACGCCGATTCCTGCGCCGTACTGGTTGCCCTGGATAAACAATCCGTTGACATCGCCATGGGTGTCAATGAAGGAGAGGGTGATGACCATGACCAGGGCGCCGGTGACCAGGGCCTGATGTTTGGTTATGCCAGCAATGAGACCGACGTCCTGATGCCGGCCCCCATCACCTATGCCCACCGCCTGGTCCAGCGTCAGGCCGAAGTACGCAAGAACGGTACACTGACCTGGCTACGTCCGGATGCCAAGAGCCAGGTCACCTTCCGCTATGAAGACGGCCAACCGATCGGAATCGATGCCGTGGTACTGTCGAGCCAGCATGCCGACAGCGTAGACAACAAAACCCTGCGTGAAGCCATCATGGAAGAGGTCATCAAACCGGTACTGCCGGCCGAATGGCTTACCAAGGACACCAGTTATTTCATCAATCCGACCGGGCGTTTCGTCATCGGTGGACCCGTCGGCGACTGCGGCCTGACCGGGCGCAAGATCATCGTTGATACCTACGGCGGCATGGCCCGTCATGGCGGCGGTGCCTTCTCGGGCAAGGATCCGTCCAAGGTCGACCGTTCGGGTGCCTACGCCGGCCGTTATGTGGCCAAGAACATTGTCGCCGCCGGCCTCGCAGAGCGTTGCGAAATCCAGGTGTCCTATGCCATTGGTGTGGCCCAGCCGACCTCGATCAGCATCGAAACCTTCGGTACCGCCAAGGTTGCCGAGACGCGCCTGGTAGAGATGATCCGCGAACATTTCGACCTGCGCCCCAAAGGTATCGTCACCATGCTTGATCTGCTGCGCCCGGTCTACAAACAGACGGCGGCCTATGGCCACTTCGGCCGCACCGAAGAAGATCTGTACTGGGAAAGAACCGACAAGGCCGATGACCTGCGTCATGAGGCCGGCCTTTGAGCCATATGAATTCGTCACTCGATAACTGAAAAAAGGAAACCAATCATGAGTAAACCCGCCGAAACTATGCCCCGGGACTACCAGGTCGCAGACCTGTCACTGGCCGAATGGGGACATAAGGAAATCAGGATCGCCGAAACCGAAATGCCGGGACTGATGCAAACACGTGAAAAATACCGTGCCAGCCAACCGCTGAAAGGGGCGCGTATCGCCGGCAGCCTGCACATGACCATCCAGACCGCGGTACTGATCGAGACTCTGGTCGACCTGGGCGCCGAGGTGCGCTGGGCTTCATGTAATATATTTTCAACCCAGGACCATGCCGCGGCAGCCATTGCGGACAAGGGCATCCCGGTTTTTGCCCACAAGGGCGAGTCGCTGGAAGAGTACTGGGCCTATACTCACCGCATCATGGAGTGGTCAGATGGTGGCGCTCCCAACATGATCCTTGATGACGGCGGTGACGCAACACTGCTGCTGATCCTCGGCTCCAAGGCCGAATCAGATCCCGGTGTCATCGCCAACCCGGGCAGTGAAGAGGAAGAATACCTGTTTGCCGCCATTAAAAAGCGGCTGGCCGAACAGCCTGACTGGTACAGCAAGACCAAGGCCAGCATCAAGGGAGTCACCGAAGAGACCACGACCGGGGTGCACCGTCTTTACCAGATGGCCAGCAAGGGTGATTTGCCATTCCCGGCCATCAACGTCAATGATTCCGTAACCAAATCCAAATTCGATAACCTCTATGGCTGCCGTGAATCGCTGCTGGACGGTATCAAGCGCGCCACCGATGTCATGATCGCCGGCAAGATCTGCGTCGTTCTCGGTTACGGCGACGTTGGCAAGGGATGTGCCCAGGCCTTTCGCGGCATGGGCGCAACGGTATGGGTAACCGAAATTGACCCGATCTGCGCCTTGCAGGCGGCCATGGAAGGTTATCGCATCGTTGAAATGGATGATGCCGCTAAAATGGGGGACATCTTTGTCACCACCACGGGTAACTACCATGTCATCACCCATGATCATATGGCGGCCATGAAAAACGAGGCCATTGTCTGCAATATCGGTCATTTCGATAACGAAATCGATGTAGCATCACTGCGCCAGTATCAGTGGGAAAATGTCAAACCCCAGGTTGACCAGATCATTTTCCCGGATGGCAAGCGCATCACCCTGCTGGCTGAAGGACGTCTGGTTAATCTTGGCTGCGCCACCGGCCACCCGAGCTTTGTCATGTCCAATTCATTCACCAACCAGACACTGGCACAGATTGAATTATTCAATAACCGCGGCGAGTACGAAAACCAGGTCTACGTATTACCGAAAAAACTGGACGAAGAGGTCGCGCGCCTGCACCTGCAGAAGGTCGGCGCCAATCTGACCCGCCTGACACAGGAACAGGCCAAATACATCGACGTCCCGGTTGAGGGGCCATACAAGCCTGATCACTATCGTTACTAATCACCATCGTTTCTAGTAAATGACGCCCTCCGAACCCGGGGCCGGAGGGCGGTTCAACGGGAATCGTTATGAAATCACAACGAGCTTATCCACTCGCCTTCAGCTTTGAATTCTTTCCGCCCAAGACTGACAAGGGCGCTGGAAACCTGCTGGCGGTCAGCAAGAAGCTAGCGGCGAAGAATCCGTGCTTTTTTTCCGTGACCTTCGGCGCCGGTGGCTCTACCCAGGAACGGACACTGGAAACAGTCATTGCCGTCAAACAACACACCGGTATCGATGTCGCACCTCATCTGTCATGCATTGGTTCCACCCGTGAGCGTATCCGGGATATCCTGAACACCTATATCGACCACGGTATTCATCATTTAGTCGCCCTGCGCGGCGATATGCCTTCCGGCATGCATACCGCGGGGGAATTTCGCTACGCCAATGAACTCGTCGAGTTCATCCGCGCCGAAACCGGCCAGCATTTTTTTATTGAGGTCGCCGCTTATCCCGAATTCCATCCCCAGGCCAAATCAGCACAGGCTGATCTGATCAATTTCAAACGCAAGGTCGATGCCGGAGCCGATGGGGCGTTGACCCAGTATTTCTACAATGTCGACGCCTACACGGCCTTTGTCGATGGCTGTGAAAAAATGGGTATCGAACTACCAATCGTCCCGGGCATTATGCCTATCACCAACTATTCGAGCCTCGCCCGCTTTTCCGATGCCTGCGGCGCGGAGATCCCCCGCTGGATCCGTCGGCGGCTGGAAGGTTTTGGTGATGACGTCGAATCCATCAAGGCCTTCGGTCTCGAAGTCACCACAGAACTGTGCCGTAAACTGCTAGAATGCGGTGCACCCGGACTCCATTTTTATTCAATGAACCAGTCTGAAGCGTCGCTGACCATTTGGGATAATCTGGGGCTCAAAAGTGACAAGTCTTCACGATCGATAAGGCAAGCCCGCAACGATTAGACGAACAGGCACACGCAATCCGGGCGGTGCAGGCAGGCCGCCCCACACTATTCAGTAGGGTATTTGCTGTCCATCAAAAGCGACAAAGGCACCAACCGGATACCCATCGATACGACTGATCACATCAGCCATCCCGGCAACACTCTCAGCCACATCGATCAAACCGCCATGCCGTGTCATATCCGTACGCACCCAGCCGGGGTGCAGAGTAATCACCTTTATTCCATCCGCCGCCAGGTCGATCGCCATCGACCTGGAGACAATCACCAATGCCGCCTTGGCTGCACGATAGGCATAGCATCCGCCACTGGAGTTGTCCCCTGACGATCCCATCTTCGAGCTGACATTGGCGATCACGCCGTGACCCGTTTTCAGCGCCGGTAACACATGCTGCACCACGCGCAGGGCACCCAGGCAATCCACATCAAACACCTCATGCATCTCAGACATTGATACCCCGGTGAGGCTCTGGTCGCTGTCCCCGGCGCCGCCGTGAGCACCATATATACCGGCGTTATTGATCAGCAGGTCGATAGTGGACGGAAGGTCGTCACCATTGGCTTCCGGTTCAGATTTACGTACATCCCAGTATACGACCCTTGCTCCGTCGTCCTGTAGCGATCGTAACTGATCTGAAAGCTCACGACATACCGCCCACACCTGGTCACCACGGGCGTGATAATAACGAACAAAACCCAAGCCGATGCCCCGACCGGCGCCGGTTATTAAGACATTCATGGAATGACCCTCTCTAATTCTATTGTTGCAATGAATGGCTACTGGTTACTACTGGTCTCGCCCGCTGCAGCCTTACATTCGACGTGGCGGATTCTCCGCCACCTGCGCATTCACTGCAGCGCTTACCCGTGCTATCCTTGCGTGCCATCGTCACTATGAATCAGTTGGAAGTATGATGTCAAAACCGGGTGCCACAGGATTAAAACGGATTGTCAATGCAGCAGGTTATTCCTGGTCCGGCTTGAAGGCAACCTTCAGGCATGAGGCCGCTTTTCGTCAGGAACTGCTGCTGTGCTG
>Ga0102952_1000471_pt1 | contig 15124 bp, 14 predicted proteins | sample SalPon2A_C_D1_MG_FD_78506 | JGI IMG/M metagenome (GOLD analysis project Ga0102952, IMG submission 78506) | Soil microbial communities from South San Francisco under conditions of wetland restoration - Salt Pond MetaG R2A_C_D1_MG | ecosystem: Environmental > Terrestrial > Soil > Wetlands | place... | reverse complement strand
CTCATTCAATGGCATGACGCCCATAGTGACAAAATACTCCGATGTAGTCGTCTTGTCCTTGGCTGCGATACCCATGACCTCAGAAGTCTTGGCACGGATGGTGTAGTCCTGATAGGCAGGAATGGCGATGGCCGCCAGGATACCGATAATCGCAACAACGATCATCAGCTCGATCAGTGTAAAACCCTGTTGCATTTTTTTCATGATACTCTCCTCGAGTAAGTCGGATAGATAGATGTTCGCGCTTATGTTCTTGTGACCTCTGTTCCCGCTGGTGCGTAGAATCAACTGTCTTGCCATGGTTATCTGCACATGCTGTGCCAACTTTAATGAATATTCGAGAGGTTTCGTTTTTTTCGTTTTTGTCCGCTCAGCTGTAACTGAACGGACATTTCGGCACAAAACCGTGAAGAGTTGCCGATTATTTTGCTTTGCAGAGGTCTTCAAGTGACATTGCTTGCCACTGGGCGTCACAAAGTGACAATAATTGTCACCCCTGTTTTGAGGCTTTGGTGTAAGGCAGGCATACGGGTGCGCCATGTCGCTAGCCTCCTCCCTGTGGCTGTTACGGGCTAAAGGTATGTCATCAACATCCTAGTTGATGTCGTATTTTTTCAAACGGTAACGCAGGGCCCGGAACGTGATGCCGAGCAGTTTGGCTGCCGCTGTCTTATTGTACCGTGTTTGTTCCAGAGCCTTGATAATGGCCTGTTTCTCGGTATTGTCAAGATAGGGGGCCAGAGACGGTGTGGGGACGTCCGGCGTTTCGCCCCGGTAATCCTGATGTACTTCTGATACGGGTTTATTGTTACCCAGGTTAGAATCGACCTGATGCGGGGCAAGTTGCAAATCACCGGCGTGAATGCAATTGCCCTCACACAGGGTCATCGCACGCTCCAGGATATTCTCCAGTTCACGCACATTACCAGGGAAAGGGTACAGGCATAGCGCCTGTAGCGCGCTGTCCTCTAACCTGGGTACACGGATATCACTGTTTCTAGCGAGCCGCTGCAGGAAATACGCTGCCAGGTCCGGTATATCGGCGCTGCGTTCCCGCAGTGCAGGCACCTGCAATTCGATGACATTGATGCGATAAAACAGGTCCTGGCGGAATTCGCCTCGACTGACAAGTTCTGACAGGTTTTTATGGGTGGCGCAGAGTATACGGACATCGACCGGACTTTCATGGGTGGCGCCAATGGCACGGACGGCCTTTTCCTGAATGGCACGCAACAGCTTGACCTGCATCTGCAGTGGCAGGTCCGCTACTTCATCCAGAAACAGCGTACCACCATTGGCGGCCTGGAAAAGACCGGTTTTGTCGACGACAGCGCCGGTGAAACTGCCTTTCTTATGCCCGAAAAATTCGCTTTCCATCAATTCTTCCGGGATAGCCCCGCAATTGACGGGAATAAAGGCCTGTTCTCGACGTGCGCCCTGCTTGTGGATCAAGCGCGCCACGAGTTCTTTGCCACTGCCGGATTCACCCGATATGTAGACCGGGGCCTGGCTGCGAGCCAATTTGGCGATTTGTTCACGTAACCTGTGCATGACCGCCGATTGACCTAACAACCCGGCCATCGGCGCAGGCTCCTGTGAGCTTTCATAGCCGGACAGCTTTAAAGCCGTAGTGACCAGGCTACGCAACATCTTCAGATCGACCGGCTTGGAGACAAAATCGAAGGCGCCGGTCTTCAGGGCATTAATGGCGGATTCCATATTACCGTGGGCTGTAATAACGGCGGTAGGAATGTCCGGAAAATGATCCTGTATGTATTCGACCAGATCGATACCGTTGCCATCGGGCAGGCGCATATCGGTCAGGCAGAGTTTGAACGGGTGTTGCAGGAGCAGTTTTTTGGCAGCAGAGATATCGGCGGCACTGTGACTGGCAATGTCCATACGCGACAGCGTCAGCTCCAGTAATTCACGAATATCCGGCTCATCATCGACTATCAATGCGAGAGGCTGATTCATTACTACACCACCTGTTGGCGCCGGGTATCGGCAAAGGTGATACGAAAGCAGGCGCCCTGATCCTTGCCGGGAACATAATCCAGCCTGGCCTGATTGCTTTCACATAATTCCCGTGCGATATACAGACCCAGACCAGTCCCTATTGCGGAAGTGGTAAAGAAAGGCTCGAACAGCTTAGTGAGATCATCGCTGGCAACACCCGGGCCATTGTCGATGACATCGAGATAGGGCTTGTGGTTATCATGGCTAATACCCGCCTGCAATGATACACGGGCTGAACCCTGGTTTGCGCCATGACTCAGCCCGTTATGACACAGATTGCTGATAACCTGCTGCAACTGGCTGCTGTCAAAGCGTACGAACAAGTTTTCAGGTATTTTTGACATATCGATTTTATCGGCGCCAGCCGGATTGTCATGACCAAAGTCGTGGAGGAAGCCGTCGAGCCAGGGCTTCAGCTCCAGTTCCTCGGGCTGTGTCGGCTGGCGCCGGCTTAACTGCATAATATTCTCGATGATCGTATTAACGCGTTTTGAATGGGCCTGGATGATTTCTGTCAGGCGCTGGTCAGCGGCGCCCAGTTGTTCGTCTTCAGCCAGCAGTTGTCCGGCGTGGCTGATGGCACCGAGAGGATTGCGGATTTCATGGGCTATGCTGGCTGTCAGGCGACCTAGAGAAGCTAGTTTAAGCTGCTGGGCCTGTTGGGCCAGGGCGGCCATGTCTTCGATAAATATCATCGTTCCGGGTTTGTCTTTGTCACCCAGGGTGGCGAATCGAGGCATGATCTCGGCGCCGGTGGCCGAGACGCGAAACATCGGGGAGGTATAATTGTTATCCTCATGCCAGCTTTTCAGGTGTTCAGCCATCGTCGGAGACATTTTTTCCAGCGTTCCGTAATTACGTGATGGTTCAAGCTCGAGTAAATGGCGCGCCGATTCGTTGATCAGACGAATTTTATGATCACTATCCAGTACAACAATACCGGTTTGCATGCGCTGGATGATGTATTCAGTCAACTGTGCCATATTGGCCAGATCGACACCTCGTTTTTCAGCTAGCGCTTCACTCTCTCGCAGGCGCTTGGCGAGGGTGTGGCCAAGCATTGCAGTGGCAAAAAAGGTGGCTCCAAGCAGGCCGGACTGGGTATAACTGGTAGCCGGGGAATGGCCTTCCAGGGCGGTATAGAGTTGTTCCAGCAACACCGCCAGGGCGGCAATGGCAGCAAAAAATGCGGCCGTACGTCCGCCTGACATCAGACTGCCGCCGGCGACAGCGACCAGTAGCAATGCACCCAGGCCACTATCGGCACCTCCACTTGCATGCATCATCAGGGTGTTAATGACGATATCCACCAGTACCTGGATATATAGCTGGGTAGAGAATGCGGGTTGGCCTTTATAAATCGTAAAGATACAGGCTATGCTGAAAAACAGATAAAACAGGGCGCTGTAATACAGCAGTTCGAAATTGTGGCTGCCTAACGGACTGGGTGTATTACCGGTAAGATTCAGCGTAACAAGCAACAGTGCCAGTGACAGACGATAGATATTCAGGTAATGGAGTGACTTCCAGGTCAGATAGGCGACCGTATTCGGAGATCCGTCAAGCCGTGGTCCTGTATTACCAGGATTGAGAATTTCAGGTCGTTGATTCATAGGCTTCGGAACCCTGCCAGTGTGCAGTGTGCCGTTGTCATTTGATGTAAAACAATACTTTTATATTTTTATGCTGGGTGATGCTGCTGGCCTTGACGTAACCGATAGCATTCCTGTTTGTGGCAACCGACAATATAACCAGTCGTTCACGCTTTACATGCTGAGTATTACGGCTGGTGTTAGTGATGTGGCGATTGGCCTCGTTGGCGGCAGCTCTCATAGCACTCATACCAAGCAGGGCCCGGGAAAACGTCTCGCGTGCCGGTGAGGCTGTGGGAAGATTAAAAATATCGATCTTCTCATGATTATTCCAGGTTGTTATCCTGTCATTATAGATATTACTAATCTCCTGTAGCGTTAAAGGCTGCGAATTTTCACTATTGACTATAATCGCTACCCGTGGCTCCGCCTGTACTGTCATTGATGCCAGTAGCAGGAGTAGTGGTAGAATTATGTGTAAAATCTTCATGTTCTATCAGTGATTACTCTAGTGGCCAAGGCTGGCGTTGATGCTGATGATGGTCTTGTAACAGTTTTCAACTGCCGGATCCTGAAAATCTGTGGCGTGCTGCTCCAGTTTCAGGTTCAGGTTTTCTGTAATGTGGTAATTAACAAAAAGACTGCGGGTGGTTTCATTGACCTTCAGCCTGGTTTGGCTGTCATAAAAATCATAACGTAGACCAAGGGTCCAGTTATCAAGCTGATAAAGGCCCTGCAGATAATAACCCAGTTTACGGTAGCTATTACCAATCACCGGTTTCAGTAAGGCATTGGCATATTCTGCCTGCAATTCCACATCACCCTGGCGGATTTTTGTATGCATACCAAAGGCATTTTTATCGGTACCGTCATTTAAAATGTCATAATACAGGGTCGTGCCGACAGTAAAATTATTCAGATAGGGCAGGTCAAGATTCAGTCTAAGCCCCAGGGCTTTGTGATTGTTCTGGTCTTCTTGTGAAGAATTACCTTCGCCGTTACCGGCAAACAAATCATAGCTGACAAAGTGTGTAAATACGGAGGTGATGCCGTAAAGTGTTATGCCATCGGTTGTCTGCGGAAATATTTTGCGAATATGGCGCGGCCGCTCCTGGGTGGCAACAAAGGGCGGGTAATGATCGATCGACCAGATGCCGGCTGGTGTAAAAAAGCGCCCGATACGAAAACTTGCGTAGGCCCGCCAGCTGAAATCGAGATTCAAGGCCTCGGTAAATATCTTCCCTTCGCTTGTTCCGAGTGTATTAATGGTTGTGTACGTGTCATCGGGGGTGCCACACATAGTGTCGATACCACAGTCAACGAGGACCGAGACGGGGTTGCCTGTTTCGAATTGAGGGGTATCCTCAAACTCTATTTCGGAAAAAAAGCGCCATTTCTGGCTGATTTCCTGCTTGAAGAACAATGACAGGTGATGCAGGTGAATGCTGGGGCTGATGGAATTGCGGCTGTCGACGGTATAGGCGGCATCGGTATAGCCGGCGACCGTCATACCCTGATCCTGTCGATTACTGGTTTCGTATTGGGTGATGGCCCTGATTTCTTCTTGCAGTGCCTGCAGACGGGCTTCGAGTTCAGCCGTAGTCGCTGCCTGGGTAATGGCCGGGCATAGGCACAGTGCCAGATACAGGGTGGCGATCGCCTGTTTCACGTCGTAACTCCCTTTAGAGATTTAAATGCCGCAATTAATAATTGAGCTCCCTGGTACGCTATCGTCGCTATGAGTGACGAGCTTTAATATAGAGTTGTCATGTGACCGGCACGCGTTCATCTGTGGTTAAAGAACTATGCAGAGCGGGTAAGACCCGTTTTGATGAGATGTTATGATTTACCTGTCAACGGTATGGATACAGGTAATGATGTGGCCCTGTACTCACTGTGAGTATCAGGATAGTCCTGGAAGTGGAACAAGGAAGGGGACTGGAATTGCTGCACCGAGAAGTATTCATTGGCCGCCACCGCTGATAGAATCCGGTGTGTTATGCAGCGTATCCCCGAACCTGAATTGATGGAGGGCGCCGAGCAGGCCAGGGCCTATGCCGAGGCCGATTTTGAACAGCCACATGCCCAGTTTATCGAATTGTTCCGACAGCGGTTTCCACATGCCGATTTTCGCGGTCGTGTGCTGGATCTGGGTTGCGGGCCCTGTGACATCAGCTGCCGTATTGCCGGGGCCTATGCCGCTTGCACTATAGATGCTGTTGATGGTTCTGCAGCGATGTTATCCCTTGGACATGAACGGGTGTCACGCTATGGCCTGAATAGGCGTATCCACCTGTATCAGAAGTATTTACCCGATGACCCGCTGCCGTCACCAGCCTATGACACGATCATCAGCAACAGCCTTTTACACCATCTGGTGTCCGCACAAACCCTGTGGCAATCCATCCGTCGTGCGGCTGCCCCTGCAGCAGTGGTTTTTATCATGGACCTGATGCGACCTACGAGCCGGAAACAGGCACAAACGCTGGTGGCCGAGTATGCCGCGCAGGAGCCTCCCATCCTGCAGCATGATTTCTATCATTCCCTGCTGGCCGCCTATACAGTGGAAGAGGTTAAAGCGCAGTTGGCTGTGGCAGGCCTGCAGGGAATGCAGGTAGAGGCTGTCTCCGACCGGCACCTGACGGTGTCCGGTTATCCTGTCAGAGACGATATGACCCCGGTTCAGGGTTAAGGTGCTGGCGAGAACCCGTGTTGACGCCAGGCTTCATAAGTCACAACAGCGACGCAGTTAGACAGGTTCAGACTGCGATTACCGCCCAGCATCGGGATACGCAATAACTGTTTATCCGGCAGGCTGCCAAGAAGACCGTCCGGCAAACCGCGGGTTTCAGGACCGAACAGCAAGGCATCACCCGGTTTGTATCGAGCATCGGCATAACAGTGCCTGCCTCTGGTCGTAATGGCATAGACTGTCCCTGGATTACACATTTCCAGACATTTATCCAGCGTGGCGAAAACCCTGGTTCTGGTCATATCACTGTAATCAAGACCGGCGCGACGCAGGCTTTTTTCACCAAGGTCAAAGCCAAGCGGCTGGATGAGGTGTAACGAGGTGCCAGTATTGGCGCACAGGCGTATAATGTTTCCGGTATTCGGCGGGATCTCTGGCTGATAAAGGATAATATGAAACATCATACACTCGCTCTACATCAGGGCCGACCATGAGTGGTGGCGGCGACAACAATCAGATTGACAGCAGCCAGTTTGCCCGGCTGAGCACCGTGGAACAGCAAAGGCTGAACGTCGATTTTTGTGGTCTGCAGTTTAACACACCGCTGGTGCTGCTTTCCGGGTGTGTCGGATTCGGTGAGGAATATACCCGAGTCAGCGGATTTTCCAATCGCGATGTCGGTGCCGTGTGCTTGAAAGGGACGACGCTCGAGCCCCGACTGGGTAATCCGGCCCATCGGGTTTATGAGACACCCATGGGTATGATCAATGCCATTGGTTTACAAAACCCGGGCACAGCGCATGTGATCGACACTATCCTACCGCAGCTGGATTTTTCCGAGACCCGGTTTATAGCCAATGTATCCGGTTCGACGGTAGAAGAATATTACGAGGTCACACGACTTTTTGATGACTCACCCATTGATGCCATTGAAATCAATATATCCTGTCCGAATGTTAAAGAGGGTGGCGTGGCCTTTGGTAATGATCCGGACATGTCGGCGCGGGTGGTCGAGGTCTGTCGTAAGGCGACCAGGAAGCCGCTGATTACCAAGTTGTCACCAAACCAGACGGATATAGCCGGAAATGCCCGTCGCTGTATCGAGGCCGGCAGTGACGCTTTCGCGGTGATCAATACCCTCATGGGTATGGCGATCGATATAGAAGCCCGTCGTCCGATTATCGGCAATAATCAGGGTGGTCTGTCCGGGCCGGCGATCAAGCCCGTGGCCCTGCTGAAGGTGCATCAGGTCTATCAGGTATGCAGGTCACACAATATCCCGATCATTGGTCAGGGGGGTATTGCCTCGGCAGCGGATGCGCTGGAATTTATCATCGCCGGGGCGACGGCCGTCGGTATCGGTACAGCATTGTTTTATGACCCACTGATTTGTCCGGCCATCAACGACGGTATACTCGATTATTTACAGCGCCATCAATTAACCGGGCTTGATCAGCTGGTGGGTAGCCTGCAGGTTAACAGCTAGGCTGTATCCTTATACATTTCCAGTTCCTTGATCTTGCGTGTGAGGGTGTTCCGGCCCCAGCCCAGCAACTGCGCGGCATCCTGGCGCCGGCCACCGGTATGCTTCAGTGCCGTGGCGATCATGATCCGCTCAAAACTTGGCAGGGCTTGATCCAGAAGCCCTGTGGCGCCGCTGCCAAGACGATTATCGGCCCATTTTTGCAGTGCGCTCTCCCAGTTATCTCCACTGTCATCAGTAGGCGTCGTAATTTCCTGTGTCAATTCAGGTGGCAGATCTTCGCGATGAATAACCTGGCCCGGTGACATAACGGTCAACCAGCGACAGATATTTTCCATTTGACGTACATTTCCCGGCCAGGGATGATGGCTGAGAAACTGTTCACTTTCCTTATCCAGCGTCTTGACCTCGACCCCCAGCTCATTGGCAGCCCGTTTGAGAAAATGCCGTGCCAGGAGCGGAATATCCACCTGGCGTTCGCGTAGCGCCGGGACATGAATGCGAATGACATTAAGGCGATGATATAAATCCTCTCGGAATAGTCCCTGCTGTACACGTTGTTCAAGATTCTGGTGAGTGGCCGTGATGATACGCACGTCGGTCTTGATTTCGGTATGGCCGCCGACACGGTAGAAGGTGCCGTCAGCCAGTACCCGCAATAATCGCGTCTGTAGCTCGACCGGCATATCACCAATCTCGTCCAGGAATAAAGTACCGCCGTTGGCCTGTTCGAAACGACCCTGGCGCTGGCCCTGGGCGCCGGTAAATGCACCTCGCTCATGACCAAATAGTTCGGATTCCAGCAGCTCTCTGGGTATTGCTGCAGTGTTCAGGGCAACGAACGGGCCTTGGGTCCGAGGGCTGTGGCGGTGCAGGGCCTGGGCAACCAGTTCCTTTCCGGTACCTGATTCACCGGTGATCAGGGCGGTGATCTTGGATTTGGACAACCGCCCGATAGCCCTGAAGACCTCCTGCATGGCCGGGGACTTACCTAGGATCTCCGGGGTATCCGCTGTTTCTGCCGCCGATTTGTTTTGCTGGCGTTGATGCTGTTTGATTGCCCGCTGGATCAGATCGGTGGCCTCATCGACATCGAACGGTTTGGGCAGGTATTCAAAAGCGCCGCCTTCGTACGCGGCTATGGCACTGTCGAGATCGGAATGGGCCGTCATGACGATAATCGGCAAGCCCGGGTGCCTGGCGTGGATACGTTCCATCAGCGCCAGACCATCCATGCCTGGCATACGGATGTCCGTGATAATAGCATCGGGCTGATGCGATTCCAGTTGCTCCAGGATGCCGGTGGCGCTGGTGAACGAGGCATGGCTCAGACGAACCTTGCCCAGCGCTTTTTCCAGCACCCAACGGATAGACTTGTCATCGTCGATAATCCAGACCTGTTCGGGCTGATTCATGCCGGAATCAATTGAAAGATTCATGGGTGGTTCTCCAGGGGTAGGAAGATGGTAAATACCGTTTGTTTGGGTTGACTGTTGCACTCAATGAGCCCACCGTGTTGATTAATCAGTGACTGGGCGATGGGCAGGCCTAATCCCGTACCTTCGGGATTTCCGGTTACCATCGGATAGAAAATAGTATCGCTGATCGTTGCCGGGATACCGGGGCCATCGTCAATGATGTCAATGCGGACTGCCAGGCGATGGCGCTGCTGGCCAATCGTGACCTGACGCTGGGTGCGGCTGCGGATAATAATATGTCCCTGATCACCAACGGCCTGTATGGCATTGCGGACGATGTTCAGTATGGCCTGGATCAGTAATTCCGGATCGGCGAAAACGTCCGGAATGCTGGGATCATAGTCACGAGCGATATCAATGTTGGCCGATACCTCAGCCTGGGTCAGGGTGTTGACCCGCTCCAGTACGGTGTGAATGTTAAGTTGCTGTTTGCGTGGCGGTGTGTTCGGACCCAGCATGCGATTGAGCAGATTCTGCAGGCGATCCGCCTCGTCAATGATGACCTGGGTGTATTCCTTCAGGTTGTTATCGTGTAATTCACGCTCCAGCAATTGTGCCGCCCCGCGCAGTCCACTCAACGGATTCTTGATTTCATGGGCCATGCCGCGTACCAGCATGCGGACGGTATGGTTCTGGTTCAGCAGGTTTTCCTCTCGAGCAATTCGCAGTTGCCGGTCAACCTGGGTCATTTCCAATATCAGGCCAGCCTGACAGTTGTCACTATCTTCCACCGGTGTCACCGTGCAATCGATGGTAATGATCTGTGCATTATGCAACTTGAGTAGAATTTCCCGCTCCGTATAGGGACTTCGATTATTTAGCGCGTGTCGCAGGGCGTCAATAAAGTCAGTGCTCTCAAGCAACAAGCGCTCAAACGCCTGGTTCAATGCCGTCCGGGCGCTGGTCGCAAACAGCATTTCGCCAGCGGGGTTGATACTGAGCAGTTGTAGATCCCGGTCGAGTATCAATACCGCGGTATTAAGGTTGTCGATAATGGTGATTTGCATCTCGTGCATCGGGCTCATATCATTGATAGTGCAATAAATAAACCAGGTTTATGCCTGAATCCGGTTAACGCGGGTGCAGATATTCCATTGACCGCCATAAAATGTAAACGTATAAAAAACAATAAGTTAATGGGTTTTCATCGTTTAGTCTGAAATCAGCCGGGTTTCCAGCAGCGAAATCGTGGCGCCCGCACCGTTTTCGACGCACTATTATAGTGCATTATCGGTCTTTTAGGGGGCGCTTGCCTTACTTTAGTTCAGCAATGAACGGCGATGGGTGTGGAAGGTAACGGGTTTGCTGCTTTTGAGTATCTTTCCTTCCCGGTTTCGTACTGAGGCGGTGAGTGTATGAGTGCCACGATCAACCGCAGGCAGGCTTATCCGGGTGCTCTCAGCATCTTTTATGACAAGTTTGCCATCGAGACGGATGCTGATGCGGTGCCCCTGGGCGACCGCCAGCGCCGGCTCGATGGCAAGGACGATGTCGACCTGGCCGTTATTGGCCCACAAGGCCTGGTCATGTAGCGGTTGGGTGATATCCAGTAAACGATAACTGAATTCCGGCTCCGTTTTTTTTTCGGGTGCCGGTGTTGCGACCATCGGCTTGATATCCGGTTTATAGGTCTGTGGCGGGGGGAGTTCAAGCTTTTTTGCGCCCTCTGACGGCTGATCCGAGAAGACGGTATTGCCGTCCGCATCGGTCCAGGTATAGATCTCGGCCAGAGCCGGTGTAGCACTCAGCAAGCCGATTAACAGCCAGCAAACGGAAAAGCTGAAACGGGGATGGTTGTGCATACAGGCCCTGGCAGTCATAGTTCTTTTATGTAGCCCGAAGTGGCCTTACTTGTCAAAAAAAACGCCGACCCTGCTCATGCAGGGTCGGCGTTACACGGGTCCTGACGGATTACAGACTGTAGTACATGTCAAACTCAACCGGGTGTGTGGTCATATTCAACTGACGCACCTCATCGGCTTTCAGTGCAAGGTAACCGTCGATCATATCATTGGTAAAGACATCACCGGCGATCAGGAACTCACGGTCATTGTCGAGGGCCTCCAGCGCCATCTCGAATGAAGAACAGACGGTGGGAATCTGGCTCGCCTCTTCCGCAGGCAGGTCATACAGATCCTTGTCCATTGCCTCGCCCGGATGGATCTTGTTCTGGATGCCATCCAGACCGGCCATCATCATGGCCGAGAAGGCCAGATAGGGGTTGGCTGTCGAATCCGGGAAACGTACCTCGATACGGCGGCCTTTAGGGTTTGATACATACGGAATACGGACTGATGCTGAACGGTTACGGGCCGAATAGGCGAGCATGACCGGGGCCTCGAAGCCGGGCACGAGACGCTTGTAGCTGTTGGTGCTGGCATTGGTGAAGGCGTTCAGGGCACGGGCGTGCTTGAAGATACCACCGATATAAAACAGCGCGGTTTCAGACAGGCCGCCATAGAGGTCGCCGCTGAACTGATTCTTGCCGCCTTTACCCAGGGACTGGTGGACATGCATACCACTACCATTGTCACCGACCAGCGGCTTGGGCATGAAGGTCGCCGTCTTGCCGTAGGCATGGGCTACGTTCTGCACCACGTATTTCAGGATCTGGACCTCATCGGCCTTGCGTATCAGGGTGTTAAAGCCAACACCGATCTCGCACTGACCGGCGGTAGCCACCTCATGGTGGTGTACCTCGACCTTCAGGCCCATTTCTTCCATGGCCAGACACATGGCCGCACGGATATCGTGCAAGGCATCGACGGGCGGGACCGGAAAATAACCGCCTTTAACAGTCGGACGATGGCCGATGTTGCCGTCTTCGAAGACCTTTTCCGAGTTCCACGAGGCCTCTTCGGAATCGACCTTGTAGAAGGCGCCGCTCATGTCGATATTCCAGCGTACATCGTCGAGGATGAAAAATTCGTTTTCCGGACCGAAATAGGCGGCATCACCGACGCCGGTCGATTTCAGATAGGCCTCGGCACGATGGGCTACCGAGCGCGGATCACGTTCGTAACCCTGCATGGTATTGGGCTCAAGGATGTCACAGCGGACGATGATGGTTGATTCATCGGTGAACGGATCGGCAACGGCCGTGCTGTCGTCCGGCATCAGCACCATGTCGGATTCGTTGATGCCCTTCCAGCCGGCAATCGATGAACCATCGAACATCTTGCCCTCGCTGAAAAAATCACCATCGATCTGGTTGACGGGCAGTGTCACATGCTGCTCCTTGCCCTTGGTATCGGTAAACCGCAGGTCAACGAACTTGGCGTCGTTGTCCTTAATCAATTTCTGAACATTTGCTCCTGACATGGGGGTCCTCCACAGTACCTTTCATTAATTGAGAAATCATTGGTTCACCTGTATATACATGAACCGTGCCATTATTTATATTCTATAAAATCAATCAGTTGGTGATTTTAGTGACCGAAAACTGATAGGCTCGCACCGTTATTGTGCATTAATGCTTTAATAGGGCGCGTGCTTTATTAGGCGGTGGCCCGGGTTTATTGGTATTCTCCCGGTTGGTGCTTGTCCGCAGGGCATCTAGTTTAATGATTTCTCAGCCGCCGTCCACTTCTATCGTCAGGCGAATTTCATCCTCTGTCGATTCAGTACCGAGGAGCTTGTGGCCATTGATACGGCACCAGGTGGGCACATCGATAAGGGCGCCGGGGTCAGTGCAGGTGACCTCCAGGATGTCGCCACTATGCAGGGTTTTAATGAAATTCTGGGTACGGATAACCGGCATCGGACATAGCAGGTGGCGGGCGTCGAGCCGGTGAGGTTTCATAGATACCATTCCTGCGGTATCTCGGTGCTGGCCATCGGTTTAACAGACAGGATTCTCGCCGCTGCCTTGTTGTCCTCGCGATTGATTTCGATATCAACACGGTCGGCATCACGCCCCTGGCCGAAACGGGCCACAAGCCTGGCCGCCAGCTGCAGATCATCGTCATCGTACTGGCCATCGAGTAATACCAGCGGGCCGTTATGACTGCTGGCACGCAGCGTCGTGTACTGGCGCCGGTAGCCTTCGAGAAAACGGTTTTCACCCTCTTCCCGTCCGATGATCAGTTTGAAATGCGGTCGCGGTCGCAGGTGTCGGCCGACCTTCAACAACATGATGTCGTCGAGTTCATAGGTCTTTTCACCACGCTGTCGCCACAGATCCTGTAATTTACTTGCATAAGAAGCATCGGTCAGGAAACAACAGCCACCGGCTGGTTGGGCATAGTCGCTAAGGCCAAATTGCCGGGCCAAAGCCATCTGTGGTTTGCGTGAGCGGCCACTGAAACTGTAGAGTCGTTGTCTGTCCACCCAGCCTTCCCGTTCCGGCAGCGTTGCGGGTAGATTCTGCGCACACAGCGGGCGTAACAGCCGCTCGTGGGCACCGGATTCCGCGGCGATTACCGGCATCGTGTCCTTGCGCTGGGACATCGGGCGCTGGCCGATGACCTCGCCGGTGACGATGAAATCGAAGCCGTGTTCCTCCATCCATTCGCGAGCCTTTTTGACCATGAATCCCTTGCAGTCCAGGCAGGGATTGATGTTGGCGCCGTAGCCGTGCTTCGGATTGATGACGATAGCCTTGTATTCCTCGATGACATCGATGATGTGAAGTTTGATGCCGAGTTGTTCAGCACACCATAGGGCATTATTACGTTTGGGTTTGGAGCGGTTGTGTTTGCGAATGGCGTGTGTATGGCCTTCGACACAAAAACCGGTGAAAAAATTGATGCCTTCGACATGGATTCCCTGTTCCAGCAGGATGCGTGCCGCGAGCATCGAATCCAGTCCGCCGGAAATCAGGGCGACGGCCTTGCGTGGTGCAGTCATAGTCTACCGCCTCTTGAAGCTGGAGACGTATAGTAACAGATTCTCCGTCTGGCGGGGGAGTGCCGGCAGGCCAAACCTTGTTCCGGAGCGAGTGGGTACTCTTATCGACGGTCGGTTTGCCGTCACCGGGTCAGTGCAGAGGGCGGAAGGAAGGTGTCTCCTGCGATTGCGCCGGTATGGCATCACCAAGCTCGCAGAGTAGTTGATAGGCCTGCTGGCTACCGGTGTCGCGCCACAGTTCATAGGCCTGTAACGGCAGCATGCGTTCGTTATGCTTATCCCCAAGGCTACGCATGGCATGCAGAATATCCATCAGCTGAACAAAGCCACGTGACAGACCGTTATACAGGTCATTCATAGTGGAACCGCTGTTAAAGTGGCTGGCGGCAATACGATGATAGGCACTGCGTCCGAGTGAGACGAAATAACTGACCCTGACCAGGCGTCGTTCGGCGAGACGCGGAAACAATCCGGAAAATAGCAGACAGTGATCACCGATATCCCGGAGCTGTTCATTCTGCTGCACGGTCTGGGAACTGGCTTCCAGATAATCCCTGGCAAGGATGCGTGACAGCATTTCAGGGCGTCGACTGAAACGTTCCAGTAAAAAAACCAGGTAACTTTCCAGTGACTCATTGAGATGACACTGGGCAACATGCTGGGCTTCGTTGACCAGGTCGTGCCATTGGGCTGTTGCGGTTGGCTGTAGTACCAATTCCTTCATGTTGGTACTCCTTAAATTTTATTGTAAACCGAAGTTCCAGGTTTTCTCTAGCTTACCCTGTAAAATCGGCCGTTAGACAGTAGGCTTGAGATCTTTTCATCAAGGTCTGCCTCAACATCACTGTAAAACACCTATGTAAAACATAAGCTTGTCACGTTATACTGGCCGACCAGAAGGCCTTGAACTGCATTGATATCAGGCAGGCTAATGCCTGCCGCATGGCTGACAACAATCTGACTTGAGCATCGACACCATGTCCGTACCGGAAAACACCGAAGTCACTACCTT
>Ga0102952_1000469_pt1 | contig 15196 bp, 14 predicted proteins | sample SalPon2A_C_D1_MG_FD_78506 | JGI IMG/M metagenome (GOLD analysis project Ga0102952, IMG submission 78506) | Soil microbial communities from South San Francisco under conditions of wetland restoration - Salt Pond MetaG R2A_C_D1_MG | ecosystem: Environmental > Terrestrial > Soil > Wetlands | place... | reverse complement strand
TCAGAGTCCAGGGTGGGTGGCGATGGCTTGTTCGTAAACTTCGCGAATGGCTACCCGCTCCGGCTCTGTCAGTTCCAGCCTGGGGCCGCGAACGCGCGCCGAACCCACCCCGTGCAACTGCTGCACGTACTTGATCTGTTGCACGAACCGGGGGCCGATATCGAGGTGCAGCAGGGGCAGGAACCACTCGTACCAGGCTCGCGCCTCTTCCCAGCGACCGGACGTCATCAACTCATAGAGGCGCATTGTTTCACGCGGAAACGCCACCACCAGGCCAGCCACCCAGCCCACGGCGCCGAGCGTGAAACACTCGAAAGCCAGGTCGTCCACGCCACAGAACAAGACGTACCGGTCGCCGCAGTGCCGCCGGATTTCCGGGAAGCGCCGCGTATCGGCTGCTGACTCCTTGATCGCCTCGAAAGCCGGCACATCCGCCAGCGAGGCAAACTCACCAGGCGTGATGTCGGTGCCGTAGGCGACCGGGTTGTTGTAAAGCATGACCGGGCGGCTTGACGCCTCTCCGACCGTGCGCAGGTAGTGCCGGGTTTCACGCGGGCTACTGGCATAGCGCATCGGCGGCAACAGCATGAAGCCGTCCGCGCCGGCGCTTGTTGCGTCTTCCAGAAAGCATAGCGCTTCGCGGGTGGACGACTCGGCGATGCAGGCCACCAGTGGCACACGCCCGTTCAGATCTCGATGGAAGAACCGCACCATGTCCCGTTTTTCCGCCCCGTCCAGCGTTGAGTTTTCGCCAAGGGAGCCGAGGATAATAACCCCCTGCACACCGGCCTCCAGTTGCATCTCGAGTTGCCCCGACATCGCTTCGAAGTCGAGCGCGTCCTCCGCGTCAAAGGCTGTCGTCAAGGCCGGAAAAACGCCGCGCCATTCAATTTGCCTGCCCATCGGTGGTCATCCCTATTGATATATCACTCATATATTACAGGAAATATTCCTTCCAAATCAACACTGGCAGGGCCTGCGGCTAATGCCGGGCACAAAAAAACCCGGTGGCGCACCACCGGGTTCTCAGGGAGAGACTTAAGCTTCAGTCGTTGCGGATCTTGATCGCGCCGTTGACGGTGCTCATCTCGAGTCGCGCGCTGCCGGAACCGATCGAATCATCGATATCACGGCCGACGAAACCCTTGTTCGTTTTCAGGCCGAAATCGCTGCCGTCAATACCGCCATTGATGGTTTCAGCGTTCACGCGGGCATCTGCGTTCTTCGGAAGGTAAACGACCAGGCGGCCGTTCACGGCTTCGCATTCCGCCTTCTGGGTGCCGTCAAACCGGGTGAAATGCGCCTCGACCGCGCCATTGACCGTCTCGACATTGGCATCAGATTGCAGATCCCTGGCGTCGATCCGGCCGTTGACCGTGGATGCATTGACGGTACCGGAAACCCCGCTGATCTCCAGGTCACCGTTCACCGATTCGATGGTGTCCAGGTGCACCGCGGCGGGCACGTGCAATGTGTAAGTGACACTGCCGCTGCTATCGCCCCAGTTGAACCAACGTCCCATGCCACTGCGGTCCGGGTGGTCGGTTTCGATGCGAACGGCCTTGTCCGAGTGATCAATGATAATTTTCAATTCATCCAGGTAGTCCTGGCTGCCGGCCTTCTTCACAGCGGTGATTTCCACCGTGCTGCCACTGCCACCGATGACCGTGACGTCACCGTTGATATTGTCCACGCTAATTCGGCCACCCTTGTCGATCGGGTAGGAATAGCTCACTTCTTCGGTCACATCGGCAATCGCTCCGGCTGAGACCAGCAATGCCGAGGCCAGGAATGCAGGCCTGAATCCCATGTTATCTCTCCTTCCTGGGCGCACATCACGCCCGCTGTAGGTATTGGATGCTATCAGGCACAGGATGGTTTAAACCCGTGCCGTTAGTTTGGCGGGGAAATTGCTGCCTGGTTTTGGACGATCCACCCGGTGGCGATCACCAAGCGCGACGCACCACCGCTTTGCCGTCAACGGCCTGCATCCTGAATGACTCCAGCACGCCAACTGCCATTCTTGCGCTTCAATCTGGTTGTACTACACAACTATTTCGCTGTATAGTCCAACTATGCACCCCGAAACCCAACCCATCCGGGAAGCCGCGCGCCAGATGGCGCGTGAACTGCACCTGCTTGACGGGCGCGTCGGCGTCGGTGGTTTCTCGGTGTCCGGTTGCCACCTGCTGACAGAGCTGGATGCGCTGGGCCAGGCCACCGCCTCGGAACTCGCCGAGCGCCTGGTGCTGGAGAAATCCACGCTCAGCCGGCTTGTGAATTCATTGCGCAAGGGTGGCTACCTGACGGCCTCACCTGACCCGCGCGACGCGCGGCAAAGGCAGCTGCAGCTGAGCAAAAAGGGCCGCAAAGCGGCACAGGACATCCACCGGCACGCACGCGCGCAGGTGGATTCGGCCCTGGATTACGTCACCTCCGGGGAACGCGCCGTGCTGGTCGAAGGACTGCAGCGCTACGCCAAGGCCTTGCGCTATGCTCGGCTGGCCAAGGCGTGTTGCATGCGGCCCATCCGCAAATCGGATAACCCGGCGGTTGCGCGCATTATCCGGGACGTCATGACCGAGTTCGGCGCTGTCGGCGAAGGCTTTTCCATCAACGACCCGGAGGTGGACGACATGTACGGCGCTTATTCGGGCGACGACGCCGTGTTCTTCGTGATCACCCGTGAGAAGCGGGTGCTCGGCTGCGGCGGTGTGGGTCCGCTGGTGGGCTCGCCCACCTCGGTCTGTGAATTGCGCAAGATGTATTTCACGCCCGAATTGCGCGGCACCGGCATGGGCACGCGCCTGTTGTCCCATTGCCTGGAAGAGGCCAGAAGGCTGGGCTACCGGCAATGCTATCTCGAGACCATCGAATCCATGGCCCAGGCCCGCAAACTGTACCGCGCCCATGGATTCGAACTGCTCGATGCCCCGATGGGGGCCACCGGGCATTCGGCCTGCAATACATGGATGGCCAGGGCGCTCTGAGATCGCACAATGGCAGCAGGGGAATATTCTGTCGAACATGCGCGAAGCGGCGATCTGCAAGGCATCCTGGACATCCTGAACCACTACATTCTCGGCGATCATTGCACCTTCGACACCAAGCCTTGGACTGTGAAGCAGAAGCAGCAGTGGTTCGACGGCTTCGACCCTGACGGGCCTTACCGGCTCATCGTCGCACGTCACGGGGCGAACGTGCTCGGCTACACCAGCAGCACGCGATGGCGGCCCAAGAAAGCGTCCGAGGTCACGGCTGAGACCACGGTCTATGTCCATCCTGAACACCTGGGCAAAGGCCTGGGCCGGCAACTGCTGGGACATTTGCTCGACCACTTGGCCGAATCAGGACTGCACAGCGTGGTGGCCGGCGTGGCCCAACCAAATGCTGTCTCGAACCACTTGCATGAGCTAATGGGGTTTGAGGTGATCGGCACATACCGGGAAGTCGGATTCAAATTCGAGCGGTACTGGGATGTCACCTGGTACCAGAAGCGATTCAACTAGAATTTTTGAAAAAATATTTCGTTTTTCGACGAAATACGTTATAGTTGGCGCATGAGCAAAGCCAAAGATAAGCACGCCGCCGCGCTGTTCAAGGCGCTGGGCCACCCGGTCCGGGTGCAGATCGTGCGGCTGCTGAACAAGGAGGGCGCCTGCTTCGGCGGGGACATTTCGGAGCGGTTGCCGGTCGCGGCATCAACCACCTCGCAACACCTGAAGATACTGAAAGAGGCGGGCGTCATCACTGGCACCATAGATGGGCCCCGGCGTTGCTACTGCATCCGCAATGAGGCTTTCCACGAAATCAATGAATGGCTGGCTCGCCTGTGAGTTTTTTTTGGTCATTATTTCGTATTTCGACGAATTACAAAGGAGAAAATGATGAGAGTACACATTTCACTCAACGTCCGGTCGCTCGAATACAGCCTGGCCTTCTACGAAGCCATGCTGGGCACGGCCCCGAGCAAGCGCCGCGACGCATACGCCAACTTCAGGCTCGACGAGCCCCCGGTGCACCTGGCCCTGCAGGAAGGCGCGATATCCGTCGGTGGCGGCGCCAGTCACTTCGGCATTGAACTGCCCGACCAGGAAAGCCTGGCAGGCTGGCGCTCCCGGCTTGAGCAAACAGACCTGGATGTCTTGGTGGAAGACGCCGCACGCTGCTGTTACGCGAAAGCCGACAAGCTGTGGCTCACCGACCCCGACGGGTACCGCTGGGAGGTGTGGGTGCGGACCGGCGAGCACGAAGGCATGGGCGCCAGCCGAATCGCAGCGAAGCCGGACATCGCATTGTGCTGTGGCAACTGAAGGCAAATGAATGGGGCGAGCGTAACGGGGCACCATGGCAACGCTGCCGATACATCTCGCCAATCCGTCTAGAGTGAAACGGCAATTATTGAGACATTGTCCGTGCCACCAGCCGCCAACGCCGACTGAACCAGGCGGTCCGCGGCCGACTGCAAGCCCTCGCCCATTTCGAATGCGCTGAGAATCTGATCGTCATTGACCAGTGAATGCAGCCCATCAGAGCACAAGAGCAGTACATCGCCTTGGGTGAGCACCCCATCCACTAAACTCACCTCGAGATTTTCGTACTTTGCAATACCCAGCGCCCGCGTCAGGCGGTTTCGCCCTGGCAGCTCGCGTGCCACTTCCGGGGAGATGACATGCTGGGCTAACAGCGCCTCGGCCAGGTTGTGATCCGTGGTTAGGGGCGCGATTGTTTGGTTGATCAGGTATGCCCGGCTGTCTCCCACCCAGGCCACTTCGTAATTGTGGCCATGGATAACCAGGCCGACAAGAGTCGTGCCCATGCCCTTGCGGCCCGCATCCTCGCGTCCCCTTTGCAAGATCTCGAGATGAGCCATGCGAACGGCATCCCTGAGATTAATTCCCTTGTACAGTGAAGACGCGACACTATCCACCGCCGCCTGTGCCGCAACCTCTCCGGCGGGGTGGCCCCCGATCCCGTCTGCCAGCAGAAAAAACGCATCCTTTTCCGAAACGTAAATTCGATCCTGGTTCATGGATCGTGTTCGCCCTTTATGGGTTGCGAAACCGCATTGCAATGATCCGGCTTTGGCTGTTTTCGAAATGATTGGCCAACTCCTTGCTTGGGAACAAAAAGCACCGGCGCAATGGAAGATGCCGGACAGCCATGCGAGGCGAGCATCGGCTACTGACTGCAGACATCCACCGCTGAATCTATCACGGGAGTGCTTAACCAAAAAAGCGGGAAAGTGACGGGCGGCCCGACAAACAATGACTTAGTCGAGGCGATCCGTTCCCACTTACACCGATGGGCGCTACCCGCCAGAACATTATCGGCACGCATGGCCGCCTTTTCCTGCTGTCCTTGCGTATGTGTCGGGAATTTCACCCAAAGGCCGCTTTAGTTGGTAAGGGTGGCCATTTATCCACACCTGTTGCAAGTCGCCCTGTCATCAAAACAAAGGAACCGAAAATGCACATTCTCTTGATCACTTTGTTGCTTCTTTTCTCCTCAGCGATCTATGCCGACGAGCTGACGCAAATGGCCCAACAGGAGTTACACGCGTTGGGATACGACATTGACAACACCGATGGTGAAGCCACGACCAAGACGGTTGTTGCGATATCCAAGTTCCAGGCTGAAAACAACCTGGAGGTGACCGGCGAGGCCGACGCGCCGCTGATTGGTGCACTGCGTGCAGCAAGCAGACCAAGCCCGTCTGTCGCCGCTACAGCGCCCCAGGGCAGCACAATGACCGCCCAGGAACAGCAGGCAGATCTCGAAGCCCGCCGCCAGGCCTGCCTGCAGGAAAAGTATGCCGAGGCCCAGGAGCGCAACAAGAAAAAGCGCGGCGTCATGAGCCTGATCAGGGCGGTCAGCCGTACCAGCCGCCAGTTCGGGAGTGGTGGCTTGGCTGGCGACATATCCAAGGTCACGCACGAAGCATACAGCGCCAACGCCACCGCGAACGACCTGGAGCGCGCCGGCAAGGATCTGGGTCTGACGCCAGATGAAATGGAGCAGTGCCGTGACCCGAAATAGAAACCTCGAACGAGGAGCGCGACCATGACTTACATATCCGATAAAACCATTCGCCGCCACCTGCTGGCAGTCTTGATCGGTGTTGCGCTGAGCGCGCCCTTCAATGCGCAGGCAGCGCTGGACGATATCGTGATAGTCCGGGGCGAGAACAAGGGATCAGAGTCCAGTGGGGTCGGAATCATGGACTTTGGAAGCGTGACAGCATCCCAAGAAGATGTCTGTAAGGCTCTGTCCGAAGCGGCCAAAAAGTTCCTTAACGATGAATTTAAGAAACTATGTGAATTTGACAACTGCGATAATCTCTACACCCTGGACACACCCATATCCGACGCCGCCCAGATCGCCGTTTACGATGCAATTTCAGGCGGAAACCACCTGACATCACAGGCAGCTGCAGGAGCTCTCGAGGCGGCAAAGAACTTCGAGAAGAAGTGCAATGCGCCGAATGAGCCCGACTTCTCAATTGTATTCACCAGTTGTTCCATGACCATGACCCAGGGCGGTCAGATTCTGCACTGGATTGTCCCGCCCCAGGCGTCCGAAGCGCGGATGGTGATCATGGATGCAAATAGCAATCAGTTCATCACGGGCTCGAACCTGGAAACGGCGTTCTCAAAATTGCAAACCGTAGCACCTGAAGCGACCGGCGAAACCGACGAAAGGTCGAGCGTCACGCGCTCTGGAAGCAGTACGAAGATTCCGCTGAAGATTTTCCGGGGTGAGCCGACCCTGTACTCCGAAGAAGAGCTGTACTTCGATGCAGATGAATATGCTCACAGCTTCACGGGCGATCTGAAATTGGGGGCCGGCAGCGACCAGGAGTTCAAGTTCGCCAGCATCGACAGCAAGGGTACAGCGACCATTTCAGCTGAAGTGCCCGGTGCAGACGTGGTCATGGCGTTTTACACGAACTTCCGTGACTACGTCACACCCAACCTGGAATCCGGCTCTCTGATGGGCGAGATGTATAACCACATGGCGAATGTCGCCAGCAAAGGCATGCCGCTCCGCTATGACCAGACGATCAAGATGCAGATGATGATCGGCTCGACCAGGGTCAGTGAGAGCAGCATGAGCGTGGAAAGTGTCGCGATTTACGAAGGCGGCGCGGCCGATGAAGGCTTGTGTGGCCACGTGGAAATGCCAGACGGATGGACCGCCCAGAACCTCGATGACATGATGGCCGGCGCGGCCCAGGGCGGAGGTTCCGGAATGTCGGCGCAAGATGCCGGCCAGATCAACCAGGCGATGAGCCAGGTAAACCAGGCCTTGCAACAACTGCCCCCCGAGCAGCAGGCAATGATTTCCGGAATGGGGCTTGAAGCGCTGATGCCGGGCGGGGGAAATTCTGCTGAACCGCAGGCTACTGCACCTGCTGCATCGAACAACGGGGTGGCCAAGGCGACAGGGCTCAGCTCCGCGGACCTCACCACCGACAACATGGTCCAGTCAGTGCAACTGCACCTGCAGGCGCTCGGCTATGAGCCCGGCAACACGAATGGCGAGCTTGACATAAACACACAGATCGCCATCTCTGAATTCGAGGCCAGAAAAGGCAGGAAGCCAACGGGCGAACCGTCGCCTGTGTTGCTTGGAATCCTCGCTGCTGAAGTCGATTCACAGTAGTGCCAAATTGGTTCCCAATTCCCAGATAGAACTCGGCAGTGCTGTCGCTGAACAGCAGTCTTGGTCTTCCGGCCGGAGGCAAATATGATTCAAGAGTTAGTTACGAAGCTACTCATTTTTACCACCGCTATTACTTCTGCGGCAGCCACGCTCGCGGCATTGCCAGCGCAGCACTCAGTATGATCGGCTGAAGCCTCAGATCAGGCTGGTGAGACTATCCAGATGTAGCCGTCCTGGTCACCACTGGACAGGTTGCCGTAGAGAGTTACAGCACCGTTCACTTCGTTGAAATTTGTTGGCTTGTCGTTTGGTTCACTTTCGAAGTGCGTAACTTCTGCAGGCACACTCGTGGGCGCAAGAAGCAACGCTGCGATCGTGATCCACCGGATTGCATTTAGAACAGATGAAATTACCGGTGCCACCCGGCCAATCCAGCCGCCCCGATTTCCCGACATGAAAATCGCTGCCAGGTTGATAGCTGTGCGCATTGTTAAAGGCGGGCTATTGGGTATTGGCAGCCGAAGCTACTCGTCACATTGCGCCACGTATTCCGCCAGTACTTTCTTGTGGGTACCTGTGGGTGCAAGCACTTGCAGGTGAAGCATCCGGTTTGATTCCGCGTCTGCACGTACCAACGGCGCGACACAAGCAGAGCGCTTCTCGTCAAGGGGCAGGAGGTAGGCAATCTGGGCTTCAGTCCAGAGCAGCAGCGGCGATGTGGGGGGCGTGAACAGGGGCGGTTCTTCTTCCGGACGATTCTTGCCCAATGGATCGCCGCCGACGAACGTGGGCAGGTGGAGTTTTCGATCTACGTAGGGAATCAGCATTTCGCGGACCACCGCACAACGTTCCGCGCGTACCGTCCCGAGAACCTGCGCGGCCTGCTCTGGGGACAGGGCGTCGGATTTCCTGGAGGTGATCAGGACCGTACCCTCATAGTCCTGGCGTGGGGCTGAGTGCTCCAGCCACCTGAAGCCCAGTATTCCGTGGCCGGTCCGGCCCTTCAGTGCGACTTTGTGAATTGGAACCGTCGTACCGCCGAGATCTGCCGAAATACCTGTCGGACCATGATCTTCAAAGTCACGCTCGATTTTAAATTCCTGGGCATTGGCATACACGTCGACCTGGACCCTTTGCTTGCCGATATTGAACAGCAGGTAGTCGGCGCCACTGCCGCCCCCACCGCCTGTGTACTGCCATTCGGGTGGCGCCGTGATCCGGAAATAGCTGGAATCGGTGGCCTCGATTCCATTGCCACAGCGAGGGCCATAGGTGTACTCCGCCGGCCCGGAGGCGGCGAAGTAGACGCGAGGCATCGCGACATCGCTGGCGTTGGAGGTGATTGCAACCAAGCCCAGCAAGAGCCCTGTCAGTATCTTCATTTCATTAATCCTTGTTTTCGCGTCAGTGTTCGATGCCGCATGACCAGTCCAACCTGAAGCGGGCTTCGATATCAACCGCTTCGCCTTGTTTATTGCTCATGCCGGTTGCCGTTATGACTCCTTCCATGCTGCGGTCCTTCAGCGATGCGGAGTGTGTCGTGAGGTCAAGTTTTCCCGTACCTTCGAAACGGTTGGGCACCCGGATGTTGAGCTCCGGCGGCATGTTCTGTGGCGAAACGGTGCCGTGGTCCCAGCGAATTTCACTGACCGCGAAGGCTCCCGTCTCGCCGGTACCGACCACCTCGGCGGTTTTAAACGCGAACGAAACATAGTCTTCGCTGTTGGGCTGGCCACGGTGCACGCCCATCGAAGCAGGCGTGGAGCCACTGCACCCGCCGGTGAACTGCAAGTCATCGAGCACGATGGTCTCGTCGAAAGCGCCGGTCGTGGTGATGACCACCCAGCGCTCGCTTTCTGGCACCGAAACGAGTTCACCGGAGGCAAAATCACCGGGCTCCGTGGGCGCGTCCGGTGGTCCCGGTTCGGCGCTGCCTGGCGCCGGGGGGACTTCATCCTCCGGGAGGCCTGGGCCGCTGATTTCCGGTTTATCTTCCTCTTCGGGAAGCGTGAATCCGGGCGCGCCATAGCCCGGCGGGGGCGGGTCGCCGGGTGCAGTCATGGATTGGGGCGGAATGGGCTTCGAGTTAATGCACTGGTCGAGTGACTTGCCCAGTCGCCAGGCGCTGCCGGTGGTGCGCGGGATCACGCCAAACTTCGCCTCGATAACCATGCCCTGGGGGCCGGGGCATTTAATCCGGTTGCCCTTGGGGTTGTAATAGGCGTCCTGGCCGGAAGGGGCCACGCAATGCGTTGGTTTACCGTTTTCACCGTTTTCACCGATGATCGTGGCCCGGCCGGTGATGAAGTGCTTGCTCACCGTGTCGAGCGTAACCGTACCCCCGACAGCGCGGAACCCTATATTGAACCCTTGTCCGAGCGCATTGCCGTGACCGATCCCGAACCTGGCGCCGAACATCCCGGGATTATCCGCGGATCTCGTGAAATCCGCATCGTGGATGGAGTAAATGCCGGGGCGCAACGGGCCCTCTATATCCATTTTTAGCCCCAGGCCGTCGCCGGTCCTGGAGTCGTTGAACACGAACTGGACCATGCAGACATCCTCGAGCCCCTTTTCAACGTGTTCATGCAACGGCCCCGGCAACACGCGTGTGAGTGGGTGGACGGTATCGAGTTCAAACGGCAGAGGTGCATCGATATCGGCAGCGGATGGCCCTCCCCCTCCACGGCCCATCGAGGCGTATTCCGTTAGAACCCTTGCTTTGAGTGTGTAGTTCTGGTCTCTGGTCTTGTGCGCTGCAATGGCAACATTTGCAACGCGTACTTCAAATGTGGCCTCTTGGCTCAATGGTTTTCTGTAGGTGTGACGGTCGCCGACCCGGGGGGTCAGGTTTTCATCGTCGACGATGAGGTGCAGCGAGGATTTGTCATCACCTTCCAATCTTATTTCCAGGATTCCGGTCGAATCGCCGATACTTTTCACAAGCACTTGATGGTAATTCGCGGCAAGTTCTCTTACTTTTCCGGACACATCAACCCATTGGTTGCTTGAGTCCTCGTGGCCCTCTACTTCAATGGTTGCGCCAGGCTTTTGGAAGTATTCGCGCAGCGAGAATCCCCTGTGAGCCAGGTCAGCATGAAACTCCGGATATATTTGCCATAGGCCTTGTGTGCCCATCTGCTTCAGTACAGCGTCAATCGATTGAATGGGTGCTTGTTTCCCATTCAACCTTTCCATGAAGGCGGGAAAAGCCGAAAGCGGATCTTGCGGACTCAACGTCGTACCCACAGCACGCCAGAACGGATATGAAACGTAGTCATCCCAGCCGGAACCTTCCTGGGACTTCAGGTCGTTGAGAGGGTAATCCCAAAACGCCTGACCCATCACGTTCCAATCGCCAAGGTAGAACGCCTCCGCCATGGCGGCGGTTCCCTCATCGAACCAGCCCCAGGCGCCAGTTTGGTCTTGCCGGAAGTACCGATATGAGCCCTGGACTGCATGAAACAGCTCGTGGGTGGGTGTCGCAGTCGAGTCATCTTCACCCTCGATCTGAAAGTAGTCGAGCAATCCAAAGGCAAGAATTCTCTTGGTGTATTCGTAGTAGCCAAGGTCCTGGTTATTGCCGAGTCGCCCCGGGCCAAGCAGCACCAACCATTTCTTGTCTTCACCACTTCCCCGCGACCTCACGTAAGGAGGCTTGAACCCGAGACTTTCATACCAAGCGCTGGAATCTTCGAGTTGTTGAACCATTACAGCGACGGGGTTTGAATATGTCTGCAGTTCGCAATCCTGCCCAGGTAAGCAATCAGCCACCCACTTGGTTGTCGACCAGGACTCTTGCGCCCACGCAGAAATCGGTGGTGCAAGAAGGGCCATGGCTATAACCGCCAGAATTGTTCTGAAGGTTTTAATTATCGAGGGTGAACCAGCCATTGATTTCAGCATTGAACTCCTCCCCACTAACGCCGGACATGCATTCAACGGTGCCGGCAACAATGGCCCTGTCGCCATCCACCACCGCGGTGGCGTCACCCTTACTGGAACACCTCACGCTCTCTTCGCTAAAGCTGAACATCATGTTTGACTTGGGATCATTCGCATTCAGGCTGATACTGGATAGGAAACCGGAAGTGCCCAGGCTGTAGCGACCGTCTCCGCCCATCGTGGCCGCGGTGATGATGCGTCCCGACTTTTCCGGTAAGCCCTCGATGGCGATCTCCCACTTGGGCTCCCTTCGATTGTCCTGGGATTTCCTGCTTTCCGTTCCGATATCGCTTGCAGCAGTTGCCCCGCCAGATTCGGATGAGGCGGGTGAATCGTCACCACCGCATGCCGCGAGAAAAGTTGAGGCAATCAGGATGATCAGTATCTTGTTCATGGCATTGAGTTCCTCTCGTGATGCTGCTGCTGGTTTCAATGAATCGGGCCGCTGGCTACTGCTCAATGTCAAAGTGGAGGCTAAGCCCAATATCTTCGTGGAGGCTGGAAGACTCAAGATTCGGAAACACGAGGCGGTACCCACGCGCATCCAGTTCGCCCCGTAGCGTTTCCCCATTCTTGGTCAACGTGAGGGCACCTGACTCGAGCACGGCAAACCAGCGCGGGGACTCGTTTTCCACTTCAAACAAGGCAGACGCGACAACCCTGGCCGGCGCTGTTTCGTCATCCGGCTCTTCGGCTGTAACTTTATACTCCCCTTCGGCAACGCCTTCGCTGGCAAACACGATCAAGGCACAGTTGATCCTCTGACCCGCATCGCCTGCGCTTGCAACAGACTTCAGGATCAGGGCGTCTTTGCCCCCAACCTGAACGAGTTTTGCTTTGCCCTCACCTTCAATTTGTAACTGCTCGTCCGAATCCGGTCGTAATGCGAGCTGGCCGACGGCCTGGCCCCCTGAGCAGCCGGCGGTATGTGCCGCAAACGACATGCCATTAAGAACCTCATATCGGTCGCTCGAGATCATCGCAATTGAGGGAAAAACGAAACTCGTATCCCCCGGCTCGCGCACGAGGTCGGAGACTTCCAGCCGAACGCCGAAGTTCTGTGGCGAAGGTGAATATCCATCTTCGTACTGCACGGAGATTCTCGATGACACCTCGGCGCGCACCATGAGCCCAAGCGCCTCTAGTTGCCCGGAAAAGTGGTCCAGCAGGAACCCCGAGAGTTCCACGCTGGTCTCGGACAACGGAATTGCCGCATTGCTTCGCGCATTGGGCGCCGTGTATGGGATCCATGAGAACGGCAGTTCTGGCAGAGTCCAAAAATCAGCGGTCCCTCCGGCATGTATCAGATCAGGAGACTGGGAGTCTCCCGAATCTGGACGGGACAGCGCGAGCTCAATACTGAGCACAGTGTGCACCGCGTGGCGTCCTTCGATGACCAGATCGCGGTCGCCCCGTTCCAGCGAATACCTGACGGAATCAACTTTTCTTGATGAGTTCGACCCAAAGTCGAGTACATCGCCGACCTGCAAACTCGGCAGTGGGTTGATATGTGTGCGCAACAAGGGGAAGCCACTAGCCGGACTCGCGCTGCGAATTCCCCGATCCGGATCGGAAAAGATGACGGTCTTGGAGGCAGAGTCGGTATCGCGGCGCGCGACGGCACGATGGCCGTGCTGGGAAATATAAAGGGTGAGCGGTGGATTGCCTTCCCAGTCACCCCCAAAGAATTCCGTGAGGGTGTAACTCAGGCCACCATCACTTACCGTGTCCTGATCCTTGGGAAAAGCCGGTGCGCAAAAGATCAGGCCTGCGACCAGGGCAAGCGATAAGCCTCTCTCGGCCCAGGTGCCGATGTGGCCAACATGGGTGAGTCTCACGCGGGCCGGCGTGGCTCCAGCCGTTAGGTTCGACAAGCATTGGCTCTTCGAGTGCCTATCCATACACAGAAAAGCGCAACAGGTGTGGAAAACCCGACATACGACTGCAGGGTCTGGAAGCAGGATGACGCGCTTAAGCGATCAGGAGATGGTCAAAGGGGCGCTGCAGGCGGCAGGGCGGCTACGCACTCTTCAGCCAGCCGCGGGTTCGCAATGTCGCGTCCGCTCAAGCTTGTCAACACAGCATTGATCATTTCTGTGCCTTCATCCCGACGGCCCTGCCTGATCAGGGCGTCTCCCAGCAGGCAGCGGCATTTAAGAATCGCGTGATGGTTATCGGGAAGGTTGCCGGCGAGCAGGTCAAGGGCAGTTCGGGCATGAAACGCAAGCAGATCCACGTTTCCCAGTTTGCCATTGACGTCCGCCAAAGTGATGTGGGGAAAGGCAGTCGAGTAGTTGCCAGGCAGGTTGACGATTTCAAAAATACGGGCCGCTTCAGTCAAGGCCTCGATGGCTTCATCATAGCGCCCCATCCGATTGAGCATGGCCCCCAGATTCTGCATGCGGTTCGCAATGTCACGATGCTCGCTGCCACGCACCTGGAGATCGCGTTCCAGCACTTTTCGAAACTCATCGATGGCGGCGGCTGAATTACCCATCCTGGAAAGGCAGACAGCCCTGTTATTCATGGCGTCCAGCGTTTGCTCGTGTAGTGCCCCGAGCTCCCGTTCCAGCACGGGTATGACCTGATCAAAGATTGCCAGGCTTTCTTCGAAACGCGTCAAGTCACTCAGGGTCGATGCGACACTGATGCGTGCGCTGAGGGTGGCGGGATGGTTCGGGCCCTGATGAAGCGCGAGCAGATCAGCAGCCTGGCGGTGATATTTCAATGATTGCGCGTTGTCCTGCGAGACGGCGCCCCGAAGCAACAATGCGTCAGCAAGGTCGTCCGGTGAATTCACCTGCTCACGTAGTATTCTGACCGCACGGTCAGCGTATTCGGTGGCATCTACGTCCCGTCCGTACTCATGAAGGAGATTACCCAGGTCATAGTTAACCCTGGCGCGCTCAAGCCACTGCCCGGGGTGGTTTTGATCCAGTTCAGAGCGTACTGATTCCAGTGATTGGAGCGTTTCTTGCGTGCTCTGGACGGGGCTCATCGACAAGGTCAGCTTGCGGCGCGCCTGCATCACCTCGAAGGACCGCGGTCCGTGAAGTTGAAACAACAGGTCCAGTTGGTGCTGCCGCAAGCGAGCCGATTCCTGTGACAGGCTCAAAGAACTGTAGACATCGGCCAGTGTTCCCAGCAATTCCGCCTGCAACTCCGGTCTATGGCCCAGGTCTTCGATAAGGCCCTGCTCTGAATCTGCCAGCAATTCGCTGACCACGGTATCGGCGCCAGAACCACGATAGGGGTCCGCCGAAGTCAGGAATCGAACCAACAAGGACTTGACTTCCTCGGCCCGCGTCGCCGCCTCGATGGCTGCCGTGCGTTCTCGCGCCAGGTTGACATTGAAATAGCTGAGCATTGCCACGAACACCAGCGTCGCGACCAGGCTCAGGCCGATGGACAGCGCCAACCCCGGCCGCCTGCGAACAAACTTGCCCGCCAGGTAGGGAAAAGTCGCCCGCCTCGCAGCAACCGGACGGTCTTCGAGGTAACGCGCGATCTCCGCGCGCAACTCTTCAGCGGACCCATAGCGGTTGGAAGGGTCTGGTTCCAGGCACTTGAGGACGATCCAGTCCAG
>Ga0102952_1000466_pt1 | contig 15253 bp, 12 predicted proteins | sample SalPon2A_C_D1_MG_FD_78506 | JGI IMG/M metagenome (GOLD analysis project Ga0102952, IMG submission 78506) | Soil microbial communities from South San Francisco under conditions of wetland restoration - Salt Pond MetaG R2A_C_D1_MG | ecosystem: Environmental > Terrestrial > Soil > Wetlands | place... | reverse complement strand
GCGCTGATCTCCTGCATCGAAGTGGTCGAGAAGCTCAGCCTCACCGGTGACGAGCGGATCGGCTCGATGATCATCCGCCGGGCGCTCGAGGCCCCGCTGCGCCAGATCGCAACCAACGCCGGCCAGGACGGCGCGGTGGTCGTGCAGAACGTGCGCAGCAAGAAGCAGAAGAACTGGGGCTACAACGCCGCGACCGATACCTACCAGGACATCGTCAAGGCAGGCGTGATCGACCCCACCAAGGTGACCCGCACCGCGCTGCAGAACGCCTCCAGCGTCGCCAGCCTGCTGCTCACCACCGACGCCCTGGTCAGCGACCTGCCGGAGAAGGACGACAAGCCGGCGGGCGTCCCGGGCATGTAGGCTCCGGCCTCCGTTCCGACGGTTCCACGGGCCGTCCCGCGAGCGCGCGGGGCGGCCCGTTTCCCTTGGCGCCGATCCTCTCGGCCCTGTGACCGCCCGCCGACGCCGGCCTAGCAGCCACGCTCGCCCGCACCCGTGATGAGACTCCTGCCCCTGTGCGCCGCCTCCGTGCTGCTCGCCCCGCTCGCCGGTGCGCACGGCGGGAACTACTCCGGCCCGGGGGTGACGCCGCCGGGCTCGGTGAGCACGGGCACCAAGCTGGGGCCGGCGGACTCGGTCTCCGGGAAGCCGGTGCTCGGACCGCGCAAGTCGAACGGCCCCGGGGGGGACAACTCGCGGCCCGCGGGCGCGACCGGCGGCGGCCGCAGCTCCGCGTCCAGCACGGCGTCCGGCGCGACGACGGGCGCGCTGCAGGACGACCTGACGAGCTGGCGCTACTGGTGGTACTACAACTCGAAGCCCTACCTCCAGCTGCGGCGCGCCCTGGACTCGCGGGAGGTCGTCCACGGCAGCGACGACTACTTCCTCGGCTCCGCGGCAGCCCACCAGCCGATCGGCGGCGTGCGCCCCGACCGCGACCTGGTCCACGGAGTGATCGTCCCCGAGCTGCTGGGCATCCTGGAGTCCGAGTCCTCGCAGCAGGAGCTGACCAGCGCGCTGCTCTCCCTGGCGCGACTCGAGGGCGACCTCGCGTTCGAGGCCAAGGCGGAGGGCGAGATCACCGGCTTCCTCGCCAACGGCGATTCGATCGTGGCCGAGGTGGCGGCCATCTCGCTGGGCATCCTGGGCAGCGATCGTTCGTGCTTCGCGCTCTCCGATCTGCTCGCCGACGACGATGCCGGCCGCAAGCTGCGCGGCGGGCAGGCGGTCGGCGAGCGCATCCGCGCCTTCGCCGCCTACGGGTTGGGGCAGATCGGCATGCGCACCGCGCGGCCGGAGGTGCGGCGCTACGTCGTGTCCAAGCTGCAGGCGACGTTCGACCGGCCCGACACCGCGGCCTTCGACGTGCGTGTGGCCTGCCTGCTGTCCATGGGTTCGGTGCCGCTGTCCGCGGATCCGCTCTGGGAACCGGCGTCCGCCGACACCGTCACCGCCTCGGCGTGCCGCGAGGCGCAGGTCGAGTGGACGCTGCGCGTGCTCGGTGACGAGGACGTGCACCCGCTGATCCGCGCGCACGCGCCCACCACGCTGGCGCGGCTGCTCGAGCACGCCGAGCGCGAGGACCTCGTGGAGCTCAAGGCCCGCGCGGTCGGCGTGCTGCTCGCGGAGCTCGCTGACGAATCGGACGCGCCGCGGCCGGTGATGCAGGGCGCGGCGCTGGCGCTCGGACAGCTCGGGGACTCCGACGGCGACGGTCCGGACGCGGCGATCCGCAAGGCGCTGCAGCGGACGTTCCGACGCAACGCCGACCAGCAGACGCGCAATTTCGCGCTGATCTCCCTCGCGCACGCGGCCGGCCGGCCCGGTCGGGAGGGCTCGACCGCCGGCGCGGCTCCGAGCCTGGCGGCGCTGGTCGCGGTGCTCGATACCGGCGCGACGATGCAGAAGCCGTGGGCCGCCCTCGCGGTGGGGGTGCTCGGCCGCTCGCTCGACGACGCGGGCAGCGCGCGCTCCGACGAGCCCGAGACGGCGCTGCGCAAGGCGCTGCAGAGCACGCGCACGCCGGAGCTGAACAGCGCCACCGCGCTCGCGCTGGGCATCCTGCGCGACCTCGGGTCCCGCGAGCTGTTGATCGAGTTGCTCGGACAGACCTCGGACACGCAAGTCCGCGGCTACGCGATGATCGGCCTGGGCCTGATGCAGGCGCGGGGTTCGCTGCCCAAGATCGAGGGCATCCTGAGCGAGTCCAGATACCAGCCGGACCTGGTGCAGACGGCGGCGGTCTCGCTGGCGCTGATGCAGGACACCGAGCTGGTGCCCAAGCTGATCGAGATGCTGCGCTCCAACGCGAGCGTGCCCGCGCAGGGCGCGATCTGCTATTCGCTGGGCAACGTCGGCGACGTGCGCGCGGCCCAGGCGCTGGTCGAGATGTCCGCCGACGAGGAGCTCGGCGCCACGGCGCGCAGCGTGGCGATCTCGGCCCTGGGCCTGGTGGCCGATCGCTACGACCTGCCCTGGAACACCGCGCTCTCGGTGAACACGAACTACCGCGCCAACCCCAGCAGCCTGAGCAACCCGGACATCGTCGGGGTGCTGGACATCTACTAGCGGATCAAGCGGGAGCCAGCGCCGCGCGGGTGTGCGGGCAACGCTCCGGGGGCAGCGCGGCCAGGTGCGCGCGCAGGCGTTCCAGGTCCGCCGCCACGTCGATGTCGAACGTCGTGGACAGGCGCACGATCTCCAGGCCCTCGCGCTCGAGGTGGTCGAGCATCCGGCCGAGCACTCGCTCGGTGCTCCAGGGAATGCGGTCGAACAACCCCGGTACCGCGCGCGGCAGCCCGACCAACCAGAACCCGCCGTCACTCGTCGGGCCCAGCGCGGCGCGGCCCATCGACACCGCCCGGCGCGCGCGCTCCAGGTCGGCCGGCTCCATGTGCGGCAGGTCCGAGCCGGTCACCAGCACGCCCTCCGACCCCAGCCGGAAGCCCGCCTCGACCGCCGCCTCCAGCCGCTCCCCGAGGTCCCCCTCCGGCTGCGGCATCAGCACCGCGTCGGGGGCCAGCTCGCCGAACCAAGCGGTCGCGTGCGTCGGCGTGAAGGCCACGCACAGCCCGAGGTCCGCGGCGCGGCAGACGTCGAGCGTGTCGTGCAGGAAGGCGTCGTACAGGCGGGCCGCCGGCTCGTCGCCGAGCGTGCGCGCCAGCCGCGTCTTCACCGCGCCCGGCCGCGGTTCCTTCGCGAAGACGATCAGGCGCTGCACGCGGTCCCTCCCGAGCTCGCCGCGGCGCCGCTCAGTCGGAGCCCTTGGTCGACCAGTGGAGGATCTCGTCGATGGTGCCGGTGGAGACCGTGTGGTAACGCGGCCGCGCGCGCTGGTAGATCTCGCGCGCCCGCTGCATCCCGGCCTCGGTCTTGGCCAGCTCGGTGTACAGCGGCTGCAGGAACTTGCGCCGCCCGACGGTCATCAGGAACTGCTCGAGTCGCGCGTCCGCCGGCGCGTAGCCGTGGGCGATCGCCAGCCGCAACCAGACGGCGAGGATCTCGTCGTTGCCCGACTGCAGGAAGCCGAACGTCCTGTCGAGCTCGGCCATCTGCCCCACCTTCATGTCGGCCGGCAGTCCCTCGAGGAAGTGCAGCCACTGCTGCGTGACCCAGCCCTGGGTGTCGAGCTCGGCGGGGGTCTTGGCGAGCCACAGCGCTTTCAGCGCCTCGTCGACGCGTGCGAGCGCCGAGGAGGTCGGCACCGGCGCGTCCGCCGGCAGGCCCGGCTCGTACAACCACTGCTTCACGTCGATACGCGCCGCCCGCTGGGGATCGGTGTCCAGCAGGTGCTTACGGAGGTAGGCCTCGAACTCGGGCGTGGTGATGCTCTGGAATGCGTGCTCGTCGAAGTAGGTGTGCAGGAAGGCGTCGAAGGTGCGGCGCCCGAAGAGCTGCTCCAGCCGGCGCCAGAACAGGGCGCCCTTCTCGTAGGGCACGTCGGAGAAGCCCTCGTCCGGATGGCGCCCGGCCAGGTCGATGTGCAGCACCGTGTCGCGCGGGTCCATGCCGGCCATCTCGCGGACGAGGCCCTCGTAGCCGAGGAGCTGCTCCATGTCGGAGCGCGCCTTGCCGTAGACCTCCTCCATGATGCGCTGCTCGATGTAGCTGGTCGTGCCCTCGTTCAGCCAGAAGTCGCGCCAGGTGGCGTTGGTGACCAGGTTCCCCGACCAGGAGTGGGCCAGCTCGTGCGCGATCAGTCCGACCAGCGACTTGTCGCCGGCGAACATCGTCGGCGTGAGGAACGTCAGCCGCGGGTTCTCCATGCCCCCGAACGGGAACGCCGGCGGCAGCACGAGCATGTCGTAGCGCGACCAGCGGTAGGGCCCGAACAGGCGCTCGGCGCTCTGCACCATCGCCTCGGTGTCCTCCAGCTCGGCGGCGCAGGCGTCGACCACCGACGGCTCGGCCCAGACGCCCGTGCGGTCGGAGAGCGGGCGGAACTCCAGCCGCCCGACCGCCAGCGCGATCAGGTAGCTGGGAATCGGACGTCCCATGCGAAAGTGCCACGCGCCGTACTCGAAGCCGAGCTGTTCGGCGCTCATCACCGCGGTCAGGCCTGCGGGGACGCGGATCTCCGCGTCGTAGGTGACGCGCACGCCCGGCGAGTCCTGCAGCGGAATCCAGCTCCGAGTGAAGATCGACTCGCCCTGGGTGAACAGGAAGGGGTCGGTGCCGTCGGCGGTCTGCTCGGGCGCCAGCCACTGCATCGCCTCGCAGCCGCGCGTCGTGCGGTAGGCCACGACCACCGAGTGATCCTGCGGCGCGAGCCGGACGGTCAGCGCCGATCCGAGGTTGGGATCCGGCGGCCCGAGCTCGTACTCCCGCGGCGTGCCGTCGGAGCCGGTGACGCCGTCGATCTCCAGCGCCAGCGAGTCCAGCACCAACGGCGCCTCGTCGTCGATCCGCGCGAGCTCCAGCTCGACCAGGCCGGTCGCCACCTGCGTGTCGGGGTCGACCGTCAAGTCGAGGCTGACGTTCTCGACGCGCACCCGGTTGGGCTCGGCGTGGCTGTGGGCGTCCATCGGTATTGGAGCGGTCTCGCGCGCGTGGGCCGGGCGGGAATGGGAGCTGGACTGGCAGCCGACGAGGGCGACCCCGCAGGTCACCAGGCTCGCGGCGAGCAGTCGCATCGGGTTCTCGTGACTCATGGCGCAGACTCTCTCCTCTGGGGCGCGGCTTGTAAATGCTCGGGCCGCGACCGGGACCCGATCGAACGTCGGCGAAACGGCACGGGCGACGAGGAACGCCCCGCGGTCGACCGCCCGGCGCCGGTGCGCGAGCGAAAACGTCGCCGCGGCGGCGATTGCGCCGCGGGCCGGCGAGGGCTGCGGGCTAACCTGGCCCCATGCGCATCCTGGTCCACGGCGCCGGCGCGGTCGGCGGCACGCTCGCCGGCGGGCTCGCCGACGCGGGCCACCAGGTGACCGCGATCGCGCGCGGCGCGCACGCCGCGGCGATCGCCGCGTCCGGCCTGGTCGTCGTCTCCCCCACCGGCCGGCGCAGCTACGCGCTCCCCGTCGCGCGGCGCGCCGCGGACACCGACGCGGCGGCCTGCGACGCCGTGCTGTTGTGCGTGAAGTCGCAGGACACCGCCGGCGCCCTCGACGACCTGCACCGCGCTGGCTACGGCTCGGTGCCGCTGGTCTGCGCGCAGAACGGAGTGACCAACGAGCGCGCCGCCGCCGAGCGCTTCGAGCACGTCTACGGGATGATGGTCTGGACGCCCGCCGCGCACCTCGAGCCCGGCGTCGTCACCGTCCACGCGAGCGAGCCCGCCGCGATCCTGCGGCTGGGACGCTTTCCCGCCGGTGTCGACGACCTCGCGCGCGAGCTGGCATCCGCCCTGCGCGCGGGCGGCTGCGACGCGCGGGCGGTGGCGGACATCGACGCCTGGAAACACCGCAAGCTGTTGCTCAACCTCGGCAACGCGCTCGACGCCTTCTGTCTTCCGGTGGCGCGCGACCACCCGTTCCGCCGCCGGCTGGAGCGCGAGGGCGAAGCGGTCCTCGAGGCCGCGGGCCTGCCGGTCCTGCCGGCGGAGGAGCTGCAGCGGGAGACGTCGTCGATGCGCATGGTGCGCGTCGCGGGCAAGAAGCGCGCCGGCGGCTCCACCTGGCAGAGCGCCGCCCGCGGGCTCGACAACGAGGTGGAGTACCTCAACGGCTACGTCTCCCGGCTGGGCGCGCGCCTGGGTCTGGCCACGCCGGCCAACGACGCGCTGGTCGAGCTCGCGCGCTCGCGGCCGCGGCCGCGCAGCGTCGACGTGGAGAGCTTGCTCCCCGCGAGCTGACGCCGGCTCAGCCCGGCCGGCTCGCCGCGCGCAGGATCTGCCGCAACCGGCCGACCTTCACCGGTCCGCCCGCCGCGACCACGCACTTGTCGGGGAACAGGTGTGCGCGGGCGACGCGTTGCACGTCCTCCGCGGTGACCGCCGCGAACTGCCGGGGCAGGCGCTCGAGGTTGTCGTCGGGCAGGCCGTGGCGTTCCAGCGAGATCAGGTAGCCCGCTCGCCGCGAGGAGCGCTGGAAGGACAGCGCGAAGGAGCCGACCAGGTAGTCCTTGGCGATGCCGAGCTCCCCCGCGGAGACCGGCTCGTCGCGGATGCGCCGGAGCTCGGCGAGCAGGCCCTCGATCGCCGTGCGCACGTGGCGCGGGGAGGTGCCGATGTAGGCCTGGAAGGTGCCGGGCAGGACGCCCGCGCTGGCGTAGATGCTCGCGTGCACCGTGTAGGCCAGGCCCAGCTCGTCGCGCAGCCGCCGCGAGATGCGGTTGACGAAGCCCGGCCCGGTGCCCAGCACGTGGTCCATCACCACCAGCGCCGGGTAGTCGGGATCGGCGCGGCGGATGCCCAGGTGGCCGAGGTAGACGTGCACCTGCTCGCGCTCGGCCTCGAACGCGGCGGCGCGCTGGGCCCGGGCGGGGAAGCGGTGCTCGCGCGGGGCGAGGTCCTCGCCGGGGGGCAGGGTCGCCAGCTCGCGGTCGAGCAGGCGTCGCACTTCCTCGGGTTCCATCGCGCCGCAGACCGCGATCACCAGCCGCTTGCCGACCCAGTTGCGGGCGTGGTGCGTGACCAGGTGCCGCCGCTGCACCGCGGCGATCGACTCCGGCGTCCCGGTGGTCGAGCGGCCGAGCCAGTGGTCGCCGTAGACCAGGCCGCGGAACAGACGGTCGGCGCGCGTGCGCGGATCCTGCAGGTCGAGGACCAGCCGATCGATCACCCGGCGTTGCTGGCGCCGCACCTTCGCCGCGGGATAGGTCGGTCGGGTGAGCACCTCGGCGGCGACGCGCAACAGCGTCTTCCACGAAGGCGAGGCGATGCTCCCGGAGAGCCCGTGTGCGTCCCCGGTCAGGCCGCCGCCGGAGCGCTCGAGCAAGGCCGCGAGCTGCTCCTCGGTGTGTCGCTCGGTGCCCTGGTCCATCAACCCGCCGGTCAGGTAGGCCGTGCCCTCCAGACCCTCGGGGTCCAGCGAGTGACCGCCGCGCATGTGCATGCTCACCGCGCACACCGGCGCGCCGGGTCGCTGGGACACCAGCAGGCGCGCGCCGCAGCGCAGCTCGAAGCGCGCGACCGGGAGCTCGATCACCGGCGTCTTCATGCGTGGCGACGGCGCGCGGTCGCCCGGCGCGCGGATTGGGTCGCGACCTCCTGTCGCGGGAGGCACCAGCCGACCACGCGGTGCTCGCGAAGGAGCAGGCGCTGCGCGCAGTCCTGGACCTGACGCGCGGTGACCGCGCGCAGCCGGGTCGTGGCCTCCACCGCCTGGTGCCAGTCGGCGTCCACCGCGAACTCGCCGAGCGTTTCGGCCAGGTCGGTCGCGGTCTCGCTCTCGTAGGCCTCGGCACTGGTGAGCACCGACTTGACGTGCGTCAGCTCCGGGGCGGGGAACCGCTTGGCGGCCAGCTCGAGCAACTGGGCATCGACCGCCGCCTCGAGCTTCTCGGGCGCGACTCCCTGCGCGCACTCCGCGAGCAACCAGAACACGCCGCCCTCGACGCGCGAGTCGTTGTGGGTCGAGACCGAGGTCGCCAGGCCGGTGCGCAGCACGAGCTCGCGGTACAACCGCGAGGTGCGGCCGCTCGTCAGCGCGGTGGAGACCACGTCCAGCGTCCAGTCGTCGTCCGTGCCCACCGCGGCGCCGGGCCAGACCATGCACAGCCGGCTGCCCCGATCGGGCCAGGTCATCGAGACGCGGCGCTCGCCCTCGGGAAGCGCGGGCACCGGGCGGAAGCAGTCGGCCTCGGCATAGCCCGGTCCCGCGGGGATCCCGGCGAAGTGCTCGCGCACGGCGGCCAGCGCCCGGCGCGGCCGGATGTCGCCGCACACCACCAGCGTGGCGTTGCCCGGGTGGTAGAAGCGCCGGTAGTAGTCGCGCATGCCCCCGACCTCCATGCCGCGCAGCGCGTCGGCGTGACCGATGATCGGCCGCCGGTAGGGATGGCGCATGAACAGCGCGGCCTGCGCGAGCTGGCTGAGCCGCCGCCAGGGATCGTCGTTGCCCATGGCGAGTTCCTCCAGCACGACCTCGCGCTCGGCGTCGAACTCCGTCGGGTCGAGGTTGAGGTGGCGCATGCGATCGGCCTCGATCTCGAGCGCGCGCTCCCAGCGATCCGAGGCCAGCTCGAACCAGTACGCCGTGTGGTCGTAGCCGGTGAAGGCGTTGTTGCTGCCGCCGAGCTCGGTGGTGATGCGGTCGACCTCGCCCTTGCCGTAGCCGCGCGACCCCTTGAACATCATGTGCTCAAGGAAGTGCGAGACGCCGGCCTCGTCCTCGCGCTCGTTGCGCGCGCCGACCCGGTACCAGGTGATCACCGCCACCACCGGGTCCGCGTGGCGCTCGACGAGCAGCACGCGCAGACCGTTCTGCAGGCGGTGCTCGGAGATCGCCGCGCCGCCGAGCGAGGCCCGGCCGTTGGAGCGGCTGCCGCTCATCGACCGCCCCTGCCGCGGGAACGCCTGCCGTGCGACGCGCCGCCTTTGGCCCCGGTGCCGCCTTGGCCGCCCCGGCGCCCCTGGCCCCCCTTGCCCCTCGGGGACGGCGGACGGCGCGAGCCGGCGCCGCCGGAACCCCCGTCGTGTCGGGCGTCCCGCCGCGGCGCGCCGGCGCGCCCGCGCGCTCCGCGCGGTGCGGGACGGCGCGGCTTGCGGCCGCCGGCACCGCCGCGCCCGCGTTCCTCGTGCACGGTCGCCACGCCGTGGGCCACGTCGACCAGCTCCTGCACCTCCGCGCGCAGCAGCGGCCGCCACTGCCCCTCCTTCAGCCGGCGGTCCGAGAGGTTGGCGATGCGCGTGCGCCGCAGGGCGAGTACGTTAAAGCCCACCCGCGCGAAGATCCTGCGCACCTCGCGGTTCTTGCCCTCGTGCAGCGTGATCGACAGCGTCGAGAAGGTCGACGTCCGCTTGTACATGCGCACCCTGGCCGCGCCGGTGCGCCCCTCGGCCAGGTGCACGCCTCCGCGGATCCGCTCCAGCGCCTCGCCGTCGATCTTGCCGCGCACCTTGACCAGGTAGGTCTTCGGCACCTCGTTGCGCGGATGGGCGATCAGGTTGGTGAACTCGCCGTCGTTGGTCAGCAGGATCAGTCCGGTCGAGTCCTCGTCCAGTCGGCCGACGGTGTAGATGCGGCCGGCCTGCGGGTCGGTGATCAGGTCGATGGCCCGGGTGCGCGCCTCGCGGCGATCGTTGGTGCAGACCACGCCCTTGGGCTTGTTCAAGAGGTAGTAGCGCAGGCGCTCGCCCTCGGGCCGCAGCACGACGCCGTCGACCTCGACCGTCTGGCGCGCGGGGTCGACCTTGGTGCCCAGCTCCACGCAGGGATTGCCGTCGACGGTCACCTTGCCGGCGACGATCAGCTCGTCGCACTTGCGACGCGAGGCGACGCCGTGGTCGGCGAGGTACTTGTTGAGGCGCACGAGTCCACCGTCGCCCCCGAATGCGGTCGGGTCTGCCATGGGTCCCGCCCGCGAGTCGTTCCGCCAAACGGGGCGAACAGGATAGCTCCCGGGCCCTCCCGTTTCGCCTCCGGAGCGAATCGCCGCGGCTCAGCCCGGACCGATCAGCCGGCGCGCCTCGGCCCGGGCGGTCTCCTGGTCGCCGCCGCCGGCGATCATATCCGCCACCTCTTCCACCCGGCGCTCGCCGGAGAGCGTCTCGACGCGGGTCAGCGTGCGCCCCCGCTCGACCTGCTTGTGCACCCGGCTGTGGCGGGCGGCCGAGGCGGCGATGGCCGGCAGGTGGGTGACGCACAGGACCTGGTGGTAGCGCCCGAGCTTGCGCAGGTGCTCGCTGACCGCCGGACCGAGCCGGCCGCCCACCCCGGAGTCGATCTCGTCGAAGACCAGCGCGCGCTCCCGTCCGGGGCCGTGCTTGGAGCGCGCCAGCACCGTCCGCAGGGCGAGCATGATGCGCGCCGTCTCGCCGCCCGAGGCTACCTGGCGCAGCTTCTGCAGCGGCTGACCGGGGTTCGCGCTGAGCAGGAACTCGATGCGGTCCATGCCGCGCTCGCCGAAGCGCAGCTTGTCCGCTTCCAGCGCGGCACGGTCCAGGCCTGTCACGTCGGGCGCGTGCTCCAGGTCGCCCTCGTCGCCGCGCTGGCCCAGGCGCACGTCGAACTCGGCGCGCTCCAGACCGAGCCCCTGCAGCGTCTTGCGAACGCTGGCGACGAGCTTGCCGCGCACTGCCTTGCGCAGGCGCCGCAGCGTGCCGCCCGCGGCGAGCAGCTCGGCGCGCACGCTCTCCAGCGTCGGCCCGATGTCCGCCAGCCCGTGCTCCAGGGCCTCCAGCTCGGCGATCTCGGCGCGCAGCTCGCCGGCCAACTCGACCAGGCCGTCCGGTCCGCGCGCGTACTTGCGCTCCAGGCGTTCGAGCTCCGCCAGCCGGCCCTCGACCGCCTCGAGGCGCGCGGGGTCCACCTCCACCCCCTCGGTGAACGAGCGCAAGCCCAGGCCCGCCTCCTCGAGGTGCAGGCAGGCGGCGTCGAGCTCGTCGGCGACCGTCCCCAGCGCGGGGATCTTCTCCTTCCACAGCTCCACGAAACGCTGCGCGCGCCGCAGCCGGTCGGCCAGCGCCTCGTCGGACTCGAACAGCTCCTCGACGAGATTGGAGAGCCCGCCCTTCAGGCCCTCCGCATTGCGCAGCACCTCGCGCTCGGGCGTCAGCCGCTCGTGCTCGCCGGGGTCCACGGCGGCGGCGTCGAGTTCGGCGAGCTGGAAGCGCGCGAGGTCCAGCCGGTCGCGTCGGGACTGCTGCTCCTCGCGCAGCGCGAGCGCCCGCTCGACCAGCGCGAACCACTCCACCCGCGCGGCGCGGTACTCGCGCAGCGGCTCGTCCAGGCCGCCGAAGTCGTCGAGCAGGATCAGCTGCTCGGAAGCGTCGAGCAGCTTCTGGTGGTCGTTCTGGCCGTGGATCTCGAACAGCCGCAGGGCCAGCCCGCGCAGCGTCTTGATCGTCACCGCGCGCTGGTTGACGAAGCCGCGGGTCTTGCCGTCGCGGCCGACGCTGCGCCCGAGCACCACCTCGCGCGGATCATCGGCCGCCAGCCCCTCCCAGTCCTCGATCACCAGCGGCAGGTGGTTGCGCAGCCAGCGCACCGTCGCCTCGGTGCTCGCTCCGGCGGCGAGCTGGAAGCGGCCCTCGACCTCCGCCCGCGCGGCCCCCTCGCGCACCAGACCCGGACGCGGACGCTCGCCCATCAACAGCTCGAGCGCGCCGACGAGCAGGCTCTTCCCGGCCCCGGTCTCGCCGGTGATCACGTTCAGGCCCTCGCCGAAGGAGAGCTCCACGCGCTCGATCAGGGCCAGGTCGCGGATGACGAGCTCGGTCAGCATGGAGGGTCGGGGGCCGCCGCGGCGCGCACCGGGCGCGCCGGCAGTGGGACTACGTTACCCCGCTTCCCGCGGCGGGCGACAGCCCTGCGAACTGGAGACGCCCGCGATCGCCGTCGGTCTCCGCGCCGTCGGGGCCTTCCCGGTGCGCGGGCGGGGGGCGTCGCCCGCGGGCGCTAGCGGCCGGAACCCGGGGGCACCAGCCGCTTGGCGCGCAGCTCCGCGAGGCGGTCCTCGCAGTAGGCGGCCAGGCGTTGGAGCTCGGCCTCCGCGGCCGGCGGTAGGTCGGGGACCGAGGCGCGCGCGAGGTCGTCGATGGCCAGCCGCCACTCGCCGCTGTTCATCAGGTCGATCGCCCGGCTGGCGTGCAGGATGGTGCCCCGGCCGGTCACCTCGCGCAGCGGTTGCAGCGCTTCGATGGCGATCCAGGGGCGGCCGAGGAAGACCTGCTCCACCGATACGACGGCCTCGAACCGCGCGTACTCGCCGGCCTTGGCCAGCAGTTCGTGGGCAGCGCCCTCGCGGGGAGCGAAGACCAGCCCCACCGGGTGCTCGTACTCGCGGACGTCCCACAGGAACTGGTGCTCGTCCCAGACGCGCACCGCGACCCAGTCGGCGGTCCCGAAGCGCGTCAGGTAGGGGTTCCAGCGCTCGGGCCGGGAGTGGACCTGGAAGACGACGCGCACCCGCCGGCCCAGGAAGTCCAGGGGCGCGGCGAACACCTCGTGTAGGCCGACCCGCGGCGGGGGCGCGGGCGCGACGCCGTCCGGGGCGGCCCCGGCGGACTCGGGGGCCCCGGCGGACTCGGGGGCCTCGGGGCCCTGGGCCGCGGGCGCGGGCGGGGTGGGTAGTGAGGCCTCCGCCCGGGCGCCGACGGCCAGGCAGAGCCAGATCAGCATCGACTCCATCGTTCTCCTCCGGGGCCCCTATCGGCCGCGGTCCCCGATCCCTGGAGCCCCCGCTCCGACCGGCCCTCGAGGGCTGGGAGCGCTTTCCCGGGCCTGCGCGGGCCGCTCGGAACCGGGCGCCGGGGAGCGCGGCCCAGGTTCCGGGCGACGCGATCTTGACCCGGCTCGAGGTCGGTCGTATTCGTCTAGGCGCATATGACGGCCACGACCCTCAACCGGATGTTCCGGGCCTTCGCCGACCCCGTGCGGCTGCGGACGATGCACTTGCTGCGCGGCGACGAGATGTGCGTGGGCGACCTCGTCGAGGTGCTCCAGGTGCCCCAGCCGACCGCCTCCCGGCACCTGCGCTACCTGCGCGAGGCCGGGCTGGTCGAGGTTCGCCGGCAGGGCCGCTGGTGCTTCTACTCCCTGGCCGAGGCGCAGAGCGGCTTCCACCGCAGCCTGCTGCAGTGCCTGGACGGCTGCTTCGCCGAGGTTCCCGAGTTGCGGCGCGACGCCGAGCGTGCCGGGCGGGTGCGCGAGGTCGGCGGCTGCTGCGCGGCCACGCCCGCCGGGAGGGTGCGGTGACGTGCGCCTCGAGGCTCTCGTTCCTCGACCGCTACCTGACGCTGTGGATCTTCCTGGCGATGGCCGGCGGCGTGCTCGCCGGCTGGAGCCTGCCCGGCGTCGAGGGATTCATCCACCGCTTCCAGGTCGGCACCACGAACGTCCCCATCGCCGTCGGCCTGATCCTGATGATGTACCCGCCGCTGGCGAAGGTGCGCTACGAGGAGCTCGGCGACGTCTTCCGCAACTGGCGCGTGCTGGGCCTGTCGCTGGTCCAGAACTGGATCGTCGGCCCGCTGTTGATGTTCCTGCTGGCGATCGTCTTCCTGCGCGGCTACCCGGAGTACATGGTCGGGCTGATCCTGATCGGCCTGGCGCGCTGCATCGCCATGGTGATCGTGTGGAACGAGCTGGCGCGCGGCGACACCGAGTACGCCGCCGGGCTGGTGGCCTTCAACAGCATCTTCCAGGTGCTCTTCTACAGCGTCTACGCCTACGTCTTCATCACCGTGCTGCCGCCGCTGTTCGGCCTGAGCGGGACCGCGGTCGACGTGAGCATGGGACAGATCGCCGAGAGCGTCGCCATCTACCTCGGCATCCCCTTCGTCGCCGGGATGCTCACGCGCTTCGCGCTGGTGAAGGCCAAGGGCCGCGCGTGGTACGAGCGGTCCTTCATCCCCCGCATCAGCCCGATCACGCTGATCGCGCTGTTGGGCACGATCCTGGTGATGTTCAGCCTCAAGGGCGAGCTGATCGTCAGCATCCCGCTGGACGTGGTGCGCATCGCGATCCCGCTGCTGATCTACTTCGTGGTGATGTTCCTGCTCTCGTTCTGGATGGGCCGCAAGGTCGGCGCGGACTACTCGAAGACCGCGACCCTGTCGTTCACCGCGGCGAGCAACAACTTCGAGCTGGCGATCGCCGTGGCCGTCGCGGTCTTCGGCATCGACTCGGGCGCGGCGTTCGCGGCGGTCGTCGGTCCGCTGGTGGAGGTGCCGGTGCTGATCGGCCTGGTGAACGTGGCGCTCTACTTCCAGCGCCGCTACTTCGGCGCACCGGCCGCCGCCTGACACAGCGGAGTGCACGTGGATTCGAAGCCTCCCCGACCCACCAAGCGTCTGCTGTTCGTCTGCGTCGAGAACTCCTGCCGCAGCCAGATGGCCGAGGCCTTCACCCGCATGCTCGGCGGCGACGACGTCGAGGCCTGGAGCGCGGGCTCGCGTCCCTCCGGCGTCGTCAACCCCAAGGCGATCGCGGCGATGGACGCCGTGGGCTACGACCTGCGCACTCACCGCTCGATCGGCCTCGACGACTTGCCGCCGGTGGAGTTCGACCTGGCCGTCACGATGGGCTGCGGAGACGCGTGCCCGAACGTCGTCGCCCGCGCGCGCGCCGACTGGGCGGTAGCCCAGCCCAAGGACATGGGGCCCGCGGAGTTCGCCGCCGTGCGCGACGAGATCCGCGATCGCGTGCAGGCGCTGCTCGACGAGTCGGCGAGCTAGAGCGCGCGGCCGCCGAGCCAGACGCGCTCGAGTCGCAGCTCGGGGCCCGAGAGCTCGAGCAGATCGGCCCGCGCCCCCACCGCCAAGCGGCCGAGGTCGCACTCCAGTCCGAGCGCCCGGGCCGGCGTCTCCGCGGCCATCGTCAGCGCCTCCTCGACACTCACCACGCCGGCGGCGACGAGCCGGCGCACCTGCTCGAGCTGGCCGGTGGCGGAGCCTCCCAGCCGCCGCTCGCCGTCGTCCCCGAACCAGGCCGCTCCGTCGGCGACGAGGTGCTCGCGTCCGTTGCAATGGAACCGATCGCACCCCGTCCCCGCGCCGCCGAGCGCATCGCTGACCAGGCACAGTCCCGCGGGACCGCGGGCGGCGAGCGCGAGCGCGACCGCGTCGGGGCCGACGTGCACCAGGTCGCCGATCAGCTCGGCGAACAGCGCGGACTCGGCGAGGGCGAAGCCGGCGAGCCCGACCTCG
>Ga0102952_1000465_pt1 | contig 15267 bp, 17 predicted proteins | sample SalPon2A_C_D1_MG_FD_78506 | JGI IMG/M metagenome (GOLD analysis project Ga0102952, IMG submission 78506) | Soil microbial communities from South San Francisco under conditions of wetland restoration - Salt Pond MetaG R2A_C_D1_MG | ecosystem: Environmental > Terrestrial > Soil > Wetlands | place... | reverse complement strand
GCTGCAAGCTTCGCCGTTTCATTTCTCCGTGATCAAAAAATGACAAACCGATGAGTGCATTTCTTTCCCTGTATATTTCGCTTGATTGTATTCAACGGCAGTTGCTATATGAAATGTCAGTAGTGCAGGGGAACGCCGGGGGGCGTCGATGATCAGCCTGACGAACGACCAGTTCGGGCTGCTGCAACTCAGCATTGAGGCCTTGCAGCAGGAAATAGCGCGTCTTCGACTCAATCTCATTGTCGAGGCCGATTTCGACCGGCTGGTGGCCGCGCTCAAGGCGGGTCAGGTCGGCGTCCTCAACCCCACCTTCGACCCGCACCTCAACTCGCCCGGACCCGACGATTTCTGGCTGCACGTGACGGATATCGACGGCCAGACGGCTGCCTGCATCGCGACACGCTTCTTCGACACCGACGATTTCACCGACCTTGTACAGTCGGGAACGCTGTTCCATCCCAAGGGGATGAAGCATTTCGTCGGCGACGAGACGGTGGAGATCATCGAGACGACCGCCCGCATCCGGGGGCTGGTGAACTACGCCGGCGGCCTCTGGGTGAACCCGCCATGGCGCAAGAAGGGCCTGTCGCTGGTCCTGCCCTATCTCGGGCGCTCTCTGGCGATCCGCAATTTCGGGGCGGACTACAGCTGCGGCTATCACCTGCGCAGCCTGGCCCGGACCCCCTTGCCGCTTGAGGTCTACGGCTATGCCCACCAGGAGCTGTCCTACCGCGGTTATTACCCGCCGGCCGGCGGCTACGAGGAGATGTATCTGGGCTACGTCGACCTGGAAGAAAGCGTGGAGCGGGTCCGCAGTCTGCCGGAGCACAAGGTCTACCCGGTGGCCCTGGCGCCCGATCCGAAACGGCCCCGGGCGGACCCCATGCCCATGGAGTTTCGCGCGAAACCTGCGCTGCTGGAACCGTGAACGGGTGCGGTTCGACCGATCAGCCGTCGAGCTCGGGAACCGACCGGTGGAAGACGCAGCTCATCAGGGTATCGACCTGCCGGCCGTCGTCGGCCAAAGGCATGACGACCCGGGCATACTGGTACTCGAGCCAATCGACCGTGATGACCAACTCATGATACATGGGTACCCCGGTCGCCTTGACGGTGCCGTAGTCCTGGAAAAGCATCTCCTTGTATGCGGGCCAGGGGCAGTCGATCAGCTTGTCGCGGCCGCTGCCCCACTCCCAGTTCTGCGGAATGATCGATCCGACGATCCGAAAGCACCATTCCTTCGGGTCCGCCGCACTCACGTCCACGAGGTGCGTGTTCTTGATCAGTTTCGCGATCTCCAGGACGTCGATGTCCTTTCTCGACGGCAACAAGCCGCCGTGCCGCTTCGACTGCCAGTAAGCAAATGCGGTGTTCAAGGCTTCGTCGAAGCTTGCCATGGCCTCGAGCGGAAGCTGGCGGCGCCGGACCACGTTACGCGCAGCGCCCGCGCTCGACGAGATCTCCTCGATGGCCGCCGAGCGAAAATCCGGGTCTACGACTGCCATTGCGCTTCCGGAGCGGAAGGCCGCTCTATCCGGTCAAATGAGCCCTGCACGTGTGTATGCACAGGGCATCATCGGCGGATAATGGATAACTTTTCGTAAAACCTTTGGTCCAACAGATGCGAATCTTGTGTCTATTCCTGGACAGCCCTGAAGTCCCTGCAGTTTACACGTTCTTAAGCCTTCCGGCGAATCCTAGCCTCTTTCGACGATGAGATTTGGCGCCCAGTGACAATCTCCGGCCTCGATTCCAGGTTGCTCCAGGTACCGGTTCGGTACGCCGTGCTGTTCGTGCTGCTGAGCGGCTTTCTGAACAGCTTCAGTGGGCTCATCCTGCGCAGCGTCGAGCAGGCCTCCGAGTGGCAGATCATCGTCTATCGGACCGGTGCATTTGCCATTACTCTAATTGTGGTTTTTGTCATCCGAGACCCGGAGGATTTTTACAGCGGTGTCCGCAAGATGGGGCTATGGGGCCTAGTCTGCGGCGCCCTGTTCTGCACCATGCAGACGATGTTCGTCATCTCGTTGAGCAATACCACGGTCGCCAATACGGTCTTCATTCTCAGCAGTGGGCCGGTTCTGACTGCGTTCCTCGCCCGACTTGTGCTGCACGAGCCGATCGGCTACCGGACGTGGACCATTCTGGCCATGGCCCTTGCCGGCACCGCGATCATGATGATCGAGGGTCTCAGGTCGGACACCTTCCTGGGGAATCTCGCCGCCGCCATCGGCGCGATGAGCTTCGCCGGCTTCGTCGTCATTCTGCGGGCGCGGCGCCATGTCGACATGATGCCGGCGGTGGTCTTGGGGGGCCTCATGGCGACGATCGTCGCCTTCCTCTTCGCCGGCGGGAACGTGACGATTCCGGCGAGCGACGTTCTGCGCTGCGTGTTCTGGGGCGGCGTCCTCTCGACACTCGTGCTGATCCTGTTCACCATCGCATCGCGGCAACTGCGCGGCGCCGAGCTCACGCTCCTGCTGATGCTGGAATATTTTCTCGCGCCGTTCTGGGTCTGGGTCTTTATCGACGAATTGCCGTCGCTGGCCACCTTCGTCGGCGGTATCATCATCCTGTCGGCGGTCGCGGCGCAGGCCTATATGGCGAACGCGCGCGACAAGACGGTGCCTGGCGTGGGCAGCGGCACGCCATAGCCGCCGGATCCTTCGCAGAAACCTTGCCAATCGAAGTGGGTTGCCGATGAGCGCTCCGGGAAATGAGGCCGAAATGCATTGGGCGGTCGGACTGATGAGCGGCACCTCGCTCGACGGGATCGACGCGGCCTTGATCCGCAGCGACGGTGAGTGCTGCGTGAAAACCGGGCCCTGGACGAGCGTTCCCTACGACCGCGATTTCCGCCGGGCGCTGCGCGCCCTGCTGGGTTGCGATTCGCTCCGCCACGCGGATCGTATCGGGCCGGTGGCGCATCAGCTCACCCTGCGCCACGCGGCCGCGGTGCGGACGCTCCTGCGCCAGGCGGCGATGTCGCCCGGCCAGATTCGGATCATCGGCTTCCACGGCCACACCACGCTGCACGAGCCGCAGGCCCACCGGACCTGCCAGATCGGCGATGGGGCGCTGCTGGCCGAGGAGACCGGGATCGACGTGGTCTCGGATTTTCGCAGCCGCGATGTCGCCGCGGGCGGCGAGGGCGCGCCTTTCGCGCCGCTCTATCATGCGGCGCTGGCCAGTGGCTGGGAAAGGCCGGTCGCCGTGCTCAATATCGGGGGCGTGGCCAACGTCACCTGGATCGGCGCCAATGGGAGCGATGCGGCGGCGCCGGCGATCATTGCGTTTGACACCGGGCCGGGCAACGCCTTGATCGACGACTGGGCGGAACGCTGCCTCGGCGAGCCGATCGACCGCGACGGTGCCCTGGCCGCCGCCGGCAGGGTCGACGCGGCGGCGCTCGCCCGGCTGATGGAGCATTCCTACTTCGAACGGCCGCCGCCGAAGTCCCTCGACCGCGAGGACTTCGGGGCCGAGCCCGTCTCGGGCCTGTCGCCAGCGGACGGCGCGGCGACGCTGACCGCCTTCACCGCCGCGGCAGCGGCGGCCGGATTGCGCCACCTTCCGGCGCCGCCGAAGCGCTGGCTGGTGACCGGCGGCGGGCGCCACAACCCGGCGATCATGGCGGCCTTGGCGGCACGGCTCCGCGTGCCGGTCGAGCCGATCGAGGCGGCCGGGTGCAATGGGGATGCTTTGGAGGCGCAGGCCTTCGGCTATCTGGCGTTGCGCAGCCTCAAGGGGCTGCCGCTGTCCCTGCCGTCGACCACGGGCGTGCCGCAACCGGTGACGGGCGGCGTTCTGCACCGCGCGCAGAAGGCGGCGTGATGCCTCAGCGCGCGACGGCGGCCTCGTCAGCTTCCATTACTTGGGCCAGATAGGACTCGACCTGACTTTCCAGGTCCTGCAGCCGGTCGTGGAAGAAGTGGTTGGCGCCCTCGATCAGCCGGTAGTCGATCTCCAGGTTCTTCTGGTTGTTCAGCTTGGTGACCAGCTTTTCGACCGACGCTGGCGGCACCAGCTCGTCGGCGCTGCCGTGCAGGACCAGGCCCGAGGAGGGGCAGGGGGCGAGAAAGCTGAAATCGAACATGTTCGCCGGCGGCGAGATCGACACGAACCCCGAGATTTCCGGCCGGCGCATCAGAAGCTGCATGCCGATCCAGGCGCCGAAGGAAAATCCGGCGATCCAGCACGCACTCGCGCTCTGGTTGAAGTTTTGCAGCCAATCGAGCGCGGAGGCGGCATCCGACAACTCGCCCTCGCCGCGGTCGTAGACTCCCTGCGAACGGCCGACCCCCCGGAAATTGAAACGTAGGACGGAAAACCCACGCCGGGCGAAGGCCTGATAAAGACTATAGACCACCTTGTTGTTCATGGTCCCGCCGTGCTGCGGATGCGGGTGCAGCATCAGCGCGATCGGTGCATCCGGCACCCGGTTGTGCTGGTAGCGGCCTTCCAGCCGGCCTTCCGGGCCATTGAAAATTACCTCAGGCATCCTGTCCGATAACCTCTTGTTTCACCGTATGCTTTCGTATCCGCGAGGGCGCCGGCGCGGCCCCATTCCGGGCCGTACGGGCGGCGTTCCCGGGCGACCTAAAAACTTGACCAGAATACTCGGAATAGCTATATCTCCAACAGCCGATTCAGTATCGGAGAGGGCCTCCGCCGTCGTGCCGGGGGCCCCGTCCGCACCGCATTTCCCGGAGAATCGGGGTCGCGATCTTAGCATGGCGGGTGAAGCGATGTTCAAGGCCATCCGAGACGAAATCGATGCGATGATGGAACGGGACCCGGCCGCCCGGTCACGCTTAGAGGTAGTGCTCTGCTACCCGGGTTTCCAGGCTCTCATGTTCTATCGGGTGTCGCACGCCCTGTGGCGCGGCGGCTGGCGTCTGCTCGGACGTTGGGTGTCGCAGCTTGGCCGTCTGATCACCGGGATCGAGATCCACCCCGGCGCGATCATCGGCGAGCGTTTCTTCATCGATCACGGCATGGGCGTGGTGATCGGCGAGACCAGCGAGATCGGCAACAACGTGACCCTCTATCACGGGGTGACGCTGGGCGGGGTCGCGCCCAGCGTCGACAGCGCCAGCCAGCGCAACACCAAGCGCCACCCGACGCTGTGCGATGGGGTCATCGTCGGCTCCGGCGCTCAGATCCTGGGTCCGATCACGGTCGGCGCCAACGCCCGTGTCGGCGCCAATGCCGTGGTCACCAAGGACGTGCCGGAATGCGCCACCGTCGTCGGCATCCCCGGACGCGTGGTGCAGCCGCGCGACAAGCAGGCCACCGAGACGCCGCGATTCGTGGCCTATGGGACGCCGACCGGCGACATTCCCGACCCGGTCGCTCGGGCGATCGACGGGCTGCTGAACGAGGTGCAGACCTTGCGGGCCAGGGTCAATCAGTTGGAGGACCAGGCGCAGACATCGACGCCCGCGCCGCCGATGGCGGAAGGGGCCGCCGAGGGCGCCACGGACGAGAGCCCCGCACGGACACCCCAGGGGAAATGCTGACGATTCTCATGAGGGGGGCATCTTAGAAAGGAAGTTGAAGCCGTGAAACTGAGTACCAAAGGGCGTTATGCGGTGATGGCCATGGTCGACCTGGCGATCAACAGCAACGACCGCCCTGTCTGTCTAGCGGATATCGCCGAGCGTCAGGAGATTTCGCTCAGCTATCTGGAGCAGCTCTTCGCCAAGCTGCGGCGTGGCGGCTTGGTCAAGAGCGTGCGCGGCCCCGGCGGCGGCTACCTCTTGGCGCACGTGGCCGACCGGCTGCGCATCTGCGACATCATCCTGGCGGTCGACGAGCCGATCCGGGCGACGCGCTGCACGCCAGGGCAACCCTTCGGCTGCCGCAGCAACAAGAGCCGCTGTCTGACCCACGATCTGTGGGAGGAACTGGGCAACCAGATCTATCTCTATCTCAGCTCGGTCACCGTTGCGGACGTGGTCAATCGGCGGGTCCTGGGAACGAGCGGCGTCATCGCGGCCAACGAGAAGCCCTCGGACGCCCCGGTCGCCGCGCAATAGGCCGATCGCCCGGTGGGCCGGGCGCAGCGCGGGCGACACCATGAGCGAGTTCGTCTATCTCGATTACAACGCCACGGCACCGCTTCGCCCCGAGGCCGCTGCGGCCATCGCCCGGGCGCTGGAGGTGACCGGCAATCCCTCGTCGGTCCATCGCTTCGGGCGGGCAGCGCGGCGCATCGTCGAGGACGCCCGCGAAGCGGTCGCCGCCCTGGTTGGCGCCGCGCCCGGCGGCGTGATCTTCACCAGCGGCGGTACCGAGGCGAACAATCTCGCGCTGGCCGGCTGCGGGCGGCGACGCCTGCTGGTCTCGGCCGGCGAGCACGACTCGGTGCTGCAGGCGGCCCCGGACGCGGTGCGGGTGCCGCTGACGGCGGCCGGCACCGTCGACCTAGCGGCGCTCGAGGCCCTGCTGGGCGAGGCGGCCGGCGATGCGCTGGTTTCGGTGCAGCTGGCCAACAACGAGACCGGCGTGATCCAGCCGATCGCCGCCGTGGCGGACTGCGCCCGGCGCCACGGCGTCCTAGTCCACTGCGACGCGGTGCAGGCGGCCGGCCGAATCCCGGTCGAGCTCGGCGCGCTGGGCGCCGACCTGCTCAGCCTTTCGGCGCACAAGATCGGCGGCCCGCAGGGCGTCGGCGCGCTGATCCTGGCCGGGGATCTCGAGCTCGCGCCGCTGCTCCGCGGCGGCGGCCAGGAACGGCGGCGCCGGGCCGGCACCGAGAACGTGGCCGGCATTGCCGGGTTCGCCGCCGCGGCGCGGGCGGCGGCGCGCGATCTGCCGCGGCAGGCGGCGCTGGCGGCGCTGCGCGATCGCCTGGAGGCCGGCGTGCGGGGGCTCGCCCCTGAGGCGGTGGTCCTCGGCGCGGAATCGCCGCGCCTGGCCAACACCAGCTGTATCGCGGTGGCCGGTCTGTCGGCCGAGACCCAGGTCATGGCGCTCGACCTCGCCGGCGTCGCGGTCAGCTCCGGCGCGGCCTGCTCGTCGGGCAAGGTGGCGCCGTCCCGCGTACTCGCCGCCATGGGCGTGGACCCCGCCCTGGCCGACGCGGCCATTCGGGTCAGCCTCGGCTGGGCCAGCGAGCCCTCCGATATCGACCATTTTCTCGATGCCTGGGGTTCGCTATACAGCGGCAGCGCGGCAGCGCGGCCGCGCGGCAGCGCACCAGCCCCGCGGCCTGAAGCCATGCAGGGTTTCTCCAACGGGGTGTCGACGGACTCATGACGGCGCGATCCGAGGCTCTCATCGACAAGGCGGGCGCGCCGGCGCGGCGCGGCATCTACCTGGACTTCCAGGCGACGACGCCCTGCGACCCGCGCGTCGTCGAGGCCATGCTGCCGTTCTTCAACGAGAAGTTCGGCAACCCCCACAGCGTCCAGCACGCCTACGGCTGGGACGCCGAGACCGCCGTGGAACGGGCGCGCGGCGAGATCGCGGCGCTGATCGGCGCCGAGGCGCGCGAGATCGTGTTCACCTCCGGCGCCACCGAATCGAACAATCTGGCGATCAAGGGCGTCGCGCGCTTCCACCGCGAACGCCGGCCGCACGTCGTGACCTGCGCGACCGAGCACAAATGCGTTCTGGAGAGCGTCAGGCGGCTCGAGTCCGAGGGGCACCGCGTCACCCTGCTGGGCGTGCGCGGGAACGGCCTGATCGACCTGGACGAACTCGCCGCGGCGATCACCGAAGACACGGCCCTGGTCTCCATCATGGCGGTCAATAACGAGATCGGCGTGATCCAGCCGCTCGCCGAGATCGGCGCCCTGTGCCGCGCGCGCGGCGTCCATTTCCACAGCGATGCCGCGCAGGCGGTCGGCAAGATCCCGATCGACGTCGAGGCGATGCAGATCGACCTGCTCAGCATCTCCGGCCACAAGATCTACGGCCCGATGGGGATCGGCGCGCTCTACGTCCGACGCCGGCCGCGCGTCCGCCTTGAACCGCTGTTCGACGGCGGCGGGCAGGAGCGAGGCCTGCGGTCCGGCACCGTGCCGACCCCGCTCAGCGTCGGATTGGGCCGCGCCTGCGCCATCGCCGCCGAGGAGATGACGTCGGAGGCGGAGCGTCTCTGGGCGCTGCACCGCCGGCTCTACGACGGCCTGCGCGCGCGTCTGCAGGAGCTGCGGCTGAACGGCGATGCCGAGCGGCGCATCCCGGGCAACCTGAACCTGAGTTTCGGCGGCGTCGACGGCGAGGCCCTGATCAAGTCGATCCCGGAGATCGCCGTCTCCTCCGGTTCGGCCTGCACCTCCGCCTCGGTCGAGCCCTCCTACGTGCTGCGCGCCTTGGGGCTGAGCGACGCGGAGGCGAGGGCCAGCATGCGCATCGGCCTCGGCCGCACGACGACGGCGGAGCAGGTCGACGCGGCAACGGCCGCCATCGTGGCGGCCGTCACGCGGCTGCGCGGCGAGGGGTCCGGCGCGGCCCGCGGGGGCGGCGGGTGACGCCCGATGGATGCCCGGTGTCCTCGTGGCAATTCTCCTGGCAAAGCCGGAGAGCGATGCCCAATTAGCCTGACTCGGGCCGGGTCGCTCCGCGCAATCCCGGAGACAAATCAAAGACAGGAGCCGGCACTATGCCGAAGATGGTGTTCATTGAACGAGACGGAAACCGCAAGGAAGTCGATGCGCCGGTCGGCCTGTCGGTGCTCGAGATCGCGCACTGCAACGACGTCGACATCGAAGGTGCCTGCGAAGGCTCGCTCGCCTGCTCGACCTGTCACGTGATCGTCGACAAGGAGTGGTACGGCCGTCTCGAGGACCCCAGCGAAGACGAGGAGGACATGCTCGACCTCGCTTTCGGGCTGACCCCGACCTCGCGTCTCGGCTGTCAGATCGTGATGACCGAAGATCTCGACGGCCTGACCGTCGCCCTCCCCGCCGAAACCCGCAACATGCTGCTGGACTGAGCCGCTAAGCCCTGAGGGTCAGGGCGCTGCCGCATCTGCGGCGATCCTCGCGAAGATCGCGTCGAGCTCCGCAGCCAGGGTCTGCAGCTTTTCGTTGTCCGCGCCGTAGGGCGCGAAGACGGCCGACGGCGTCTTGTAGCTCAGCGTCGCCGTGCCGTCGTCGTTCTCCGTGATGTAGAAGCGGACCGGCGCCTCGATACCGGCTGGAATGCTGGCCTCCAGCATCCGAACGGCGAAGTCGGGCCGATAGACGCCGACTACCATGTTGCCGGGGATCGTCTTGTCGAGGGCCTGCTTGGCCCCGACCGTCGCGCTGGCCCGCGTCACCAGGCCCATCTTGTTCGTCTCGATCGCTTGGGTCAGTCGTTCGACCAGCGTGGGGTAGCTGTGCGTCGTTTTTGTCACCGACCAGCCGGGCGGCAGATCGTTCCAGGATTGGGCGGAGGCCGTGTTTGCGGCGAGCGCGCAGGCGACCAGGATGACGGTGAAGATCAATCGGAACACGGCGGCGTTCTCTCCTGTCGGGTTGCCTGGGCGGGGGCGGCGCCCGCGATCCGGGCACGCCCGGGTGCCAGGGTAGCGCATTCGCGGCCCGCCGGTTCTGACAAGAGCGTGAGGCGGCGACGACGCGCAGTCGCTTGTGCGTCCGGGCGGGCCCGCTATTGTGCCGCGATGCCGGCCGATCGCCCGTCCCAGCCTCGTCCCGGGCCCTTGCCCCGGCACGGCCGCTATGGGCTGCTGCACGGCGTTCCGGGCGACCTGATCCTGCGCCCCTGGTTCGATGTGGTCGCGCTGCACGCGGTCGCGCGCTGGTATCTGCCGCTGTCGCGGGCCTGGGCCGAAGCGCAGGCGCCCGACGCGCGTGGCGACGGCCTGTCGCCGGCCTTTCGGCGCCGGGTGGCGGCCGGCCGCGCCGCCTACGACGCGGCCGAGGCGGCTTGGCGGGGGACGATCTTCGGCGCGGGCGAGGCCGCTATCGACGCGCTCGTCGCCGCCACGCAGGCGCGCCAGGCGGCGGCGCAGCGGCACATGGCGACCCGCTTCTACGGCGTGCCGGGCCATCTGCGGCAGCGCTTCCCGGCGACCCGGTGGGAGGTGCCGCCGCCCGCGGCCGTCGAGGCGGCGCAGGGCGCCCGCTTGGCCGGGACCGCGGCCGCCTTTCCCGCGCCCGAAGGCGGCGTGGTGGAACGCTCGCGGGCCGTGCCGGGCCCCTTCGGCCGGGAATACTGGCTTCGCTTTCGCGCGCCGGTGTTGGGCGATACCGCCTGGGCGCACGTCTACGAGCCGACGGAGGTCGCCGATCCGCCCAGCCTGATCTTCCTGCACGGCATCGGGATGGAGACCGAGTTCTGGCAGGACCTCGAGGACAACGTCAGCGCCCTGGCCGGGCAGGGGCTGCGCGTCATCCGGCCCGAGGGGCCGTGGCACGGCCGGCGCCGGCCGGAGGGCTGGTACGGCGGAGAGCCGGCCATCGGGCGGGCGCCGCTCGGCCTCATGGAGCTGTTCAACGCCTGGGCCGCCGAGGTTGCGGTCCTGTCCGCCTGGGCGCGCGACTGCGGCAGCCCCGGCGTGGGCCTCGGCGGCGTCAGCCTCGGTTCGCTGACCTCGCAGATGATCGCCATGGCCTCGGCCTACTGGCCGGCGGCGCAGCGCCTCGATGCCCTGCTGCTGGTGGCGACGACCGGCGACATGATGACCCTGGCGGAAAGCGGCAGCCTGAGCCGCGCGCTCGGCCTGTGGCCGGCCATGGCGGCGGCCGGCTGGACCCATGCCGACCTGGCCCGCTGGCGCCCGCTGCTCGAGCCGCTGGAGGCGCCCGGGCTGCCGCCCGGGCGGGTCTTCATGCTGCTCGGCGCGGCCGACGACCTGACGCCCTATGCGGGCGGGCTCGATCTGGCGCGGCGCTGGGCCGTGCCGTCCGAGAACCTGTTCCGGCGCCGCCAGGGCCATTTCTCGGTCTCGCTCGGCCTGGCGCGCGACGCGGCGCCGCTCGAACGCCTGCGCCGCGTCCTGCTCGGGGAGACGGCGGATTAGGGTCCGCGGGGCGCGCTTGCGCCGCGCCCGGCAGCCTCTATATTCCGCGCCATGGACGAGCAGCGAACCGCGGCAGGAGAGGCGGCAATCCCGGTGCGCACGCGCGTGGTCGTCGCCATGTCGGGCGGCGTCGACAGCTCCGTCACCGCGGCGCTGCTCGCCGCCGAAGGGCACGATGTCGTCGGCGTCACGCTACAGCTCTACGATCACGGCGCCGCGGTCGAGCGCAAGGGTGCGTGCTGCGCCGGACAGGACATCTACGACGCGCGGCGCGTCGCCGACCGCATCGGCATCCCGCACTACGTGCTCGATTACGAGTCCCGGTTCCGGGCCGACGTCATGGAGGAGTTCGCCGACAGTTATCTGCGCGGCGAGACGCCAATCCCCTGCGTGCGCTGCAATCAGCGGGTCAAGTTCCGCGACCTGCTGGCCCGCGCCCGCGAGCTCGGGGCCGCAGCCCTGGCGACCGGGCACTACGTGCGCCGCGTCGACGGGCCGGAGGGGCCCGAGTTGCACCGCGCCGCCGATCCGGCGCGCGACCAGAGCTATTTCCTCTTCGCCACGACGCGCGCGCAGCTCGACTTCCTGCGCTTTCCGCTCGGCGACCGCCCGAAGACGGAGACCCGCGCCCTGGCGGCGCGGCTCGGTCTGCCGGTCGCCGAAAAGCCGGACAGCCAGGACATCTGCTTCGTTCCGCAGGGCTCCTACGCCGGCGTGGTCGAGAAGCTGCGCCCGGGGGCGGCGGACCCCGGCGAGATCGTCGACCTTGAGGGCCGCAGCCTGGGCCGGCACGGCGGCGTAATCCATTTCACGGTCGGGCAGCGGCGCGGGCTGCGCCTCGGCGGCACCGCCGAACCGCTCTTCGTGGTGCGCCTCGAGCCGGAGTCGCGGCGCGTCGTCGTCGGGCCGCGCAGCGCCCTGGCGCGCGACCGGGTCCGCCTGCGCGAGGTCAACTGGCTGCCGAGCGCGCCGCTCGACGCGGGCGGCCGCCGGGTAGCGGTCAAGCTGCGCTCGGCCCAGCCGGCGGTTCCGGCGACGGTCCATGCGTCCGGCGCGTCCGGTGCGCTGGTTGTCCTGGACGAGCCGCAGTACGGCGTCGCGCCGGGACAGGCGGCCGTGCTTTACGACGGCACGCGAGTGCTCGGAGGCGGCTGGATCGCGGCGGCCGAGCAGGGACTCGCCGCGTGAGCCGGCCGTCGGCGGGCTGGCGGTTCCTGCGACTTTTTTCGAGCGCTGGCGGCTAACGCGGCTCGCCCGTGCCGCCCTGCAGCAGCGTTTCCAATGCCTGCACCCGGTGATCGAGGCCCATCAGGTAGCAGGCGATGCGCTCCAGGTCTGCCGCGTCCCGTGTCCGAATTTGCAGCAATTCGGTGCGCAAATGATGCAGCTCGTCGCGCAGCGCGGCGATCTCTTTCGTCTTGGGCCATCCTGTAGGCCGGGCGCTCAGTCGCGGGGCAAGTTCGAACACGCTCATGCTTTGGTCTCTCCCATCGGTCGACACAACACGTCGCCCTATTGGAAAGACTGACCGGCGAGCCGTCCCGCAATTTCTCTGTACAAGCGCGCGGGCAATTCTGTGACAGTGCCTGCTCGCGCGAGGCGAGGCGACGCGGCTGGACCCGGGCGGCGGCCTCTGCGACTGTGGCGCCGACGAGCGGCCGGCCGCAGACGGGCGGCGTTCGGCGGGTAGACGGAGAGAGGCGAGCGACATGGGCATGGGCGGCGGTATCCTCGGGCTTCTGTTGCTGGTCGCCGTCGTCTGGGCCATCGTCAACGTCGTCCAGAGCGGCGCCAGCACGGGCGGCAAGGTGGTGTGGATCGTGCTGATCCTGGTGCTGCCCCTGATCGGCTTCCTGATCTGGCTCTTCGCCGGTCCCCGCGCCCGGCGATAGCCCGGCGTCCGAAGGGCGGCGGCCTGCGCGGCGCGCCGGTCCGCCATGCGCAGAGGGGAGGCGACAGCGTTGCGGCGTCCGATCTAAGATCGCGCCGCTTTGCCGGTGCCTGCCGCCCGGTGGACGGGGGCCGGTATGTCGACGATCTTGACCACGCAGGACCAATCCGCGCCGGGACGGGGCTTCGTCCTCATGCTGGGCGCCACGCTGCTGTTCGTCAGCCTGGACGCCACGGCAAAGTATCTCTCCGAGAGCTATCCGATCGCGCAGATCGTCTGGGCGCGCTACACGGCGCTGGCGGTCCTGCTCGCGCTTTTCCTGGGTCGGCGCCTGCCGGCCGTTCTGCGGACCCGGCGCCTGGGGCTTCAGGTGTGGCGCTCGATCGCCCTGATGGCGACCACGGGCCTGTTCTTTTCGGCACTGTCGTACATCCCGCTGGCCGATGCCACGGCGATCATGTTCGTCGCGCCGATCCTGGTCACCGCGCTGTCGATGCCGCTGCTCGGCGAGCGGGTCGGGCCGCGGCGCTGGGCCTCGATCGTGGTCGGCTTCGGCGGTGCGCTGATCATCATCCGCCCCGGCACCTCGGCGATGGATCCGGCGGCCCTGCTCGCCCTGGCGGCGGCGGCCTGCTACGCGCTCTACCAGATCGCGACGCGGCGGCTCAGCCGTAGCGACGGGCCGATGACGACGCTGTTCTACAGCGCCCTGGTGGGCGCCGCGCTGACCAGCCTGAGCGTCCCCTTCGCGTGGATCGCGCCGCGGTCGTTCGGCGACGGTCTGGCGCTGGCCGTCCTCGGCGTGCTCGGCGGCCTCGGGCACTTCCTGCTGATCAAGGCCTTCGGCGCGGCGCCGGCGGCGACGGTCAGCGGCTTCGGCTATTTCACGCTGGTCTGGGCGGCGCTGCTGGGCTTCGCGGTGTTCGGCGACCTGCCGGATCCCTGGACCGTGGCCGGGGCCCTGGTGATCGCCGGCAGCGGCCTCTACATCCTGCACCGCGAGCGGGTGCGCAAGGCGGCCGCGCCGCGATGAGGCCGGGGCCGCCCGAGGTCCGGGGCGGCGGCGTTCGGGCGCCCCGCGGGCGTCGGACCGGACCGCTTGACAGGGCAGGGGGGTGCGCCCTATTACCGGCGGCGCCTTCCGTGGCGGGGTAGCTCAGCCGGTTAGAGCAGCGGAATCATAATCCGCGTGTCGGGGGTTCGAGTCCCTCCCCCGCTACCACCAATAACACCCCTCCGGCCTCACTCGCCCAGTCCGGGCGGGCGAGGCCGAGGATTTCGGCCTGTCCCTTCCGAAAAATAGATCCGTACCAAGCAACGGTGCAGACCGCCGAGGTGCGGGACGAATTGGATCTGACCACCTCGTTTGATCTCTCTCGCGAGTGGTGTGTCTTTGCTTAGGGACAGGTGCGTGCGAGTGCCATTGTAATAGTCGGCGTAGGCGGCGAGTATGCGGCGAAGATGCGCTTCGCCAAGGACGATCACATGGTCCAGGCATTCTCTTCGGATCGATCCGATCAGGCGCTCGACGTGCCCGTTCTGCCACGGCGAGCGTGGGGCCGTAGGGCGGTCTCTGATGCCCATGGCTTTGATTCGCCGCTTGAATACCTGCCCGTAGGCGCCATCGCGATCGCGGATAAGGAATTTGGGCGCCGTGGCCCACGGAAATGCCTCTGAGATCTGACGGGCAATCCAGTCAGCCGTCGGACTGGCGGTGACGGCAAGATGGACCAGCCGGCGCCGGTCATGGCCCAAGATGACGAAGGCGTACAGGAGTCCGAAGTCCGCCGTGGGAGCCATGAAGAAATCGACCGAGGCAATACCTTCGGCGTGGTTTCTGAGAAAGGTCTTCCAAGATTGTGAAGATGGCCGCCAACCCTTGATCATGTATTTGGCCACGGTCGACTGGGCCACGTCGATCCCAACCTTCTGGAGTTCGCCGTGGATCCGCGGTGCGCCCCATAAGGGATTGGCCAAGCTGACCTGACGGATCAGGTTCCGCACTTCGGGAGGGACCCTTGGCCGGCCCGGGCGACCCCGGGATTTCCAGCGCCAGAACGCCTTGAAGCCGCGCCGATGCCACCGCACGATCGTCTCAGGCTTGACGATAACAATTGCGTTCAGGACACCTGGCCACAGCCGATAAAGCCAAAGGAACAGAAGGCGGTCCGAGGCTCGAAGCCGCAGTCGCTTAGGTGCCGATCGGCGCAGCACGGTGACTTGATGCCGCAAAGCCAGGTTCTCGGCCCACAGCCGCTCACGTGACATGAACCGCGATTTAATCATCCACCCCAGCGCTCTCAGGATCCCAATCATCGATCAAGATCAACTCATACCCCGCCGAGTCGTGCTCAGTCCGCTCCGGATGGGATTTCTGGTAGGGACAACCGAATCG
>Ga0102952_1000464_pt1 | contig 15295 bp, 11 predicted proteins | sample SalPon2A_C_D1_MG_FD_78506 | JGI IMG/M metagenome (GOLD analysis project Ga0102952, IMG submission 78506) | Soil microbial communities from South San Francisco under conditions of wetland restoration - Salt Pond MetaG R2A_C_D1_MG | ecosystem: Environmental > Terrestrial > Soil > Wetlands | place... | reverse complement strand
TGACCTTGATCGTGAAGGAGAGGCGATCTCATGGCACCTGTTTGAAATACTGAAAGAAAAAAAATTACTAAAGGACAAGCCGGTTCACCGTGTAGTCTTCAATGAAATCACCAAGCGAGCGATAAAGGAAGCCATCGAGCACCCGAGGTCATTGTCACAACAGCTGATCAACGCCCAGCAGGCCCGTCGCGCCCTGGATTACCTTGTCGGTTTCAACCTGTCGCCATTATTATGGAAAAAAGTTCGACGCGGCCTGTCGGCCGGTCGTGTACAAAGTCCGGCCCTGCGCATGATCGCCGAGCGTGAACAGGAAATTGAGGCCTTTGTACCACGGGAGTACTGGACCATTGAGGCCGACCTGCTCAAGGGCAAAGAATCACTGACAGCAAAACTGACACATTATAATAATGAAAAGTTGTCTCAGTTCAGCATCATTAATGAGCAACAGGCCCGCGCCGCCGAGCAGGACATCCTTGGCGCTGCGGCGGGTGAACTGGTGGTCCTCAAGGTTGAAAAAAAGCAGCGCAAACGAAACCCGGCGGCACCGTTTATCACCTCGACGCTGCAACAGGAAGCCGCACGCAAACTGGGCTTTACTGCACAGCGCACTATGCGCGCGGCACAGCAACTCTATGAAGGTATCGACATCGGTGATGGCGCCGCCGGTCTTATTACCTATATGCGTACTGATTCGGTTAATCTGGCGCAGGAGGCTGTCAATGAAATACGTGCATTGATCAACAAACGTTATGGCAGCAACAACGTGCCTGACCAGCCGCGGACGTTCAAGACCAAATCAAAAAATGCCCAGGAAGCGCACGAAGCTATCCGCCCGACCGTAGTCGACAATGATCCGGAATCGATTAAAAAACATCTGGCACCGGACCAGTTCAAGCTCTATAACCTGATCTGGAAACGTGCCGTTGCCAGCCAGATGACCCATGCAACAATCAATACCGTCGGAATCGACCTTGGAGCCGGCGACAGGCACATCTTTCGCACCACCGGTTCGACGATCGTTGATCCGGGCTTCATGTCTGTGTACCAGGAAGGACAGGACGACAGCAAGGATGACGATAAGGAGCGCATGCTTCCGGTCATGAAGGAAGGCGACAGACTCATGCTCAACTCCATTCGCCCCGAGCAACACTTTACCGAACCTCCCCCACGTTATTCAGAGGCCAGCCTGATCAAGAGTCTGGAGGAACACGGCATCGGCCGGCCATCGACCTACGCCTCGATCATTGCTACCCTGCAGCAGCGTGAATATGTCGATCTGGATAACAAGCGTTTCCGTCCCACCGACGTTGGTCGCATCGTCAATAAATTCCTGACCGAACATTTCTCCCGTTATGTCGATTATGACTTTACCGCCCGCCTGGAAGACGAACTTGACGAGGTCTCCCGTGGCGAGAAGGAGTGGGTGCCGTTATTGCATGATTTCTGGGTCCCGTTCCACAAGCTGGTCAAGACCAAAGATGAAACCGTACAACGCAAGGACGTAACCCAGGAAGCGCTGGATGAAAAATGTCCGACCTGCGGGCAACCCTTGTCGATCCGGCTTGGCCGTCGCGGCCGGTTTATTGGCTGTACCGCTTTTCCGGAGTGTGATTACACGCGCAGTCTTGATGGTGATGATGACGCTGCCGATGCCGAGGCCGTAGAAGGGCGTAACTGTCCGGAATGCGATTCACAGTTACTGATTCGCCATGGGCGATATGGCAAGTTTATCGGTTGCAGCAACTACCCCAAATGTAAATATATCGAATCGCTGCAAAAACCCGCCGATACCGAAATCACCTGCCCGGAATGTCACAAGGGAACGATGCTGCAGCGTAAATCCCGGCGCGGCAAAATCTTCTACTCCTGCTCGGAATACCCTGATTGCAAATATGCGGTCTGGAATGAACCCTCCACAAAGGCCTGCCCATCCTGCAACTGGCCGATGCTGACGATCAAGGCCACCAAACGTCGCGGCACTGAACTGGTCTGCCCGCAACCGGATTGCGGTTTCAGTGAACCTTACCAGCAAACCGATCAGGCCAACGCCTGAGACTGGCGCAACGGCCAGTCATGCACACACACCCGTCAGGCCATGTCACGGTAATCATTCCAACCTTCAACCGCGCTCATACACTGGTCCGGGCACTGGACAGCATTCTCAACCAGACCCGCGCACCCGAGCAGATCATCGTCGTTGATGATGGTTCCACGGATCATACCGGCAAGTTGATCAGGGAGCAGTTTCCCCAGGTTGATTATATCTACCAGCCCAACCAGGGTGTCAGTACCGCCCGCAACACCGGCATCCGTCTGGCATCGAATCAGCAGGACAATGCCTGGATCGCCCTGCTCGACTCCGATGATGAATGGCTGCCGGAAAAACTGGAAAAACAACTCGCAGCCTGGCAGCGACATCGCCAACACCGCCTCATCCACAGCGATGAAATCTGGATCCGGCGAGGCCGCCGCGTCAATGCCATGAACAAACACCGCAAGTGGGGTGGCCACATCTTTCAGCATTGTCTGCCGCGTTGCATCATTTCCCCCTCGGCGGTGTTATTACAGCGCAGCCTGCTGCACCAGACCGGCCTGTTCGATGAATCATTACCGGTCTGTGAGGACTACGACCTGTGGCTACGTATATGCCATCGCGAGGCCGTGCTGATGGTCGATGAACCATTGATCATTAAATACGGCGGACATCATGACCAGCTGTCGCGAAAATTGTGGGGCATGGACAGGTTCCGCGTACAGGCATTACAACATTGCCTGGAGCAGGAGACCCTGGGCGCCGCTGATCGCCGAGCCTGCATTAACATGTTGCTGCTCAAGCTGGATATCCTGATACAGGGCGCCACCAAACGCGGTCGACGCGCGGATATCACGTATTATCAGCAACTCAGGCGGCAGTATGCCGGCATTGAGGCAACTATTGACACAGCGCGTCTGGTGCCGTGATCAACCTGGTCGTCGCTATCCCCTGTGAGGCCAGACCACTGATCCGGTATCTGCGACTGCAGAAACAGGCCAATGTGCGCAGTTACGACCTGTTCTGCCGCGATGACCTGCGTCTGATCGTCAGCGGTATCGGCAAACTGGCTTCGGCCAGTGCCTGTGCCTGGCTACAGGGCATGTCTGAAGGGTGTGAGCACCCGGCAGTGGATGCCTGGCTCAATATTGGCATCGCCGGCCATGGCAGTCTTGACGTCGGCAGCGGTGTACTCGCCCATCGAATCAGTGAACCCGGCAGTGATCGCAGCTGGTATCCGGGTTTCGCCAGTGGACCCGCCTGTCCCAGCTCGGCGCTGATAACGGTTGAGCGGCCGGAAACCCGTTATGATGAAAATACCCTGTATGATATGGAGGCCTCGGGTTTTTACGCCAGTTGTAGCCGTTTTTGTACCATCGAGTTGATCCACTGTTTCAAGGTCGTGTCGGATAACCCGGTCAGCGGCATTGGCACGATCAATGAAATCGCTGTCACAAACCTCATTGAAGCACAATTACCCGCCATTAACAGTATCATCGAACATCTGCGCCGGGACTGCCAGCAACTGACCCGGCAACATCAACCGGCGGTGCAAATGGAAGCCTGCCTGCGGCGTTGGCGATTCAGCCGCTATCAGCGACTGCAACTGCAACGCCTGTTATCGCGCCGGCAATGCCTGATCCCCGAACAGCAATTGTGGCTGCCCGTATTTAATGAACTGGAAGACGCCGCACAGGTCCTGGTCTATTTGCAACAGCAACTGGATCAACTGCCGGTCAGGTTCGGACAATGACCCGGATCATTTACATCGAGGAACAGGTCATCGATGAGCCTTTGACGCAGCGCATATGCGACCGTTATCCGCGTGCCACACGAATCCTGTGCCGGCACTATGGCGAAATATTTAACCGCAAGGGACAGAATTTTCGTCTGCAAAAACAACAACCGGCGCTTATCCTGGCGCGTAAACAGCAGCAACTGGTACTTCCTGCACCACCCGGCTATGGTCTTGATGGTGACAGTCATTACTATTTTTCCCATATGCTGAATTGCGTTTACGATTGTCGCTATTGTTTTCTGCAGGGTATGTACCGCTCGGCCCATTACGTCATCTTCGTCAATCATGAAGATTTCAAACAGGCCATACGCGATAAATTGCAACACTCAGACGACCAGCGAAACTGGTTTTACTCCGGTTATGACTGTGACAGCCTGGCCTTCGATCCGGTCACCGGTTTTGTCGACAGCTTTGTGCCCTTTTTTCGCCAGCAGCCGCGGGCCTGGCTGGAATTGCGTAGTAAAAGTCCACAGACGCGTGCCCTGCTACTGCAACACCCTCTGGACAATGCCGTCATCGCCTTCAGTTTTACCCCGGACAACATCTCGCGGGCCCTCGAACACGGAGTTCCCGGCCTGGCCAGACGCCTGCAGGCCATTCTCAAGCTGCATCGACAGGGCTGGAAAATCGGCCTGCGTTTCGACCCGTTGATTTATTGCGACGATTTTCGTCATCATTACCGGGCATTATTCAGGGAGGTATTTACAACCCTGCCGGCTAAATGCCTGCATTCGGTCAGTCTCGGCGGTTTTCGCCTGCCCAAACCCTTCTTCAACACCATGCAGCGTTTATACCCTGATGAGCCCCTGTTGGCCGGCCCGCTGAACGAACAACAGGGTATGATTGGCTACCGGCAGACACTGGCATCAGACCTGATTGGTTTTTGTAGCGAAGAATTACTGCGCTATATACCCGAATCAATCTTTTTCCCCTGCTACGATCAAGGGTATGATCAATAAACTCGCGGCAGGCTACTACTACGGACAACCGTCATGACAGATTCCCAGCGCACTATCCTCGTCACCGGGGCCAGTACCGGCATCGGGCGGGCCATTAGCGAACACCTGCTGACCGGGGGTTACCGGGTCATCGGTATAGGCCGAAGTATCGAATCCTCGGGTATGACTGATCCCTGCTTTCTGCCACAAACGGTTGACCTGGCCAGACTCGACGAGTTGCCCGACACATTACGCCGTCTGTCAGCCCGTTTTCCTGAAATAGACGGCCTGATCTGTTGCGCCGGCCAGGGACGCTTTGGCTCGCTGGAGGAGTTCTCCTGCCGCCAGATCAGGGAACTGATGGACCTGAATTTTACCAGTCACGCCTGCCTGGTGCGTGAACTGTTGCCGGCAATGAAAAAGCCGCACCTGAACCAGCGCCACATTATCTTTATCGGCTCTGAGGCTGCACTGCAGGGTGGCCGGAAGGGTGCGGTTTACAGCGCCAGTAAATTCGCCCTGCGTGGTTTTGCCCAGTCGTTACGTGAAGAATGTGCCCATAACCACATCGGCGTCTCGATCATCAATCCGGGCATGGTCAGAACCGGCTTTTTTGATGATCTGTCATTCCACCCGGGACCTGAAAGCGATCAGGCGATTGGCACCGATGATGTCGCTGCCGCTGTCAACATGATCCTGGATATGCGTGCCGGCACCGTAATCGATGAGATCAACCTGTCACCACTCAAAAAGGTGATCCAGTTTGCTACCACTACTGAAAAACAAAACGGGCCTGAATAAACAGGCCCGTGTATGTATTCACTGTTTAAGTAGCCTAGAAACCGACATTCAGGCGTATTGAATAGCTGTTGACTTCGGCAAAGTCGGCCTGGACAACCATATTCATAAACGGCAGAAAACCGAAACGAACACCGGCATAACTGCGTGTTACCGATGTACTGCGATCAGCCAGAACATTTCTGGTATCCGAGCCCTTGATCCACACCTGACCGGCACCGGCATAAGGAGTCAGCATGGCAAACCCCTTGCTGATCCCGACATCAACGCCGTAACTGGAAAGATCGACATCGGAGACACCTGACAGCTTGCTGGAATGAGCCAATACCGAAACCGCCGGTGACACAGTTGAACCCTCGAGGATCGCCTTACGCAGCTCAAAACCGGTCACGGCTACATTGGAACTTGGCAAGTCGATACGCGACACGCCGATATCAATCCCCAGCGGCAGGCCCTTGCGCACCATTACCCGTGGTACCGGCAATGTTGACGGAGCAGCGCCATCGCTGACAACGTTGTCCCAGATGGCGGTATCAATACTAACCATGGAAACGGCCACACCGATATCGAAACCCGTCAACCCCAAAGGCTCAGCCGGCGAAATTGGATTATAGGTCGCCGCGGTGCCGAGTTCATCGATTAAGGCATCAAAGGTCGACTGCCCGATAACCCCAAGTGAGATATCATTACCGGCCGCATGAACATTACCGGCCGCCGCCGCTAGCGTCAGCAACAGCCCGGAAGCGGCATATGACAGTGGTTTACGCATCAGTGTTCTCCTCGATTCGAAATTTTTGATATTTTGACACTTTATGGGTACTAGTATCGGTAACCCGTCACAATTCTTTATAATCGGCACGACTAAGTTTACGCCGATCGTACAGGCAGGCAAGTAAACAATTATCAACTTTTCCCCCGCCCGGACGAAACAGTAATTAGGGAATTTCCCCTATACTTTCCGGCCAGATAGACTAAAGTATCGGATAAATGATGAAGTCAGGGATCGCAACCATCAATATAGACGAAACAAGTTCGCAGCATTGGCTGCAGATCATGCTCAGTACCACGCCTGAGACCAGCGATGACATCGTCGACGTCCTTAGCGAGGCCGGAGCCATCGCCGTCACACTGCAGGATTTTGACGATGAGCCTGTCTACGAACCCCTGCCCGGCGAAGAAAAACTGTGGTCGCAGACACGGGTCATCGGCCTGTTCGAGGCAGATACAAGGGTCGACGACCTGCTTCACCACCTGAAAACCGCGTTGGAAGTTGACGAATTACCCAACTGCATGGTCAAACAGCTGGCCAACCAGGATTGGGAGCGTGTCTGGATCGATCATTTTAAACCCATGCAGTTTGGTAATAAATTATGGGTATGCCCGACGGCCCACACACCGCCGGATCCCGATGCCATTAACCTGATGCTGGATCCGGGGCTGGCCTTTGGTACCGGCACCCACCCAACTACGGCCCTGTGCCTCGAGGTCTTATCTGAACTCGATATAACAAACAAGCATATCCTCGATTATGGCTGTGGCTCCGGTATACTCGCCATCGCCGCAGCACGGCTAGGCGCCGCCTCAGTGTGGGCTATTGACATCGATGAGCAGGCCCTGCAGGCCACTATCGAAAATGCCCAGCGTAATCAGGTCAGTGAACAGGTCATTACCGAACTCCCGGACGGCCTGCCCAATGATACTGACTTCGACATCCTGGTGGCCAACATCCTGTCCGGGCCACTGATCGAACTGGCACCGTATTTTGCAACCCTGGTACGCATGGACGGGATCCTGGTACTCTCCGGTATACTGGCGGAACAGGCCGAAGATGTTCGTCAGGCCTACACCCCCTGGTTTGTCTTTTCTGAACCACGCCAGCGGCAAGACTGGGTTTGTTTGACGGCTACACGCCAGCACGAATAAACCTGTCCTCCGATCTAGATCTCGGCAGCAGCCTAAATCAGGTTATAATCCCGGCATGTTTCTGCAGTGCCCGCAATGCATGACCTTGCTCAATGTGACCAGCGAGACCCTGGCCAGCAGTGGCGGTGTGATTACCTGCGAGCATTGCCATAATCGCTTCAGGTCCACGCTCACGGACAGTGAGCAGGGCAATAGCCCGATTATCGATGACCATGCGCAGGCCAGCCTGATATCAGAGGCCTTACAGCCCCGGCAACGAACACATCGCTTCCCGGTTGGCTGGTTCATCCTCAGCCTGATACTGGCATTAATTCTGACCGCTCAGTACGCCTACTTCAAACGTAATGAACTGGCGAGTCATGTCCAGTTACGCCCCTGGTTGCAGAGCTTCTGCCAGGTCATGAACTGTAAACTGGAACTGTTACGCAACACCAGCCTGATACGCATCATCTCTCGTGAGGTCCGCAGCCACCCATCGATTGCAAATGCCCTGCAAATCAGTCTGACGATCCGCAATGAGGCCCCTTTCCGTCAACCGTGGCCAACACTGCAACTGGCTTTCTCGGATATCAATGGCCACACCATCGCCCAGCGGTCCTTCCCGCCGGCAGATTATCTGCCTGAGGGCAGCAGCCTGGCGGACGGCATGCCGTCCCGTCAATCCGTCTATACCAATCTGGTCCTGATCGACCCCGGTAAAAATGCGGTGAATTTTGCCTTTGATTTCAAATAGGCTCTATCACAGCCGCCCTTACATTCGCTTACACCCATGAGGCAAAACCCCGACGTGCGGCTTTATCGGATTCGGATTAACAGGTATCATTAGCGGCTTAGCGATTTCCATGAACACGGGGTGAATACCCGACACCCGACGTCTGGCACGTAAACGGGTGACAGAACAACAACCGGCATTTCTCGAGACACGATTGATCACTATGCAAATAGGCCCTTACAAACTGGCCAATAATTTGGTGCTTGCACCTATGGCCGGCGTCACTGACAGGCCCTACCGTCAGTTATGCAAACGACACGGTGCCGGGATGGCGGTATCGGAGATGGTGTCATCAAATTCCCTGTTGTGGGGCAGTAAAAAGACCCTGCGCCGGGCCGATCACAGCGGCGAAACGGAACCCCGCTCGGTACAGATCGCCGGTGCCGACCCGCGGTTAATGGCCGAGGCCGCTCGCCATAATGCCGACCGGGGCGCCCAGATCATCGACATCAATATGGGTTGTCCGGCCAAGAAGGTCTGCAATGTGATGGCCGGCTCGGCGTTGCTGCAACATGAATCCCTGGTCGCGGATATCCTCGAAGCCGTGGTTGCCGCGGTGGATATACCGGTTACGCTGAAGATCCGTACCGGCTGGGATGTTAATAACCGCAACGGTGTCAGTATCGCCCATATCGCCGAACAAAGCGGTATCCAGGCCCTGGCCGTACACGGCCGGACCCGCGCCTGCGCCTATCATGGTGAAGCGGAATACGACACCATTGCCGCCATCAAACAGGCTGTCTCAATCCCGGTTATCGCCAACGGTGATATACGCACCCCGGATCAGGCCAGGTTTGTCCTCGATTATACCGCCGCCGACGGTATCATGATCGGCCGTGCGGCCCAGGGTCGACCCTGGATTTTCAATACCATCCGGCATTACCTGGAAACCGGCGAGCTCCTGGATGAACCACCGGTTCACATTATCCGTGACATCATGCTCGGCCACCTGCAGGAACTCTATTCCTTTTATGGTGAATACGTCGGCGTGCGGGTCGCGCGCAAACACATCTCCTGGTATAGCAAGGGCCAGCCCGGTGGCGCTGCCTTTCGCCAGATCGTCAACCGTATTGACGATGCAAGGCTGCAACTGCAGGTCACCTCCGAGTTCTTTGAGCGCCTCGCCGCTACCGCCGGAATAGCCGCATGAGCGGGACCGTAAAGGAGCGCCGCCCGGTCGTGGCCAGAGAAAAAACTGTCGAACGCCGCAAGCGCCCGCTATGCTCCTGTATCGACTCGGCCCTGCTGCGTTTTTTTGCTGACCTTGATGGCCATGAACCGCCCAGGGATCTGTATCAGATGGTTGTTGCCGAAGTGGAACAACCGTTACTTAAATCCGTTATGGAATATACCCGTGGCAATCAAAGCAAGGCGGCCGAGGTCCTGGGCATCAATCGCAGCACCTTAAGAAAAAAACTGGAAAAATACGGCCTGCAGTAATGCTCACCTGCAGCATCCTGTTATTACAGATCAACCTTCTAGCCGACAGACTGATTCAACATGAATACCATTAAACGCGCATTACTCAGTGTCTCCGATAAAGCCGGCATCGTCGACTTCGCCCGTGCCCTGGTGGCACGGGACATCGAAATCCTGTCCACCGGCGGCACTGCCAGGTTGCTGGAAGAAAACAGCATCAGGGTTACCGACGTTTCTGACTACACCGGCTTTCCGGAAATGATGGACGGACGACTGAAAACCCTGCACCCCAAGGTGCACGGCGGCATCCTCGGTCGTCGCGGTACCGATGACGTGATCATGCGCGCCCATGATATCAGCCCGATCGATCTGGTCGTCGTCAACCTCTATCCCTTCGAACAGACGGTGGCCAAACCCGACTGTGACCTGGCCACAGCCATCGAGAACATCGACATCGGCGGACCGACGATGGTGCGCTCGGCGGCCAAAAACCATACCACGGTAACCGTCATCGTTGACAGCGCGGACTATACCAGGGTGCTGACAGAGCTACAGCAACAGGACGGGGTGGTCAGTGACAGCACGCGTTTCAAACTCGCCGTCAAGGCGTTTGAACATACGGCCCGCTATGACGGCCTGATAGCAAACTACCTGGGCCGTCTCGACAGTGAGCAACCGAACGGTCCGCGTCGACAATTTCCGCACACCTACAACAGCCAGATGCGCAAACTCCAGGACCTGCGTTACGGCGAAAATCCTCATCAACAGGCGGCCTTTTATATCGAAACTCAGGCTACCGAGGGCGGTATCACCACCGCGCAGAGCCTGCAGGGCAAGGAATTGTCATTCAACAATATCGCCGATGCCGACACGGCCCTGGAATGCGTCAAGGCGTTTTCCGGACAGCCGGCCTGCGTCATCGTCAAACATGCCAATCCCTGCGGTGTCGCCGTGGGCGCTTCGCTGCTGGACGCCTATGATCGTGCCTACAGTACCGATCCGACCTCGGCCTTCGGTGGCATTATCGCCTTCAACCAGGCGCTGGATGCCGCCACCAGCCGGGCCATCATCGAGCGCCAGTTTGTCGAGGTTATCGTCGCCCCCCGCATTGACACGGATGCCCAGGCCATCCTGGCCGGGAAACCCAATGTGCGGGTGCTGGCCTGCGGTGAATGGCCTGCGCAACCACAGGCCGGACTCGACTATAAGCGGGTCAATGGCGGCCTGCTGATCCAGGAACGTGATATGGCCATGATCGACGAACAGGCGCTGAAGGTCGTCAGCCGACGTCAGCCCGAGGCACAGGAAATGAAGGACCTGCTGTTCGCCTGGAAGGTGGCCAAGTTTGTTAAATCCAATGCCATCGTCTACTGCCATAACGAAATGACCATCGGCGTCGGCGCCGGCCAGATGAGCCGGGTTTACAGCGCCAGGATCGCCGCCATCAAGGCCGCCGATGCCGGCCTGACCGTCAAGGGTTCGGTGATGGCCTCAGACGCCTTCTTCCCGTTTCGCGATGGTCTCGACAGTGCCGCCGAGGTGGGCGTCACGGCGGTGATCCAGCCGGGGGGATCGATGCGGGACCAGGAGGTCATTGACGCCGCCGATGAACACGATATCGCCATGGTCTTTACCGGCATGCGTCATTTCCGGCACTGACCGCAGGCGGCGCCACCACAATAATGGCAACAACAGCAGCGGCAACCATGACAGACTGCCGGTCCCTGAACTGTTACGTCTTAGCGCATCGGCCTGGGTGAATGTGTAGATACCGATAATCGAATTGCCGACATTACCGGCGATATCGCTGGCCTGGACGCGTACGATCGAGGCGCTGTTCAGCGTAATCTCGATAGATGGACCACTGACACTGTAATCATGATGGTACTCGGCAGTCGTCACATCCGGCAGGCTGCCATCGGTGTTGATATAGATATCACTGCAACCTGAGCCGGCGCCGTCATCACATAATATCGTTACCGTCAACGGCGGGGTGTAGTTACCGCTCGGATGGGAGATACTGATCGTCGGCAGATCCATATCCAGTGTATAGGTGGACGTCTTCACGGGTAACTCACTGTTACCGGCCTGGTCGATGGAAAAATACTTGATCGTTGTCGCTGGATTGGTCAGTTCGATCGGCGCGGTATAGACCATCGATGCCGGCGTCGGATCGCTGCCATCCATTGTGTAGTAGGTCGTTGCACAACCGGAACCACCGGCACCGTCATCACAGGCCAGCTCCACCGGCTCATAGTTAATTCCGTTCAGTACCGTTACCAGCGGGATGGCCGTGGTCACCGGGGCAGCGGACTCAATGGTATAGATCTCGCTGTGCACAACCTCACGGTTGCCATCGACATCGACGGAAAAGAACTTCAATGTTGTGGTGCCGGAAATCATGATGGGTCCAGCGTAGATCGCTGACGCCGTCTTCGGTGTACTGCCATCCAGCGTATAATACGTCGCCGCACAGGGTGAATTACCGCTGTTATCGGTACAGGTCAACGTCACGGTCAGTGGAGGAGAGTTAGAAGCAAAACCACCGCTGGAGGCACTGACCGTCACCGGCGACGCCATGGCAAAGACGGTGATATTGTTATGCGCGGTATCGCCGCCGATATCGGCAAAACTGCCGCCGACGTATAGCTGACCGCTGCTATCATCCACAGCCAGCGCCTGCACACTGCCCGGACCAGTCAATGATGCAATCAGGGGCTGCCACGCCAATACGCTCCCATCCGTCTCGTCCAGCATGGCCAGATGGTTACGGCCACTTGCATTGACAGAGGTAAAGTCGCCACCGGCCAGCAGATTTCCTGACGGGGCCTGCTCCAGGACATCAACCGCGGCATCGGTGTCGGCGATCCAGGCCGGATCGGCGATGCCCGTGCCGGTATCGAGGCGGGCCAGGTTTGCCCGCGCCTGACCACCGGCGGTACTGAACAGGCCGGCTATGGTCAGGCTGCTGCCGTCGCTGGACAACTCCATATCATTGACTACCGGGGCCACGCCCGTGACCGTGGCATCCCAGGACAACACCGCCGCATTTCCGGTATTGAGTGCCGCCATTGCCGTACGTGCATCGCGGCCATAGACGCTACTGCCGATAATGGTAAATACCCCGCCGGCATACAGGCGATCACCGGCCGGGGCCGCCAGCAGGCTATTGACGATACCATTCGGCTCCGGATTCCAGGGGGTTGCCAGCGCCGTGAGCCGGTCGATCGCCGCCAGATTCACACGGGCATCACCACCCACCTGACTGAAATCTCCACCGACATACACGGCGGACCCGTCTGTCGACAGCGCCAGCGCATGGACCGTCGTGCCGACGATCGCCGGATCCCAGTTGCGCGCCAGCCCGTAGGTGGGTGACGAGGTCTCGATGTCGATTTCAGCCACCAGCTTATGACTGTCAGCACCCACCGTCGCAAAGGTGCCGCCGACATACAGGGATTTACCGTCGGCCGCTGGCACCAAGACCCTGCCCACACCACCACTGCCCAGATCCGGATCCCAGCCAGAAACAACGGTGCGGGTGGCGATATCAATAGCCGCCAGTCCGTTGCGTGGTGTGCCGGCGACAGTACTGAAATCACCGGCAATATAAACCAGGCCATCCTGAACGTAAGCCGCATTCACAGTACCATCGGTCACCGGCAGGGCTGGCGTCAACGGTGCAGAACCGGCCTGTAGCAGGTTGGAAACCAGTAGCAGCCCGATCAGCAGCAGGCGGCGGGAGAGGATGTGCCGGACATCAGCCATGATGACCACCCCGGGCCGCCATCGCAAGCAATAAACCACGCCGACGCCAAAACAATATCAATAACAGCGGCAGCAACAAGTGTACATCCCAAACACCACTACCGCCGTAGGACGACACATAACTGGCGCGCCGGACTTTCTCCTCGTTCCCCACCTGGTCGACGGAAAAGAACTTGACGACGACGGCACCGTGGATCCTGAAGGGCCCGGTGTAGAGCGTTGATGACGGCGTCGGCGTCGAATTATCGAGTGTATAATAGGTCGCGGCACAACCGGAGCTATCATCAGTACATGACAGTGTCAGTGTCAGTGTTTCGGTCTCATAAACGCCGGTCTGCGGTAAAATGGTAGTGATCGGTGCCGTAATCTCCAGTATATAGTCTTCCTGATTAACCGTCAGATCTTCACTGTTACCGACATTGTCGATGGAAAAAAATTGCAGCTGGGTATCCTGCTTCAGTATCAGCGGACTGGTGTATAACTGCCATGGACCGCCATTCATTGCATAATAGGTCGCGGCACAACCGGATCCCTGGCCATCATCACAGCTCAGTTCTACCGGGGCAATGCTCTGATTGTTATAGCTGCCACCGGCCAGGGAGGCCTGCGTCGAGGGCGGATCGGTCTCTACCGGCAGGGCATCCAGAGCGGCAAGATCCGGCCTGGGGCTCTGGTTTATTTCACTATACATCCCGCCTGTAAACAGTACATCATCACTGACCAGCAGAGTATCCACCGGTGCATCTGCGGCCACCGTCCAGCTGCCGATGATGCCGGCATCCACCACGCGCGCGGCCGCGAGCCGGTCGCGACTGACGCCGCCGATCTGGGTGAAATCGCCGCCGATATACACCGTTGTCCGGTCTCGTGACAGCACCAGCGACCGGATCGTATCACTGACACTACCGGTATCCGCCTGCCAGGACTGGACATAAGTGCCTGAATCAATGGCCTGCGGATCAAGCGCGGCAAGATGCCGGCGGCTGGATGAATCGACAGTCGTGAACTCTCCCCCGATATACAAACGCGCGGCATCGGCAGACAACAGCAGCGTATTAACGGCGCCATCGACAAACGGCCGCCAGCCCAGCGCGGCCCCGCTGGACCGGTTCAGTGCGGCCAGGTCGCTGGCCACGATCGTCATGCCGGTATCCGTAAGAGTAAAGTCACCGCCTATATAAAGCACCGACCCGGACAGATAGAGATCGCGCACCTCGGCACCGCTATCAAGGGCCGGATCCCAGCTCTCCGGCACACCGTTATCGGTGGTGATTTCAGCCACACCGTGACGCTCAATAGAATTGATCTGATTAAAGCTACCGGCAACCAGGACCGTGAAATTATTGCCGGACGGACGAATGCGCAACACCGGTCCATCGGCATCTGGATTCCACGCCCCGGCCACTCCGGTTGCCTTATCCAGTAGCGCCAGGTTATTACGGGTCTTGCCACCGGCGACAGTAAATGATCCACCCACATAGATATTCGTCCCGGATAACAGCAGGGTCCGCACCTCGCCATCGACACCCGGATTCCAGTCGCTGGCCTGGCCCGTCACCAGATCCATGGCCGCCAGGTTATGCCGCGTCGTACCGCCCATCGAGGCAAAGCCCCCGGCGACAAAGACGTCGCTACCCTGCACGGCCAGACTGTAAACCGGTCCGCCAGCAGATGGATTCCAGCTCTCCAGGCTGCCATCGGTGATTTTCACTGCAGCAGCTCGATTGCGGCTGATATCACCGAGCAGGGTAAAATCACCGCCGACATACAACCGCGCCGTATCCAGTGCCAGCGCCCTGACAACGCCGTTGGTATCGGCATCCATCGTCACATCCACCGAGCCATCC
>Ga0102952_1000461_pt1 | contig 15365 bp, 17 predicted proteins | sample SalPon2A_C_D1_MG_FD_78506 | JGI IMG/M metagenome (GOLD analysis project Ga0102952, IMG submission 78506) | Soil microbial communities from South San Francisco under conditions of wetland restoration - Salt Pond MetaG R2A_C_D1_MG | ecosystem: Environmental > Terrestrial > Soil > Wetlands | place... | reverse complement strand
TGTCCGATCAGATCATTCTCCGAATTACATGAGATCAATACAGTCAGTATTGGAATAATTAACAGGGTAATAATCAAAGAGGTGTTTACATATCGCGGGTAACCCGGGGAATAAGAATTTTTTTGAATCCATATTTCAAATCCTCCTAACAAATTAAATTCAAAAAATATTTTCAAAATTATATAGCCGGAGGTAGGGAAAAGCTATAAAAATATTATTTGTTATTCAGGTATATAAATATTTAATTGATAAAGTAGTAGACTGGACGGGAATATAAAACGGGAATTCTAATCACGATTACTCATTAGGAATTCGAGAGACTTCTGATTAAATTCTTCAGTTGTTTCCAGAATAGGGGAATGCAGACAGCCGGGGAATAATTCCATCTCAATATTTTTAATCTTTTTTTTCATTATTTCCCCGTGAATAGCAGGAGGAGTTATGAGGTCACGTTCTCCAAAAGTTATATATGTAGGAGACGTTATGTTATCAAGTTTTTCAACACAATCATGCCCGAGAACCGCGTCACACTGCCTCAAAAATCCATGAACAGGCTGGGCGGGTCTGCTCTTCATGAACTCATAGAGTGATTTTACATAATCAGGATTTGAGCTGTAAAGCTCGGGAGAAAGACAAAGCGGGAACACGGATGTTGCCATGGCCTCAAGTACGTTCCCGACCGAATTTGCAACCAGCTTCCAGGTGTTAACCAGCGAGCCAAGATGATTGTCGGTTTTTACCCAGCCGCCGTGTAATGATAATGATCTTATTTTATCCGGGTGACTTCCGGCAACCTCCAATGCCACCCCGGCCCCCATTGACACACCAACAAGATGGACTTTCCCTAGTTCCAGTTGATCTATAAAAGCAGCAATATCTTCTGCCATAAGTTCAATTGTACAATTTTCATCCGGCTTATCAGTAAGCCCTGCACCACGGGGGTCAACAGAGTAGCATGTGAAATGTTTAGAATATTCAGGAAGCTGAAATGCAAAGCATACATTATCTGCGCTAAGGAAAGGTATGAGAACTAACGGTTCCCCCGACCCCTCTGAATGGTAATTTATATTAATGCCGTTTGCTTGTATTAAAGGCATTTATTCCAACCAAACTCTAATTAACCACATTATAGAAGAAAATAAGAATCGATTCAAATAACCGGAAAATTTGATATACAAAATGACCGAATATTAAGTACGCAAAAGAAGTTTTTATTAGATAATGTGGAGATGATTTAAAGTCTTACTTCTTCTTTTTATCTCGGGGGCTCTTTGAATTTTGTTTTGATTCTTCGAGAGCCGTACGTACAAGTGATCGGATCGCCCAGCTCTTAACCTTCCTGGCTTCATTCTTGTCTATTGGATACACGTCCCTGAAAACGATCATGGATTCCGTACCGAAAAATAAACAAAGAGCTGCAAAAAGCTCTTTATAAATATTGTCTTTCAAATTATTACGAATAGGTTCAAGGGCAGATTCGATAAATGCGGTCCTCCTGCTCTGCCTGAGTGGAGTTTTGTGAGATCCGTCTTCCAGCCAATGCTTCAGTGAATTCATGAGCATTATTCTGAGTGGTGTCTCATTTTTGTATATGATATCGTGTATTGCTGCCTCGGCCTTATCAACCCTGTCTTCAGGGCTTGAAAGTGACCTGTCTGAAAGAAGTTCTTCAATGTCAGGAAAGGTGTAATGCACAGGGGCCTCTGCCAGAAGTGCCTCAATATTCGGAAAGTAGCGATAGGCCGTTGCCCGGGATACCATGGCTTCGTCCGCTACATCCTCCATGCTAGGCTTCTTACCTTCCTTAATAAGTTTGCCTGCAGCGTCCAGTATATCCTTGCGGGTCCTTATACGCTGATTGGTACGCTCTTTTTTCTTTTTTATCATATTGAGAATTTACTGCAGCTGCTTCAGTATTGCGTCAAGGTCTATCCATACGTTCTCTCTTTGTATCTGGCCTTCTTCAGTGAATTCAATGACATGGAGCAACCTGAATTTAAGCGGCCGTCCTTTACCTTCAACACCGAAGGGTTTTCCGGGAGCATTCCCTTCCCACATAGACTCGTCAACAAGGAAATTGTCTCCGTATAGCCTTTTTATCGTTGTTACATTACCGTCTGAAAGGTCGGCGAATAATGTTTCATAAAACGGCCTGGCATTCTCGGGACCATAAGTCGGGCCTGTGGGTGAGCCGACAATATCGTGGATCACATCGGATGCCAGAGTTGAAAGCACACCTTCAACATTATCAGTTGCCTCGAACTTGAAATGTTCGTCTATCTTCCGATCCATCTGCTCTTTTGTTAGTTTCATAATATTTCTCCATGGAAAACTCTTTATAAGATATTTATATACTAATGAGACAATAATCTCATGTCAATATGGAATTTATATCACGATTTTTTTAATCAATTAAGGAATCAATAAAAAGTGGACTCAGGAAAAAATTATTTAAATATCTTAATCATGCAGGTGACTAACTATATGGCCGACATTCTTGAATACACTTCGAAGATTTACATTAGTGTAAATCTTCTGACAATATAGCTTATCATGTTAAATAACTAGCTATATCATTTAGAGCATTATAGTCGTTTATCCCTTCCAAAAATCGATCTTGCAATTATAAGTTTCTGGATTTCATTTGTTCCTTCATAGATCTCGGTCACTTTACTGTCACGATAAATTTCTTCTACTTTATAAGTTGATCCGTCATGTGATAACTTCCTCATGAAACCATAACCACCAAAAATTTGAACTGCATCTCTTGCCATATCAACTGCACATTTTGTTCCATAATACTTAGCCCCCGCTGACTCAGGTTCGGGAAACTCAACTCTCTCATCTATTCTTAAAGCTGCTTTAGAATATAGATTTCTTGCATTCTCTATATCAATGGCCCTTTCAGCAAGTAGAATCTGCCAGTATTGATGTTGTGAAATCTTCTTGCCGAATACCTCTCTTTGTTTCATATATTCAACAGATTCATCAAAAGCGGACTGTGCCATTCCAACTCCGCTAGCGCCCACCCCGGTTCTTCCACATGTGAGTGTTCCGAGTGCAATATGTAAACCTTTACCTTCTTCACCAATCAGATTTTCTTTAGGAACTTCAACATTCTTAAAATAAATATCAGAAGTCAGCTGACCTCTGTTCCCCATTTTTTTATCAGGTTCTCCTACCTTGCAACCTTTGGAATCAAGTTCAATTAACAACATGCTCATACTTTCATCTGTTTTTACGAGAGTTATTACAAAATCAGATACACAAGCATTTGTAATAAAACGTTTTTGGCCATTTACTATATATTTATCATTTTTTTTAATTGCTGTTGTTTTAAGTGCTTTAACCGAAAGGTCGGAGCTTGCTTCGGGTTCGGTTGTGGCAAAGCATCCCAATTTTTCCGCAGTTAAGGTAGGTTTTAAATATTTATCCTTAATAAAGTCGGAAGCATATTTGTTTAAGGTATTACTAACAAGAATTGCCTGAACGTCAAATAAAGCACCAATACTATTACTTATATATGATAGTTCTTCTATTGTAACTACTGTAGCACAAGTTGGGTATTTAAGTCCGAGTCCGCCAACTTTTTTGGGGACTGGGATTTTGAAAAAATCTTCTTTGGCAAGTTTTTGAAATATCTCGCGAGGAAAGTTTTCTTTACTTTCTTCCATATTTGCGATTTTGTGAGAAATAGGAGCTATTTCTTTTTCGGCAAATTTTCTAATTTTACTTCTAATAACAACTGTTTCATCAGGCAGGATAAGATCGTGATAAAGTTTATCCTGCATTCTCGGTGGTAATTTTCTCATAATAAATCTCCTGTCAATAGCTAATCATATCTTAGAGAAAAATATTTTGTAAATAATTCTTCAGTTCAATGAGTTTATTGTGAAAGTTTTAGCAATAAGTTTAGAATCAGGAACGAGTGAGATTAAATCCACTGTTCTATAAATATTATAAAAGTATATTTAAGACAACAATAATATAAGTAGGTTCTGGGGCACCAGGACTCGAACCTGGACTCGCGGTTCCAGAGACCGCTGTACTGCCATTATACTATGCCCCAGTTGTAAAAATTCAGAGAAATATATATTACCATTTAATATAATCGTTTAAAGTTTATAATAAAGATTTTAAAAATGAACAGATTTATTTTAACAATTCTTGTTTTACTCATCCTTGTAACGTTTAAACCTGCTTTGGGTGAGAACAACCCGGAGCTTACATTCAATATTTCCGGGAAGAAAGAAACGGTAATCGATCTCTACGAACTCAAGAACAAGCTCGATTCAAAAACCATCACACTAAAAGATCCCTACTATAAAAAACAAAAGAAATACCGGGCATTCGTATTAAAAGATGTCCTCGATCTTGCATATGGAAACAAATGGAAGAGCGATAAATTCTCTGATATCTCGTTCAGGGCAAAGGACGGTTATGAGGCAGTTTCAGACCTTTCTAAGCTAAGTGAAGACGGCTGTTACCTTGTATTTGATGATTTAGAAAATAACGGCTGGGAAAAAATTGGTGAGAAGAACCAGATCCCCGGTCCATATTACATTGTATGGAAAGGTGCACATCAAACTGCGAAATACGGCTACCCATGGCCCTGGCAACTTTTCTCAATAAACCTGATGCTCTTCAGTAACCAGTATCCGGAAGTCTACCCCAAAGGGGTTTCGAAAGACTCTTCAGTTTATAAGGGATTCGAACTTGTAAAGAAGCGGTGTGTGAGATGTCATTCAATTAACAAGCAGGGTGGCAAGGTCGGTCCGGACCTTAATGCGCCTATGAACATACTTGAATACATACCTGTAAATATGGTTAAAGAATTTATCAGGCATCCTTCAAAATACAGATATACCTACATGCCTGACAACGAAGATCTGTCAGTTGAACAGCTGAACAATATTATCGATTACCTGTGGTTTAAATACAGGGAAAAGAAAAAATAATTTTTAATTACAAGTTAATCTTTTGAATGATGCGTTTATTCAGATAAAATTTAAAAGCAAAATTCTCGGAGGTGTGAATATGCCAGCAATGACTATGACAGTAAAATCCAAATCAAAGAAGGGTTTAAAAACACAGGTGACAAAGAAGATAAAGGAACTCAGGGAAAAAGGTATGGAATATGTCACCCGGGGATATGACGAAGACAATATAAGAAAGACAAAGAACGGGTATGAGATAGACATATCCGCTCATTCTTAAGATGAGTAAAGACCAGGCAAAGATTTTAGAAACTTTTCAAAATCAGTATCCCGGCAGGGATTACGATATAGAAATAACATGTCCCGAATTTACGTGTGTATGTCCAAATACAGGGCAGCCGGATTTTGCAACAATAAAAATAGCATATGTTCCGGACGAACTCTGTATCGAGCTTAAATCCCTGAAGCTCTACATGTTTTCCTACAGAAATGTGGGTGAATTCCATGAGCATGTTACAAACAAGGTCCTTGATGATATCGTTAGTGTATGCAAGCCCAAACGTGCGGAAGTTACCGGGGACTTTAATGTAAGAGGCGGTATTAAAACAGTAGTAAAAGCAAATTACGTAAAACCAAAATAATAAAATCAAATAACGGACGACAGGTTTAGTTGTTATTAAAAGCGCAGATAATAATTTCCTCATTAATTATATTGTTCGTGATAGTTGTTGCGCTGGCAGCACCTGTAATATCACCTTATAGTTACGACGAAACCGACTTTTCAAATACCCTACAGTCACCTTCTTTAAAACATCCTATGGGAACCGACCAGGAAGGTCGTGATATGTTGAGCAGGGTTATATATGGAGCCAGGGTATCTATTGCAGTCGCTCTTGGCACAGCATGTATAGCACTTGTTGTGGGTACATTTTACGGTGCCGTATCAGGTTACGTCGGTGGGAAGGTCGACGAATTCCTGATGCGTATTGTTGATGTTTTCTACTCACTTCCCGATCTTCTGGTAATAGTCTTGTTAACACTTGTGATTGGGCAGGGGATTCTCGGTATTGTCATTGCTCTCGGTTTTACAGCGTGGCTGAGGGTGGCGAGGATAGTGCGGGGCAGTGTCATTCAGGTTAAGAATTTCGAATACGTTGATTCGGCGAGGGCTCTGGGTGCCAAACCTGCAAGGATACTTTTCAGACACATACTTCCTAATATTCTAAGCCCGATCATAATAACGGTCACATTTTCAGTACCATACGCTATACTTGCAGAATCTACTCTTAGCTTTCTGGGTCTGGGGATTGCTCCTCCTGAATCGAGCTGGGGGACCCTAGCAAACACGGGATGGCAGGGAATAAGAACTTTTCCTCATTTGATAATATTCCCAAGCGTGGCAATATTTGTAACTGCATTTTCATTCAACATTCTCGGTGAAGGACTAAGGGATCTGCTAGACTCCGGAAGAACCAATGATTAGGAATTTTTTTATTTTTACAGCTTTACTTTTTGTAACATATCTCTTCAATTACCAAAACGTATACGGAAATCCCGAGAACCGGGACTGCACCTCATATACAGCATCCCCAAAACAGTCCGGAACTGAAACGAAGTTCATAAAAGGATACTGCGATTTTATGAACGGGGATTACAAAAAAGCACTGGTAGAGCTTGACCAGCTTGAGACCCGGATTCCGATACTTGACGATTACATTATATATTTCCGGGGATCATCGTACGATAAATTAAACGACACGGACAAAGCGGCATCCGAATATTCGAAGATCCTCATATCAAAGAACTCAAGCATACTCTACACTGATGCACTTGCCGGAATGGCAAACATTTATAATAGAAAGGGGAAATATGCAGAAGCAATACGAACCTTTAGGGAACTCACAAGGCTTGACAGTTCAAAATGGCTTCAATCCAGATACAAGAACAACATTGCAGAAATATACGAAAAAACCGGTAGAACCTCTGAAGCCCTGAGTATATATAAAGACATTTGGGTTAATTACCCGCAGACCAATTACTCTGAAAAAATTACAGAAATAAGTAAAAAGCACGGCATTAAATTCATCCCGACAAAGCAGGAAATAAGGGAGAGGGCTGATGTATTCTTCAATCTGTCACTCTGGGACGATGCCCTGAGAGAATACCTTAGATTACCGCAGTCAGACGAGGTAAGAACCAAAATTGCATTGTGCCTCTACTATACCAAAAAACAGGACCAGGCACTTAGCATATTAAATGAAATAAACTCATCTGAATCCAATTTCTGGAAAGGGAAGATCCTCGAAAAAAACAATTTTACTAAAGAAGCTTCGAAAAGTTATTACTCGTCGTATCTTTTTTTTCCCTCAGGCAAATACGCAGACCAGTCTCTGATGCTTTCAGCAGAACTTGATAAGAATGATAAAGATTATGAACAGGCACTTAGCAAATACAGACTTCTTTTGAAAAATTATCCATCAAGTCGATACAGGCTCGATGCCGCATGGAACATTGGGTGGATATATTACCTTCAGGGTAATTATATAAAAGCTGCAAAGTCTTTTTCTGAATACAGCTACTCCGAGAGTTCTCTCGACTACAAGAGATTTCAATACTGGAAGGCAAAATCTCTTGAAAAAGAAGGTAATAAAGAGCATGCGTATGAAATATATAAATCCATTGCATACTCCAACATGTATAGCTATCATGCCTTTCTTTCAAGACTCAAGATCGGCCATAAACCGATAGAGGAAACCGTTAAATCCTCAGATGGTGCTATTAGCCAGAATTCATCCAGAAAAAAAGTGGAAATGCTTATACATCTTGGTCTTAATAGTTTCGCCGCCAAGGAGAACGATAAATTGAGATCGGAAGCATCATCTCCGGGAGATTTGATATATGTTAGTTCCGTGTATTACAGACTCGGAGACTATTATTCCACAGTCGCTACCGTTGAACAGAATAAAAATCCTAAAACGCTTTTCTATTCATATCCCAGAGCTTTTTCAAGCCAGGTGGAGGAATACTCGGACAAATACTCTCTCGACGACCTTCTTGTATATTCCCTGATGAGAGAGGAAAGCAGATTCAATACTGAGGCAGTTTCAGGTTCAGGTGCAAGGGGGCTTATGCAGCTACTTCCCGACACAGCTGTTGAAGCAGCTGGTAAGGCAGGAGTATATCCCTTCAGTCTTGATATGCTCTATAAACCCGATATAAATGTTGAACTCGGTACTTTTTACATGAGAGAGATGCTCAACAGATTCAACGGCAATATTCCGGTTGCTCTTGCCGGCTATAATGCCGGACCCAACAGGATCGCACAATTACTAGAGAACATTGATTACAAGGGTTTTGACGAATTCGTCGAAAAGATACCCATTTTCGAAACAAGGAACTATGTAAAGAAAATACTGAAAAGTTACGGAGCCTACAGGGCAATGTATGGGTACAGCCAAAAGAACTAGTTACAGAGAGAACCGAAGTTCTTCAGTAATTTCAATCCAATATCGGAACTTTTTTCAGGGTGGAACTGGCAAGCAAAGATATTGTCCCACTGAACAGCGGCTGTGAATGTCACGCCGTACTCCGTAGTGACCAACCCCAAACCTTCCTGTCTGGGTTCAACGTAATACGAATGGACAAAATAAAACCAGCTGCCTTCGGGAACTTCTTTAAGCACTTCCGGCTGGCCACTAAAGCGAATCTGATTCCAACCCATATGTGGAACTTTAAGCGCGCGGAATCTCGGGAATCTCACCACTTTACCCTTAATTATGCCGAGTCCGGGATATCCCGGTGACTCTTCACTTTCTTCAAACAAAACCTGAAGTCCCAGACATATACCCAGGAATGGTTTGCCTGATTTTATGTGATAGCCGATAGGGTCAAGAAGTTCAAGCTGCTGCAGATTCCTGATGCATGCACCAAAATGACCGACACCCGGCAGAACAAGACCTGAGGCACCGGAGATCTTTTCACTGTCACCTGTAACCAGGACTTCAAAACCCTGCTTTTCAAATGCCTTCGATACACTTCTAAGGTTACCCATTCCATAATCAATGATCGTTATCATGATTACAATTTGCCTTTAGTTGACGGGACATCACCTGACCTGGGGTCTATTGCAGACGCAAGATCAAGCGCCCGACCTGCTGCCTTGAACATGGCTTCAACGCTGTGGTGAAGGTTGCTTCCGTATTTTAGTTCTATGTGCAGATTACAACCGAGATTGTTAGCAAAAGATTTGAAAAACTCTTCGGCGAGTTCCACATCAAATTCACCAACTTTCGATTTCGGCATATCAGCTCTGAAAACAAAATAAGGTCTTCCGCTGAGGTCAATGGCTGTAAATGCAAGACAGTCATCGAAAGGGATAAAAGAGTGCGAAAATCTTTTAATCCCCTTTTTGTCTCCAAGTGCTTTCGAGAAAGCCTCCCCAAGTGTTATACCCACGTCCTCAACCGTATGATGGAAATCGACCTCTGTATCACCAATTGCTTTTATCTTGAGGTCGAACATTCCGTGTTTTGCAAACTGGTTTAACATATGATTGAAAAAAGGTACACCGGTCTGGATATTGAACTTGCCCGTTCCGTCCAATGTGAGGTCCACGGATACCTTGACCTCGTGTGTTTTTCTCTCTACTTTTGCCTTGCGTTTCATAAGGATAGTAAATGTATCAGAAGTAAATCAACAAACCAAGTAACTAACTGAAATGCACAGCTTCACTTTTTCACATTATCAATAAGCTGTATAACGGATTTTTTAATACATACAGAGCCCGCCTTGTTACCGATGAATGTTAATCGATAAAAGTTATAAGATGTTAATAATTTACGGAACTGACAGAATCTCTGTGCTTTGCAAAAGCACCTAATTGAATTAATAAACAAAAATATGCAAATAATTATATGTTAATGTTATTGGGTAAAAATATCTGTTCCGGAAAACAAGATGAAAGTAACATTCTATTACGACTATATATGTCCATTCTGCTATATAGGAACAAAAAGGATGGAGAAACTGAAAGAAGACCTCGAACTCGACGTTACATGGATCGGGATCGAGATCCATCCAGAATATCCTGCCACGGGTAAGCCCAGGAAGAAAACCCCCAGACTCATTCACATCACGCAGACACTGAAAGATATAGCAAAGGCAGACAATACTGAAATTTCACTTCCGGGTTTTATAACGAACTCCAGACTTTGCCTTGAAGGTGCAGAATTCGCCAAAACTATAGGGAAATTCGAGGATTTTCATAAATCCACTTACCAGGCATTATTCAAAAACCGGGAGAATATAGGAGACATAAGTACTATACACAAGATCGCGGCCCGGTCAGGAATTGACCCGAATGAACTGGAACAGAGCCTAAGGAAAAGGGAAATGAAAAACAGAATCGAAGAAAATAAAAAACAGGCTGAAAACAATATGGTACTCGGTGTTCCCACAATTTATTTCAATGAGTTCCGTGTTCATGGAGTGCAAACCATAGAGGATTATAAACAGCTGATTATGAAAGAAACTGAAAGACAGAAAAAAAGTAGTCTGAATTAATCCGGCTGCTTTTTGCTGTCCATCCTCTCCTGAAACTCTTTGAACCCACCTTCATTTACTACATTTCTGTATCCCATATTTTCAAGTGTTTCCTTTGCGATACCCGCCCTCCGTCCGCTGCCGCAGTAAAGCTGTATAGTGGCATTTTTGTCAGGCACAACTGATTCTATACGAGACCCTATATCTGTATAGTTAATGTTCAGTGCACCATCTACATGCCCTGAGTTGTATTCTTCAGGCGTGCGGACATCTATGATCACACCGCCGGCCTGTTCGGTGTTCGTATTATCGGCAGCATATAAAACCGTGTTAATCAAAACGAACGATAGGCATGCGATAGTGAAAAATATAAACTTATTTTTCAATGACATTTTTATAATCTCCTTTACAGCATCGTTTTTTATACAAATAATTTATATGAAATTTCCCGGAAGGACACACTGAATATCAGGGATTGACTGTCAAATTGTTAAGGGAATGAAAAGGGTTAGTCCCTGTTATTTCTTCAACACTAGTTTAACTTCATCCACAGAGCGGTCAGATGCCTTTGTTACAATAAATATTTTGTCCTTGTAGGTAATGCGCTCTCCAACCTCGGGGATCGAGGCGAATTTCGAAAGTATAAATCCTCCGAGAGTTTCATAATCCTCGTCCTCAGGGATCGCGAACCCCAGGTCGTCATTTATCTGGTCTATCTCTATCATAGGGTTGATGAGATATTCACCGTCTTTAATTTTTCTCCAGAGTTTGGTCCCCTTGTCATATTCATCCTCTATTTCGCCAACAACTTCTTCGAGAATATCCTCGATAGTAAGTATTCCAACGGCTCCTCCATATTCATCCACAACTATTGCCATTGTTATTCTTTCCTCTTTCATCTCATCCAGTAGTTCACTCACAAGCTTGGACTCCGGAACGTAGTATGCCGGTCTTGTATATTTCTTTACAGGGTCACTGGTATTGTCGAATCCAAGGAGATAAAAAGCATGTAATATACCCTTGATGTTGTCTATCCTCTCGCTGAAAACCGGTATCCTCGTATGTCCCGTGCCCTTTATAAGATCTATTGCCTGTCTTACGTACGCGTTCTCTTCTATGGCCTTTACGTTCACAAGCGGTATCATTATTTCGTCAACCCTCGTTTCAGAAAATCCGAAGATTCTCTTCAAAACTCTTTTGTCATAATCCGTAACAGGTTTGGATTTATCCCCTTCTATTACATCGATCAGCTCTTCCCTTGTAATAGAGGTGTCTTTCTCCTTACCTATCATTTTCCACAGCCCCCTTGTAAAAAGGTCTACGAAGAAAAGGATAGGGTAAAAAACCTTGGATGTTATCCAGAGGGGGTAAATCGCCCATAAAATTATAGTATTCCTTCTGCTTTGAAATACCGCCTTGGGTACAACCTGGCCGAATATGACAATAAGCGGTGAAAGAATAAGGACTGTATAAAGCTCTGAGCCCATACCGTATTTTTCCTGAAGGAAAAACGTCAGCAGGAGTGTATTAAGTATTAGTGAAAGATTAATACCGACAAGTGATGTACTGAGGAATCTTTCTACCTGGTCATAAGCGTCCAGAACGAGCTTCGCACTTGCTGAACCATTATCTGCCAGCGACCTTATCTTTATCTTGTCACACGAGATAAGAGCTATCTCCGAACCGGCATAAAAAGCCTGGATCACCAGCAGGAATACTATAAGAATAATAAGGATCTCAAGCGACATTCGCTTCCTCCAGCATTGCGTATTCAACCCTTATCTCGGAAATTCTTTTCTTCATGATTTTATTCACTGTAAAACTGAGAGCATTAAAGTTAACGGTCTCACCCTCAACCGGGAATCTGCCGAACAGATCGAATACGAATCCACCCATAGTCTCATGTTCGCGCTCTGATGGTAATATCGACTGTTCGAGTATATCTCCAAGTTTCTCAACCCCGGCATATCTTAAGACCACAAAGAGATAATCTTCGTTAAAATCACTTATTTTCATACTCCCCGGAATTGTCACTGTCGATCCTTCTATTTTTACTTGAGGTTTTTTAATCAGTTCTGTTTCGTCTTCTATTTCGCCGAATAATTCCTCGAGAATATCTTCCATCGTCACAAGTCCATCGACCCTGCCGTATTCGTCCACAACGATAGCCATATGATTCCTCTGCTGCTGGAACTCTCTTAACAGGTCAAATGCTTTTTTCGTTCTTGGTATGAAATACGGGGTTCTCAAATAATCCTTTATAGACAGACCACCGTTCTTGTTTTCCTCATCTGCGGTAAGAAGGTCCTTGCTGTATAAGATCCCTAAAACATGATCACGATCTATACTGTATATTGGTATCCTGGAGTAACCCCTCTTTTTTATTTCATATATTGCATCAGTAATGGAAATGTTTTCCTGCAGGAAGAAGCAGTCGATGTTGGGTGTCATGATCTTGTGGACAGAAACCTTGTCAAGCTTGAAAAACTTTCCAACAAGTTTTCTCTCAACCGGTTTTAAAATACCTTCCTCGCCACCCACATTAACAAGAATTTTTAATTCCTCATTTGTGAATCCGCTGTGCTGTTCGTATTCCACATTTGCTCCGAACAGTTTTGTAAATCCTATGGATAGTATCATAAGAACCCATCTGATCGGAGTAATAGCCACATGGAATAAATAAAGCGGTCTTGAAATGAGTTTTGCAAACACCCTAGGGAATTTGACAGCGATGGTCTTCGGACCGATCTCCCCCAGTAAAAGAAGGCTTGGTGAGGCAATAGCCAGAGCGATAAGTGTAGTAGTGTTATCAGAAGCCTGAATAAACTTTTTAATTGTAAGACCAACAAGGCTTGAATATGCCACATTCACAATCTCATCAGCAAAGAGTATTGTGATAATAAGTTTAAAAGGATCCCTTAAAAGCCTGTCTATTATCCTCCCAATGTTCCTGTTTTCTTTTCTTATCCTGTCGCGCTGGTACCTGCTGAGAGAGAAAAGTGATCCCTCTGAAAAACAGAAAAAAGCAGAGCCGATCAGGAAAAACAGGATTAAAAGCAGACTGTGTAATAAAGATAAATCTTCCATTTAAGGATTGAAATGCATGAACCCCCTGCGATCAAAATTCATTGTAAATCCGTTTTCGTCATAAATATTTACTTTTTTTCCACTATTTACCACACCGATCTCTGTGATCCTGACACCTGTCTGGACAGAAATATTTTTGATATCTTCTTTCCTTTCCGGCGGAGAGGTAAACAGAAGCTCATAATCCTCGCCAGCTGTAAGAGCAGTTTCATACTTCGAAAGCTCAAGGTTGTCATATTCTGCAAGGTATTCTTGTGATAACGGCACTTTCCCGGCATAAATATCCGCCCCGTGACCGTTTTCGACCGTGATCCTTTCAAGATCGAGAAGCAATCCGTCGCTTATATCGATCATCGCAGTTGCAGCACCGGATTTACCGAGTGCAATACCTACCTGGATCTGGGGGCTCGGGTAGATATGCCTGTTTATAAGAAAACTGCTCTGTTCTGAACTTTTTTCACCAATAAGAAATTTAAGTCCGAGACCGGAATCCCCCAGAGTACCCGTTACGTAAATTATATCTCCTTCTGATGAACCGGCTCTTTTTACGAGGTTTTCCTTTTCAACATCACCCAGAACCGTTAAATCTATAAACGTTGAATCAGACTGTGTGATATTCCCGCCGATAAGGTCCATATTATATTCCAGGGATGCATTCTTGAAACCATTCATAATCTCCGTGAAATAGTCCGAATCATCTTCATCTGTAAAACCAAGAGTGGATAGATAAAATCTGGGTGTTCCGCCCATGGCAGCTATATCGCTCACAGATACCGAAACCGCCCTCAGTCCGAGAACAGTGGGTGAGATAACGGATTTTTTGAAGTGGTATTTATTAACCAGGCTGTCTGTGGTGACAAGGGTGAACTTTTTCTCGCCGAGCTCCAGCACGGCACAGTCATCACCGGGTCCGATATAAACCTGATCGGAGTTGGGCTCAGAAAAATTATCCCTTATGTGCTTAAGGATACTTAACTCATCCAGCATCTATGTACCTTGTTGTATATGTGATTGTCTCAGGGATATAACGGGATTTTAGTGATTCGCGTAAAGTATTTAAGCTTCGCTTGTAAGGCTCCACGGTATTCATCTAAGATTTATAAATTGTAGGTATTTAAACATATTATGTCAATTAACAGTAATGTTATTATCTTACATATACTTCTGAAGTTTTCCAGAACAAATTATATTGCACTAATTAAAATACCTGTCAAGAGTGCGGTACTGAATGGCCTCGGAGATGTGAACAGTGTTTATCTCTTCCGAACTGTCAAGGTCGGCAATGGTCCTTGATACCTTGAGGATCCTGTCATAAGCCCTGGCACTCAGCCCCAATTTCTCGATCGCTCTTTGTAAAAGTGCCTTACCGTCATCATTTGTATCAGCGAACCTTTTAAGCATGGACGGGGTCATCTGGGAATTTGAATAAATGCCGTTATTGCCGAATCTCGCTTTCTGTATTTTCCGTGCCGAGTTTACCCTTTGTCTTACTTCTTTTGAAGGTTCACCTGCCTTATTTGAGGTAAGCTCCCTGTAATTAAGTGAAGGTACTTCAATTTGTATATCAAACCTGTCGAGCAACGGTCCGGATACCTTTGCACGGTATCTGTGTATCTGAATATAACTGCATGAACACTGCTTTTTGTTATCCCCCATAAACCCGCACGGACATCTGTGCAGAAGGTAATTACTCCAAACAAAACATAGAAATTATCAAAAGTTACCACTTTATTAAAGATAAGGTGGTTAACAAAAACTAATAAATTAGGGAGGTTAGCTATGTCTAACACAACTTATTAC
>Ga0102952_1000459_pt1 | contig 15406 bp, 12 predicted proteins | sample SalPon2A_C_D1_MG_FD_78506 | JGI IMG/M metagenome (GOLD analysis project Ga0102952, IMG submission 78506) | Soil microbial communities from South San Francisco under conditions of wetland restoration - Salt Pond MetaG R2A_C_D1_MG | ecosystem: Environmental > Terrestrial > Soil > Wetlands | place... | reverse complement strand
TCCCGCCATCACCATGGCCTCCAATGCCAGTGCCGTATCCAGGGGGTTACTGGCATAACTAATGTTCGCGCCAAAACCACCATCGGGATTCTGGCGAACTGCCAGCCCGCTCACATAGTCATCCAGTAAAATATCCGTATCCACAGCTGCGCTGATATAGCGCGCCAGTTGTTCAGTCTGTAATCGCGATATATTTTCCGGACTCCGAGCCGCTTCAGTTGCCAGGTATTCAAGAGACTGTAAGGCAACTGATGATTTAACAGCGGGAATACGTAACGCTACTGCCGTGGACTGATAGGGAGAAGTAATACCGGCGTCACTGGCAATGGAACCATCCACTTTCAATTGTGATACCAGCCAGTCAGTACCGCTGTCTGCAGCAGCTACAAGCGGACGCATCACCAACAACAGGAAACAAAGACAGCCCCGCATCCGGGCTGAGGTGAAGATTAATATGACAGACGACATGAGATCCTTCTCTTGCGTTCATCCATGAATCCGGTCTGTCCTATCCCTGAAACAGACCGTTGCTTTATCTTATAAAGATGCGTCTAACTAATCAATAAAATCCATTATTGATTTTAGACGTATTAAACACAACAACACACTGACTGCAGATGAAATGCTAAAAAACCATCTAAAACAACTGATTATTCACTTACAGGGAGGGTTCGTGGCAACCACCAGGGAGCCCAAGTCGGCGGAGGACCTGCAATATAAATTGATTTCAAGTACCCTGACCCCATGATCCACCCCTTGACTCCGTCTTGATCCCTGTGAATTTGTAATCTGTATCTGATTGTTTTTAGTACTGACTTACGATTTTTTTTAATCGCTCTGCGTCACCTTCAAGATCTTCAAAACCATAAGGATTTATGAATTGGCGCCGCCATAGGAGTTCACGATCGGCTACCGTGAGCGATGCTTCTTCGCAGATGTTTTTCCAATTATCAAATATGCAGGCGAGTTGCCTTTCTACAATATTAATCGCCTCCTGGCGAGAAATAAGAAAATTAGCCGCTGCGTCAAGACAGGAAGAAATACGACTCATACGATTATCACCAACGATCAGCATTGCTTGAGACGCTTCATGACCTGTCCGATTTTGTGGACAGATATCATATGCGGGAGTCAATTTAAGTGTTTCCCCATCCCAAAAAGCAGCATGATTGCGGGCATGGTCATCTGTATTGCCACACAAGATATTAAAGACGATGCGAGCGTAAAGTTCCTTCAGTGTGGCGGATGCATCGTCAAAGCGGTGACGGATTATTTCAGCGAGATCTTCATAACTGGCATAGCGTGCCATCATTTCATCGAGCGCGAGCATTGTGAGCGCTGAAACCATCATCTTGCGCTGCGATCCTTCGTCGGTACGAACTCGATCAAATCGTTTGACCAAAAGCACATCCTTGTTCATAGACTTGCTGAGTGAGGCCTCCGCAACATTTAATCCGGCTTGAGCAGCCAGACGCATGGCGATAAATTCTGCCTTTACAACGCTGTAGGTATCGGTTGTCGAAGAAAACTTTGCGATATATTTTTTGTTACCATCGTCGATCTGGGCTTTGGGACGCGCACCACCGAGCGACGTCCCGTGTTGCAAGGCCTGATCGAGTTCCGGACTGAGCGGCAACCCGCTTTCAACGCGTTCGGCTGCCTGGACGAGTTCTTCCAGAGATGCGTTGTTCGAGCCTCGCGGAACATATTCAGTCGCTGAACGCTGAAAATCCATAGCTCCAATACGGTCCGAACTCGATTCCAGCAAATAGGTCAGCTCATCAAGCTGACTCACATCATTTTTTTTCCCTTTAATTCCCAGCCTTCTATTGATAATAATTCGCCGTCCCCATGCATCCGGCGAAGCATCGCGGATACAAGCTGGCATACTTAAGCCGGTAAGCAAGGGGATTAACCCGGATTGCAAAGGTAGCTCGGGATCGTAGAGCGCAATTGCATTATTACGTGCGAGATAGCTCTGCCCGTAATTAAAAATCAGACTTTCGCCATCAGACGTCAGCTTGCCCGCCACAACCGGCTCCGTCTCACCGGCTAGCCATACCCAGACAAAGGCCTCGCTATATGTTCCGTTAGAATTCATCATCCACCAATTTTTTGCGCTTGCGTACACTACTCGGCAACAAGGCCAGCTTGTCTTCTGTACGAGCAATGTGAGAAGTCAAAGAGGTGCGTTCCACATCGAACAAGGCAACACCTGCCAAAGCGGCCACTTCAAAAACCAGTCCTATAGCGACACTCAAATCACCCTTTTCGATCTTTTGCAGCGTCGCCCGTGAGATACCGGCCCGATCTGCAAGCTCGCTCTCAGTCCACTTACGTTGCTTGCGGCCAAGCTGAATCTGCTTGGCCAACAAGATTGCAGCTTCACGTGTTAATCGCGAATATGTTCTCGTTTTTCCCATCTAGCCCACCTAAATGACCATTAAAATAGCCACAAAGTTATTTTGTGACTATTTTAATAGTTCTTTGCGAGCGAAAAGTCAAGCACAATGACCACTAAAAAATGCACGAAATAGCTTTATGACCATTATTATGGTCAGTATTTCTCTATTGGCCAAACCACAGTACATTGCGCAAGGTTCAGAAGTTGAATACAAACAAATTAGCAGATAAATGCGCCCTAGCTACCGTAATTTCTGGGGCCCTCGGAAGAATTCGAACCTCCGACCACTTGGATCGCAACTCATGCCTTAGGCATAACTATTTGTTTTAATTGATGTGTCGATATGGATACCCACTGCTTTTATTAACCACCGATCCCAATCATGTCGAATCCAGGCCGGCAAAAATCCGGCTATTTGTGACCTGTGACTGATTATCAGCGGACGGGGATATCCGAGCGCGGCTTGAGGTGCTCCTCCCAGCGCTCCATGCCTCGCTTCAGGAATGCCTTTTCACCTTCGGGTAACGGTCCGCGCGCCAGCGTTGACTCCCATTCCCAGATGGCCGAGCGGGCACGCCGAACGAAGGGGTTGTCCGGTTTCGACAGGTGGATAAAGATGCGCATGGCACCGAGCGCCGCCTTCAGATCACCGCTGTCTTCCAGCGTCACGGCCAGTCCCCAGTAGGCATTGGCCTGATACGGATTCAGATCAATGGCGGTACTGAAAAAATCATGGGCGGCTTTATTGTCCTTCAATCCCAGCAAGGCATAACCCATGTTGACATAGGCCTCGGTCATGCGCGGCGACAACTCGATGACACGGTGCAGCGCCACCACGGCGTTATCGTACCGCTTGGCGTGCAGCATCAGCACCGCCTGCTCGAAACGTTGTGTCAATTCATCCTTAACCTGCGCGCCCGGATGTGCATGGCGACTGGCCAGTTTCATCTGTGCCGGATCGAAGGCATAATCCGGTGCCTGCGCCAGCACGACGATGGCGGAGACCATGACCATCAGCATCACCAGTGACAGCAGCGATGGCAGTATCTGAACAGATGTACTTTGTTTTTGTTTCATATCTAATTTAAATGATACAAGGGTTAAGATTGATTCAATAAAATAATGTAGGAGCGGCTTCGCCGCGATAAACCTTCAACTATGTAACGCTGAAACATCGCGGCGGAGCCGCTCCTACAACTTACGTCAACACCGTACAACGATAATCTGGAATGGTTCACACATCAAATCACACCCTTATGTGCGGCCTCGCTGTAAAAAGGCGCGCCGAAATAGGTAAAAAAGGCAAACACAAACACGACGATGATCAATACCGCACCTACGCGCATCGGCACCTTGTAACTGACCCGCGCATGCAGCGAGGCGCCGAGTAATAACCAGTTCAGAAAGGAGGAGGTCTCAAGCGCGTCCCAGGCCCAGTAACGACCCCAGGCATCCTGCGCCCATACCGCCCCGGCGATCAGCATCAGCGTATGGAAGGCAAAGGCGATCAGCATGAAGCGCCAGGCCAGCGCATCGATGACCTTGTCCGCCGGCATAACTCGAAACCAGCCCTGGAATAACGGCCAGCGCCGCAACAACAGCACGCCGGCCAGACTGCTGCCCAGCAGACAGAATGACAGGAACACCTTGCCAAAACCCACATGCGCCCACAGCCAGTCATTATGGTAGGTCGGTGGTAGCACGCTATCCATCGGTTCAATCACCAGTACCCATGAACCCAGAATCCATAACATCGGCAAGGCCACCAGGGCTCCGCGGCGCATGGCCGGGACGCGCCAGTACACCAACGTATAGATAACCCCGAGGCTGAACAACTGGCTCATCAACAACTCAAACAGGTTGACGAACGGCCCGTGCCCCAGTCGCAGCCAGCGTTCCCCCAGTGCGGCCATCATCAACCCCACAGCGGTCAGTAACAATAACAGCACCAGCCGTTCATTGTAGGCATGCCGGGCCACACGTCCGCCGCGTACCGGCATGATATCGTAGTAGGCAAAGGCCGTGGCCAGGCCATAGGCCGTCAACGCTGCGTATAACCAGGGCAGTTCAGTCATCTATCCACCTGGACCGTTTTAGCGGATGACAGTGATAACGATTGTCCGTCCGACTCGGACTTCAGCAACAACGGCTCGGCCTTAAACTTGCGCCAGTAATGTATAAACAGGCCAAGCACGGCGAGTATCGCGCTGATAAACAGGAACGGTAAAGTCGGGTCATAAAATACCTTGAATCCCATCCAGCCTGACAATTGGTCGTAATGCAATGTTCCACCCGGCAAGGTCAGTGACTCCCCCGGTTGCAGTTCAACACGCTGCCCGGCCTGGTTGACGACCAGCGTGCCGGTGGCACGTTCGGGTTGCAGCACCCAGGCGGCATCTTCCTTAAGGCCGGTTTCGAGTTGCAACCAGAACTTGATCGCCGGCCCACCCGGCGGCGTCCACTCATTGGCCTGGCGAAAATACAGCAGCGGATAGGATGGCATATTGATGCTACCGCTTACTGATGTGCCGTCTTCAGCGACCCAGGTCAAGCGCGGGGCAAAGCCCTTGTTCGAGGTTGAGTAGAGGCGATAACCGGCGACCAGCAGCGGCCGGTCATCTCCAATAACACGGGGTTCGACCAGACCTTTGTCATCGGCCAACAGGATGTGATTGTAGGTCAGGCCGCGTTTCATCCCTGGCCGGTATTCAACCGTGTAACCCTGCTGGATAAATCGTATCCGCTCAAGATCGCCACCATGCCAGGGTCCCTGGCGTACGTCGAACAGGCTGTCAGGGTCAAAGGCCGCGCCATCGACCAACTCGATATGGGCCTCCATGAAGGTCAAACGGCCGACCGCGACCAGGGAGACAATGGACAACAAACCGACGTGAAACAGCAGCAGACCCGGCCGGCGATTGATGGCCGGATTGATAATGATCGCCAGCAGCAGATTCAAGGCCAGCAACAATAGCGGTATCACCAGCACCCACACCGGCGTCGTTACCGGGTTGTCATAACTCAGTGCCGCGCCCACACCCAGCAGCGCCATACCTACCAGCGTGAAACGGGTTGAACCCAGCCATTTCAGCCGACGACTCATGGCAACAACAGACAGGCCTCGGTACCGGCCGACATCCACGCCTGGCCACTGGCACCATTACCGGGTGCGCCGACTGAACCGCAGTCGGTCGGCGCCCACTCACCGCTGCGGGCAAAGTTCCTGACCTTCAGGGCCGCACCATTGTAATACGGCTCCTTGAAGTAGCGGCCGCTGCCGGACGGCGAAAAACCCGGATAACGCACCTGGGTGCCCGGTACCTCGCCGGCCTCCAGCCCCACGTCATTCAGGTTCGCCAGGAAGACCTTGTTCTTCCAGCCATGCGGAATCGAGACATGACAGAAGGTGCACAGGAACGGCTTGTTAAAGGCCCCCGACGCCAGCAGGCTCGAATGCCCGACATGCAGGTTCTTGCTCCAGAACGGGATCACCGGTGAGGTGACATTGGCCTTGAAGCCGCTCTCCCGTACCGCCGGTGTCGGTGGCGGTCCGGGCGGCCAGTTCGCCACCGGTACCGCGCGACCGTACTGGTTGTAGTCATGACAACGGAAGCACAGGCCGTTCGGCTGGATGCTGCCGGTGGATTTGTCCCACGGGCCCTTGAGCAGAAACTCGTCATTGGAGCCGTGCGGTCCCCAGGGATAACCATTCTCACCATTCTGCGGAACAGCACCGTCGCTTACCAACGTTGACGAACCGTGGCAATCGGTGCAATACATCGTCTGCGTGCCGACGCCGAGGTTAAACGGCGACTTCCAGTCATCGGCATCGGCGCCACGGGTCAGCGGATCACGGCCAGTTTCCTTCATCACCGGGTGCCAGGCACGATGGTTATTGGTTTCATAATCGACGCTATTGCCACCACCATCGACACCACTGAAGGCGCCCGTCGGCGAGCCCGAAGTCCCTTCGCTCATATGATCATCAGGGGATTGATATTCCATCGCCTGATTGGTGTATTGCGTCAACGCATTGGTGCCCGGCGGCGTGCCGCCACCCGATGAACCCAGCATCGGCGGCGTGGCGCCATAGGCATAGTTCGAGTGGCACTTGAAACACAGCTGGTACTCGCGGGTCAGATAGGGTTCGCTCAAAGCAGTGGTACCGCCGCCGAAGGGCCCGGCCGGATCACCGCGCTTGACCTCGAAGCTGACCGGGTCGCCGGTCACCGGCGCGAACTCGGTCGAACTATAGACCGGTTCGACCCCCCAGATTCCGCGCAACACGCCGGAGGCGATATTGGTATGCTGGGTTTCACCGACCTCGGCCAGTTGCGCCGTCGTATGTGGATGCGTGCCGGCCAGATTGGGCGTGCTGTTGTCGGCATTAAACAGACGGTTTTTCATCACCCGGTGGGGGTTATGGCAATCGGTGCATTCGGCATGGCGTGTGCCCGGCCCCAGGTTGGCCGGATCCTCGATAAAGTCCTGCCCTACCTGCGTGCCCTGCAAGCCATCAGTGGTACCAATGCTGTGAGTCTCGGAACCCGCCATCTGATCGGCGCTCTGAATCGGCATATGCGTCGCCATGGTCGTGAAGTCGGTCTTGATATCCGGCACCTCGAAGGCGGTATTGGTGCTCGGTGACACCTGGCCCTGCAGCACCTGACCGTCGGCCGAGTGGCAGGCCCAGCACACCTCTTCCACGGCCGGGTTACCCCCCTGCTTGTAACGTGCACCCGCTGATGCCGGATCCGTCGATATGGTTACCGGTCCATCGGTGCCCTCGCGCAGGATACGCCGCGAACCCTGCACCGTATGCGGATCATGACAGTTTAAACAGGCCGCCTGCCACACCTGCAGGTTGGCCGGAAATTCCCGCAATCCGGCCGCGGCCGTGTCATAGCGCTCATTGGCTACCGCCGGATGGGCATGGGCAGAACCGACCCAGCCCTCTTTGTTATGACAGCCAAGACAGATTAGATCATTGTCTTTATCGAACTGGTCATTATCCACCGGTGGCTGTTGCTGGAAACGATTGACGCGCAGGAACTTGTTGTTCTCGCCGGCGATATCGGACTGCACATGCGGATCATGACAGGAGATGCATTCGACCTTGTCCGATTCCAGCGGCAGGTAATCGCCCTGCGGCAGGGCCGGCTGGCTGCCGGCAACCCGCTCGTTCAGATGCGGGGCAACACTTGGGTCATACAGTTCGCCATCGCTCGCGGCCCTGGCACTGTCGAACGTCATCGAGATCGGGTGATCATTGCTCAGATCGACGCCGATGCGCCGGGTAAATCCGGTATCGGCCCCGAGCGGACCGTCGGTGATCGTGCCGTCCGGGTTGGTGCCGGTCATGGCTATTTGATCCGCAGCAGTCAAATGGGTAGTCCGGTTCAATACGTTGACCTGACCGATGGCGATCGTGCCATCATGACAGGACAGACACAGCTTGGACTTGCCACCGGGCTGGGGGATCGGTGATTCCAGCGAGGTCGAGTCATAGACCGTGTAGCCACCGCCGTTATTCAGCTGCCTGTTCCATAGCGGCGCCTTCGGTTCATCGGTGGCGCCATGCGGGGTATGGCAAAAGGCACAGATCTGCGATTCGCTGGTCGCCGAGGCGACGCGATTGGTACTGGCCGGTGGTATCACCGTGGCTGAAAAATTATGTTTGGTGTTGGCGATATCCGCTGTAATCGCGGCCTGTGCCGGCGCGACCACGAGCAGACCCGGACCTGCCACAAGCACAGCCGTCGCCAGTAATCCGAATGACAAACACTTGCGGAAAAGACCTCTCATGAATTACCCAGGTATTGAAAAATCACGATGCGACCATTAAAGGTATCCGCAACATAGACACGATCATCACGCACCCACACCCCTCCCGGTAGAAAAAAGTGCCCGGCGCTATTGCCCGTACCACCCAACGGCATCAAAAAATCGCCTTTGTTGTTGAATATTAACAGATAATCGTAATAGGATTCTACTATGTAGACGTTGTCATCACTATCAACCGCGACCCCCTTGGGACGTGGGGTATCACCCAGATAAAGCCCCCGCCGACCGTAGGCCTGTTTAAAACGTCCCTGGCCGTCCAGGACCTGGATACGGGCGTTCAGTGTGTCACTGACATAGAGCCGGCCGTCAGACCAGCTTAGATAGGTCGGGCCGTTAAACTGCCCCTCGCCTTCGCCATGGCTACCCAGTGTACGCAATAACCGGCCTTGATCGCTGAACACCTTGATATCGTGGGCCTTGCTGTCGGCGACATAGACCTCCCCCCGGACCGCATCACGGGCCAGGCCGGTTGGACGCAACAGGTTCTGTTGACAGATTCTGCCCCTGCCATCACCCGATAGACTGTCCAGGCGGATGATGCAGCCAAGTTCGGCATCGGCGACCAGTATCTGACCGTCAGGACCGGCGACAATGCCGATCGGTGTTACCAGCCGGGTTTGCTTATCGGCAAATTCCCACACCTGCAGACCGGCCTGCGCCCCCGTCTGGCGGCCATCAAAGATATACACCGCGCCGCGACTGACATCGGTGACAAAGATGCGACCATCATCGGCGACAAAACCGTTTTGCGGCCGCTGCAGGACCCGCAGCTGATGTTTCTTGCTGCCCAGCCCCACCAGCCAGTTGAAGGCACGCCGAAGTAACGAGCGCGACGGGGTGACGAAATTCTGTTCGCCGGTCAGTTGCCCGACATAACGGTAACGGGCCTGCTCCGGTGGCACCGGCCATTCCAGGCTGCCGTTCGCGGCACTGCTATCTTCTGCGGAATGCAGTATCAGGCCACTGCGCTGATCGATAGCGATAATCTGCTGCGGCTGGGTGGCGCAGGCGGTGAGCCACAATACCAACGACAAGATGCAAAAAGTACGCAGCATTAACATTCAGCGGGCTTTACCCTGACAGCCTGTGGTGATGACATGCCCCATCTCTCATTAACATGGCGGCGCGGAAAGGCATACCACTTCTGAGACCGTTACCCTGCCATGGCCAGGCCTGGGGACAGTAGTTTTACCCTGACCTGTTCCCGTCGCCACAGACCGGACTGATTCACAGCGTAAATCACTGCTGTGGTTTATTGACGACAACCCGGATGATCTGAACACGGCCATTCAGGCTGTCGGCCACGTACAACAGACCATTATCGTAATACAAATCGGCAATCCGTTTGAAGCGCCCCGGGGCGCTGCCGGTCCCCCCCATCGAATCGACCACACGGCCATCGACATAGACACGGATCGTGTTGTCCAGATAATCACTGACATAGACGCGACCCTGACCATCTGTGGCGACGGCGGTCGGGAAGGTCACAGTGTCCTCCATAAGCGCGGACCGGTATTCACCGTCAAGCCCCATGACCTGAACCCGGTGCTGGCCAAAGCGGGTGGCGACATACACATTGTCATCATCACGGGTCATTGCGGTGATGCCCCTGAACTGTCCCTCACCGTCGCCACGGGTGCCGATCGCGCCCTGCAACTGACCGGCGGCATTGTAAACCAGCACATCATCGTTAAAACCATCGGCAATATAGACCGTGCCGGTCCTGGGATCCTCGCTGACAGCGACCGGACGGCCAAGGTTTATATTATCCTGAAAGACACGGATCAAATCCCCATGCCGGTCAAAATGCAGCACGCGTCTGGCATCGGCGTCGACCAGGTAATAGGACAAATCCTCGGCGATATAGATATCCGTGACATCACCGCTGACGACATCCCGCAGATCCTTGAGTATCGACAAACGATCGTAGGCACGCTCATACAGATAAAGCTGGTCACTGCCGGCATCGACGATATAGATATCATTGCCGTGAGCTGCAATCGCGACCGGTCGTATCAGGCTCACCGGGCGGATACCGGTGAGTGGCGTACCTTCACTGCCCCCGCTGATGATATCCCACTGGTACATAGTGACTGCGGGAGGCGGCAGCGCTGCCTGTTCGGCGACAGGCGCAAGCGGGGCGCAGGCCGACAACAGCAGGATAGAAGACAACAGCAGGATGCTCGACAAACAATGGATCAATGACGGGACCGGAAACGTCTGCCGATATGGTTCTGACGGTGTAAGCGAACGGCCCATAGGCTGATCAGCGTAACAGGCTGACTTCGTTGGCAACCGAATGACAACGACCGCAATTCATCGTTGGTGGAAACGCCACCTTGCCGTGACAAACACCACAATATTTACCCTGGATGATCTCGTTCATGGAGATGGGATTGGCGCCCTTCTGCGGGATAAAAATCGCCGGGTGACAATTGGCACAGGTCAGCCATTCGGTATGCTGGCGGTGCGGAAAGCGCACATTGGGCATCGACGCGGTATTCTTGAAGATGATATCGAAGTCAACCGCGAACATCTCCCCTTTACCATCGACACTCTTGCGCGGATCGATCAGCCCCTGTTCCAGGACCTGGACCCAGTCGACGATACCGGCGTTATCACGCGGAAAGTTGGCCATGGCATCGTAAGGCTGCTGCAGGTATTTAACCGTGATATTACTGGGATCATGGATGCCGTCATCCTCAACATTAACGACATCACCGGTGAGCTGGAAATGCCGGCCCTTGGACCAGAAGGGTTTCTCCAGCTCGGCGCTGTCAGCGGCCCACAGCACGGTCGTGAACAGCATCATGACTATGATCAATAATGATCCGACTGCCTGTTTATTCATCGACATCTTGCCCACCCACGGCGAAAGTCATCAGTCTATTGAACACCCACGATACGCAGGGCCCTTTGCATATGGCTGGTGGCGCCCTGTAACATCTGTATCGCGGTCTTGTAATCACCTTCCTTGGCCTTGGGTCCTGACAGCTCGTAAGTACTCCTGGCCTTATCCACAAACTGGTCCATCAATGCACGTGTCTGCCGGGGCGGATTTTTTTGCTCGATGGCGATCGGCACCAGTTCTTCATAGCTCTTGTAGCGGGACAGTTCATACTCATACTCTTCCTTCGGGCTGTCAAAGGTCAGGGTATAATTCATGGTCTCGTCGGCCAGCAATTCCGTCAGCGCACCGGTAATCGAATGCTGCACCCTGGTCAACAGCTTGTTGGCATCGTCATACTGGTTGTTATCCGCAAGCTTCTGGGCATCGGCGATCATTTTACTGATCTGCTCGATATTCAGGTCGGGCAAGTTCTTCTTGCCCTTTTTCTGCATGGCCTTGAGGTTGCGGCGATAGGATTTTTCGTAGGTATGCGCGCCCTTGAGCAATTCATTGAAGTGTGTGCGCAGTTCGGTCAGCTGGGACTCGCTGGGCACGAGTTGCGAAGCCGCCGTCATGCTGCGCAGAGCTTCATCGACGATGGCGATGGCCTCGGTATCCTTGCCGGCGGCCAGTGCGGTCTTGGCATCCACAAGCCTGGCACGGGCATGGCTCAGCATATCCTTGGCCTCGGCATGTTCACTGGCATCGATACGCTTGGCGGCCGGTGACATGGAGATAAACATCTCGGCAAACATCACCTTCTGTTTGGCCTGGTTGCCCGAGGTAAAGGCCGATTTTTTATTCGCTTCCTTGCCTGCTGGCTGTGTATCGTCGCGAATACCAAAGACAACCTTGGACTCCTCACCCTTGTTGACAACATGGATCTTGCTTCCCATGAACTTGTGGTTACGACAGGCGTAATAAACAATGTCCGGGGTATTTTCATCCGGGGTAAATTTCACGATCCCCTTATAGGTATAGTTACCCTTGACACCCTTAATCAGTGTTGCCGCCCCCCAGCCTTTCGGGTTTTTGGACAGATAGAAATCATGCTTGACACCGGTATCCACCTTGAAGATATAAGTCTGGCCTCGCACAGCGACCAGTTCCTTACCCTGAACACCATTGACCACCAGACCCAGTGTACTGCCAACACCATAGTATAAATGACTGGGATCCTTGGCTGCGGCCGTGACCAGAAAGGTATTCGGCGGGATGTCCTTGTCAACCATGGCCGGGGTCGGGCTCGCGGCGGCTTCCGGGGCTGTCTCGCTGACGGCCGCTTCATTCATCTTCTCACCGGCCTGCTCAACGGCAGCCTGATCAGCCGCCGGTTGTGCAGACATGGCAACCTCAGCCGGCTCGGCCTCAGACGGCTCGACTACCGGCTCTTTATCAGCCGGCGCCGTTTCGACCACGGCTTTTTGTTCCACCGGAGATGCAATAGTTTCCGTGGGCGTAGCGACCTGTTGCTGCTCGCTGGCAGTTACGACGGGTTCGTGCGTGGTATCAACGGTAGCACATGATGACATGGCCACTGCTGTTATTACCGTCAGCATCGCCGCCGCAACTCTGTGTCGAGACACTGAACCCTTCATATCAGACATTACCGCCTAAGTTTATGCCGTGCTATTTCCACGGATTTTTGACACTGGCCTCACTGAGTGGTGGCTTCCAATCGGCCGGTTTCGGCTTGGAATGACATTTTTTACAGGTCTTGGTCGTGATCGGAAACGATACCTTGCCATGACAGACACCACACTTCTGTCCCAACAGGATAGCCGACATGTTAATCTGGTTGGCGCCCTTTTGGGGTATAAAAATGGCCGGATGACAGTTTGAGCAAAACAGCCATTCTGTATGCTGGCGATGCGGGAACACGACATCGGGTACTGACGCCTTGACCGGACGCACGATATCCAGATCCATGACGAACGGCTCCTCATTCGGGTCAACACGATCCCAGCGCGGCTTCAATGCGCCCTGGTCGATAGCCTTGACCCAATCGACACGATTGCCGAAATCGGTCTTCGGCAGGCCGGTAAAGGCCTCCTTCGGCGGCTGCAGCGTATAGGTGGCCTCATTCTCCGGGTCATGGATACCGTCCTCGGGGGGCGGCGGGTTATGTACTTTTTGCTTCTTCAGGTTACGGTTAAAGGTATTGGCAGATGATACTCCCGCTGCTGCCAGCTGGATGATTTCGCCCTGGGCGAAACTGCCTCCCCCCGCCACATCTTGCGCCTGTACACCGGCAGACATCAGGGCCGCCAGCGCAAAGGAAAAGATAGTCACTTTCATTCTCATGATTCGTTTCCCTTAGTTCAGTTCTGTCACGTTACTTCTTTTTCTGCGTGCCGGAGGTATTCTGTACCTTCGTCTTGTCGGCACTCAATGGCTTGTAGGCCGGAGCGATCAGACGCTGGACAGTACTGCCGTGAAAATGTGTCGGTGTGCCCGGGATACCCGAGTGACACATGGCACAGTTCTCCACCGACCAGGCAACTTCCCCATTGTGGCAGGCACCACAAAACTTGCCTTCGATGATCTTGGCCATCGTGATCTTGTTACCGCCGGCCTTGAACTTGAAGCCCAGGTCAGCATGACAGACCTTGCAACGGAAACGGATGCGGTGAAACCAGTGCGGGAACACCGCCGGACGCATGCCCGCCGCGTCGGCATAATTATTGATGACAACATCGGCATATTCAGCGTGAGCCGGTTGTGGCATCGCCAGCGCCCCGACATATACCAACACCCCCACCACCAAAGATTTCCATACTGCATTACGCTTGGTCGTAAGTGACATAGCAGACTTTCTCCTCATAATATAACTACTTACCGGCCCCACGCCGCCCCCTGATGACCCCTGTGGCCCGTATCAGGCCACGCCCCCGGCACACCCGTCAAAAACGCCGGGTTACCTGAAAATATACCAGGTCAAAATCATTATCACTGATCAGTACAGTTTTGCGCCAGCTAAAGCGGGCATCCAGCAGGCCAATAGTATAGTCCAGCCGGTTTTCCCATTCCCCGCGATTGACCCACTCGTCGCTGTCAGCCTTGGACAGGCGTAAATCGGAGACAAATCGCAGCCGCGGGACACCCATTATACGAGAATGATTGTAATTTATCTGTCCCGTCGCGGTGGTAACTGTATCATTGTTACCCGGCCCATTGAAGTCCCTGTGGACACTTTGCACCGTTAAATTACCATTTAATGTCTGCAGACGGTCGATATTCTGGTTGCGAAGTAACTGAAAATTGACGAATTGCTGATTAGTGTCCGCTGCTCCGGACTGTCGCGAGTCGGCCAGCGTCAACTGGGCCATGGTCATGCCTGAACTGTTGTGACGATCCCAGGATAAACTGGTCGAGTGGTTGATCTGGGTGGTATCGCTATCCGTGCCATTATCCCTGAGGCGATTACCTGATCCCGATTGACTGATGCTGAATCGCCAGGTCTCGTTCCGCGACGGTATCCACATTTTCTGTATATCATGACCGAGACTGACATTCGCCGTACCACTGCGATCACTGTCGGCGTCTCGCAACTGGGCCTCCGCCGAGCTGTACCACTGCCAGGTTGCACCGGCCAGCAGTTCATGGATATCGGATTGATACAGGGCCCCGGCGCGCTCTCTAGAAGTGTTAATCGTGCCGCTTTCACCGTCAACATTGGAAAAATCCAGGTTGGCGTCGAGTCGCAGGTTCTTGTTCCACTGATACAACATGCCGGCCGTCGCGCTCATGTTCTTCACGGCAACACTGTTACCGCTGGTCATGCCATCCAGATCATAGAAGCGGACACCGCCGCTGACCGACAGCGGCCGGTCTTCCGGACGCCAGAATACAAAACTGGATAACTGTGATAGATCCGTGGTGCTATCGGGCTGATTGGTGCTGTTCAAAGGCTGTTGTGAAGTACGCTCATAGTTGTACAGGCTGGCCATTGAATCGATGCGCAGGGCCCGCCCCGGATAATAGAAGTGATCGACGTTGAGTACCCGGGTGCGCGTATTTTGTGACAACACGGAATAATCACTGTCCTGGAAGCTGGCCTTGGCTGTCAGTGTCTGTCGGGGCAGGCGGACACTCATGTCGGCACCCAGCAGCCAGTCGTCATAGGTGTCGTTACCCGATTTCCAGTGGTTATTGTCGTAATAGGCCTGTAGCCGATGACCGCTTTCGGTAAAATAACGCTGTTTTACCGCCAGCCTCCGAGTGCTGTATTCCCGCCCGCCGAGACCGGTCAGCGGATTATCGCCACT